>ERZ650304.151-NODE-151-length-43651-cov-10.105400_pt1 | contig 43651 bp, 70 predicted proteins | sample MGYA00376240_ERZ650304 | MGnify/ENA primary metagenome ERZ650304 (study PRJEB26733, sample SAMN07839271) | wastewater metagenome | biome: small river; feature: stream; material: water | place: USA: North Carolina | collected 2016-03-01 ... | reverse complement strand
CTACACAGGCGAAGACACTCTTTCCCTACACGACGCTCTTCCGATCTCCCGCGCGAAAAAATCGGGCATAATACGGGAATATGGGAGGTAGACGTTGGCGGACGTGTCGAAAACAGCCCAAAACGGCACGTCTGACGCCCCGTCTACGACCGGGACCGTAGAAATCACGTCCGAGGGCCAGCGTCTACTACGCCTCGTAGACGCGTCTCTGTCCGTGATCGGCGAGCGTGTCGGCGTCTCCCGGTCCCTCGTGGGCCACTGGCGTACCGGCCTCAAGTCGCCCGCGCCCGACATGCGCCGCGTCCTGGCTACGCTGTACGACATCCCGGCCGCGTCGTGGGACCAGCGCGTCGGCGGCGCTCCCGAACGTGCGCCGGCGCCGGCCCCCGCTCGAGGCGAGGCGCGCTCGTCGAATCGGGCGGGCACCGATGCTATGCTCGACGCCATCCTCTCGGAGCGCGGACAGGGCGGGTTGACGGTGCAGGAGTTCACCCGGCTCGTGGACGCTGAGGCACGGGTGCGGAAACTCATCCACGACCTCGACCAGGCGGAGCAACTCACGGAGACGCGGATCGTGACCTCGCCGACGATGCAGAAGATCCGCAACGCCGCGATCGCCAGCCTCGAGCGGTACCCCGACGCCCTACGCGCGTTCCTCGCCGCGCTCGAGAGCCGATGACGACGCCGGGCGCGATGGAGCAGGTCAAGCGCGGGCGGGGTCGCCCCCCGGCGCAGATCGTCACCGTCGAGGACGACTGGCACGCGTACGGGCTGGTGCGGCTCAAGACGTCCACGGCAATCCGGTTCCCGAGTACGCGGTACCAGCGTGACCCCGTGGCGTTCGCTCGCGAGATCCTCGGCGTGGAGCCGTGGGACCGGCAGGTCGAGCTCATCGAGGCCGTGCGCGACCATGACCGCGTGGCGTGCAAGTCCGGGCGCCGCGTCTCGAAGTCGCACTCGGCGGCGCTCATCGCCCTGTGGTGGTACTGCTCGTTCCCGGACGCCCGCGTCGTCATGAGTTCGACGACGGCCCGGCAGGTGGATACCATTCTGTGGCGCGAGCTCTCCATGCTCCGCGCGCGCGCTGGACGGTGCACGTCGTGTAAGCGCGACATCGCGGCGGCCATCGAGTCGGGCGTCCCGTCCGTCGTGGCAGAGCAGCGCATCGGGCGACCGTGCCCGCACTCGGCGGTCATCGACGGCGAGATCGGGATGCTCGCGCGCACGGGCCTCAAGAGCGATGACTTCCGCGAGATTTGGGGCTTCACCGCGAGCCAGGCCGAGGCGGTGCAGGGCATCGCCGGCACGCGGATGCTGTTCATCATCGACGAGGCGAGCGGCGTCCCGCAGCCCATCTACGACGCGATCGAAGGCAACCGCGCGGGCGGCGCGAAGGTGTTGCTCTTGGGGAACCCGACCAAGAACTCGGGCGAGTTCTTCGACGCGTTCCACAGCAAGTCGAAGTCGAACCGCTCGCGCGAGCACGACGGCATCGGCTACCACGGGATCACGATCTCGTCGGAGGACTCCCCCAACGTCCGCGAGGGCCGCGAGGTGGTCCCCGGTCTCGCCACGGCCGAGTACATCCGCGAGCGCGAGATCGAGTGGGGCCGTGATAGCGCGATGTTCCGCGTGCACGTGCTCGGCCAGCACGCGATCAACGAAGAGGGACGGATCTTCTCGGTCCACCTCATCGGCGAGGCTGAGCAGCGATGGCACGACGCTCCGGAGGCCGGGCGCCTGTTCATCGGCCTCGACCCCGCGGGCGAATCGGGCTCGGGTGACGAGACGTGCTTCGCGGCGCGGCGTGGGTTGAAGCTGCTCAAGCTGCTCACGTTTCGCGGCCTGAACGACGACATGCACCTCGTGCAGTTGTTGGCGTTCATGAAGACGTTCGCGTTGCCGAGGGAGCGTCCCGTCGTCGTGCTCGATCGCGAGGGCTCGATCGGCTCATCGCTCGCCGGCAAACTGCAATCGCACCTCGACACGAACGGCCCCGCCTTCGATCTCGTGGCCGTGCGCTCGTCCGACCGCGCGGTGCGAAACGCCGTCGTCTACGACCGCATGAGAGACGGGCTCGCCGCGAATCTCGAGCAGTGGTTCCGCGACGGCGGTTCGATCCCCGAGGACGTCAAGTTGAGCGCCGAGCTCCACACGCTCGAGTGGAAGCAGGCCGTCAACGGGCGCTTGAAGCTGACGCCCAAGGACGTGATCCGCAAGGCGCTCGGCCGCTCGCCTGACCGCTATGACGCGCTCTCGCTGTCATGCTGGGAGCCTCTCTCGCTCGTCGATGACCTCCCGGCAGCCGCGCGCGCCGCGAGCGAGACGCCTCGGCGCGACATCGACGACGGCGACGAAGGTGCGCCATCGCTGGACCCGTACGCGGGATCTTCAACGTGGGGAAGAGGGTGACGTATGCCGAACTGGTGTGAGAACGATCTGTACCTCGACGGAACGACCGCGGATGTCGCGGCGGTCCTATCGCTCATGGGCGCGGACGAAACGCCGCCGCGCTTCGACTTCAATGCGGTCCTGCCGTATCCGGAGCCGTTCAAGTCTCTCGACGACGAGGCACGCGCGCTGGAGAAGGAACTCCAGTCGTGGTCGAAGGCGCGCGACGCGATGGTCGCGAAGCACGGCAAGTTCGACGGCTACAACCACGGCGGCTACGAGTGGTGTCAAGCCACATGGGGCACAAAGTGGAACGCCTCGGATGTCGCGCGCCGCGACTACAACGGGCAGACGTGCGTGACGTTCCGGACCGCGTGGGGCCCGCCGCGGCCCGTGACCGCGGCGCTTCACCGCAAGTTCCCGCGAGTGCGGTTCTGCCTGGAGTTCTTCGAGATGGGCTGCGCTTTCGCGGGCGGCGTGTCGTTCCTCCCTGCGATCGACAGCAACCTCCCCGATTGGGAACCGGGCAAGCCTGAAGACGAGTGGCTCACCAAGGAGTACCGGGGGCACCGAGGCGGATGAACAGCCATCACTCTGGCCGATCTTCAAGGCGCGCATCAGCCTGTAGCCGTTGACGCCCGCGCCGGCATCATGCATGCTGACCACTGCACAGAGCCCGCGGTTTCGGTCGCTGGTCATGTTCGGCCTCCACACACCCGACACTGAGCGCCCGCAGGAATGGTCCTTGCGGGCGTTCGACTTTGCGGGCACCATGGCATCGCCCGCGCGCACGGGGACCGTCCTCGGGGGTCGACAGGCGTCGCGGGCAGGCTGACATGGCCGACGACTGGCGCATAGACCGACTCGGAGCGAGGACGCTTGTGCCTCCGGCGCGTCGCGCCCTCCTCGCCATCCTCCAGGTCACCAGCGCGCGCGAGGTGGCCGCTACGGCTGGCGTACATCCGTCTACGGTGACCCGTTGGGCGTCCGGTGAGTGCGTGCCCAGCGACGACGCGCAGAGGCGCCTAGCGGCCCGATACAGCGTCACGGGGTGGCGTCTACCGTCTACTCCCCGGTAGACCGGCGTAGTTGCGTGTGCCTTGACGGCCACTCATGCACGGTGCATGTGTGGCGACTCTCCTAGGGACGGTGCTAAAGCTGCTCGGCGTGTCGGCGTATCAGCCGGCGCCGCTGTCGTTGCCCGGTCTCGACTCGAAGCAGGTCGAGCGCACGCGCAAGGCGATCGGCGGCCAGTTGCAGCCGATGCCGACCACCCCGACGCGGTGGTACCTCTCGGACCTCGAAGCGGCCGAAATCCAGGCTGACCAGGGCCAGATTCGTCTGGCCGCGCAACTGATGCGATCGGCGTGGCGTGACGGTGTGCTCGCTGGCGTCATGAGCACGCGGACGAGCGGACTCGTGCGTCTGCCCCGGCGCTTCCGCGGCGAGTCGTCGCTCGTCGAGGCGCTCGAGCAGAGCAGCACGATCGAGGCGCGGTCGGTGTTCGATGAGATGTGCCCAGCGTCCGAGCTGGCGTTGCTCGCCCGCGATGGCGAGGCGCTCGGCGTCGGCGTCGCGGAACTGCTCCCCGTCGAAGGCCGCGACTACCCCGTACTCGTGCGGCTCGATCCCGAGTACCTCACCTACATCTGGTCAGAGAACCGCTGGTACTTCCGCTCGATCGCCGGGATGATTCCGATCGTTCCGGGTGATGGCCGCTGGGTCCTGCACACGCCTGGTGGGCGAATCGCGCCGTGGCAGGCGGGCCTATGGCGATGCCTCGGGCGCGCGTACATCCGCAAGGAGCACGCGCTATTGCACAAGGACAACTGGGAAGCGAAGCTCGCGAACCCGGCGCGCGTGGCGTACTCGCCGACAGGCGCGGGCGAGGCGCAGGCGCAGTCGTGGTTCCGTCAGGTCATGAGTTGGGGCGTCAACACCGTATTCGGCTTGCGCCCCGGCTACGACGTCAAGCTGCTCGAGTCGAACGGGCGCGGCTACGAGTCGTTCGAGAAGACGATTTCGGACCAGAACAACGAATTCGTCATGGCCGTGTGCGGCCAGACGGTGACGACCGACGGCGGCGCCGGCTTCTCCAACGCCGACGTCCAGCGCTCGATCCGCGGCGACCTCATCAAAGCGTCGGCGGACGGGCTCGCGTACACGGTCAACACGCAGATCCTCCCGCAGTACGTACTCTCCCGCGGCGGTGACCTCGCCAACGGCGTCACGGTCGAATGGGACGTTGATCCCCCGCGCGACAAGGCGCAGTCGAGCGCCGCGTGGGTGAGCGTCGCGAACGCGATCAAGCTACTCGACGAGGCGCTCATCCCGCACGGCCGCACGGTCGACGTGGAGATGGTGTGTACCGAGTACGGCATCCCGCTTGACGCGACCGATCCCAAGCGCATCCAGGCAACCCCCGCGCCCACGCGCGCACTCACGGCGGTGGCATCATGACGGCGCGCGTGTTCGCCTCGTACGGCGCTCCGCTCGCGCTCATGCCGCAGGCGTTCGGAATGATGGTCGTCGCGATGCCCGAGCCCCCGAAGGCTCGCGTGCTCGACGGCGGTATCGCGATCGTGGACGTGCGCGGGCCGCTCATGCATCACGCGGACCCGTGCGTCGATTCGTACGACGCGATCAAGGCGCGTGTCGCCGGTGCGCTCGACGAGGGCGCCAAGGCCGTGATTCTCTCGGTCGATTCGCCCGGTGGCCTCGTGTCGGGGTGCTTCGACACGGCCGATGAGATCCGCGCGCTGTGTGACGCTCGAGGCGTCCCGCTCATCGGCTACGTGGACGGCTGCGCAGCATCGGCTGCGTACGGCTTGATCTGCGCGGCCTCGAAGGTGTTCGTGCCGCCGACGGGCCTCGTGGGTTCGATCGGCGTACTCGACGCGGTGATCGACGAGACCACGCGCGACCGTGCCATGGGCATCTCGTACACGCTCGTCACGAGCGGCGCGCGCAAGGCAGACGGCAACCCGCACGTCGTGGCGACCGACAGCGCTGTGGCTGCGGTGCAGACGCGCGTCACGTCGCTCGCGGCGGTGTTCCATGATCACGTCGCGCGCCATCGCAGCGCCGACGCTACGGCGATTGCCGGGCTTGAAGCCGCACTCTTCGTGGGCGCGGAGTCCGTGCGTGCGGGGCTCGCCGATGAGGTGGCCACGCTCGATCAAGTCGTCGCGCTCGTGCGCGGCGCATCCACTCTCCACGCGGCGGCGTCCGCGTCTAGCAATGAGGTATCCACCATGACCGATGAAGAGCAGGCACGCGCCGCCCTCCAGGCCATCGTCGACGACGAGAAGTCCGACGACAAGGCGAAGGCTCGCGCAAAGGCGGCCCTCGCCGCGTTCGACGACGACGGCGAGCCCGACGGCGACGAGAAGAAGGACGACGAAGCCAAGGCGGCGAAGGCCGAGGGCGACGACGAGAAGCACGAGGAGCCGGACGGCGACGAAGCAAAGGCCCAGTCCGGCGCAACCGCGCTGCTCGCCCGCGTCGAGCGCGTCGAACGCACGCAGATCCTCGCGTCGCGTCCCGACCTCACGGCCGACCAGCGCAAGGCCCTCGCGTCGGTCCCCGTGACCGCGCTCGAGGCGGTCCTGGCAGCCATCCCGCGCGCCCCGGTGAAGCCGGCCGCGCTCGGCGGCAGTCTCGCGGCGACGCGTGGCGAGGGCCAGAGCGGCCCCGTCGTGAGCCGGGCGAACATCACGCCCGACGCAGCGCTCGATCGCGCGTTCGGCATGGCGGCTGGCGAGTCGCCGATCCGCAAGGACGAAGCCACCCACAAGATGCTTTTCGGCGTGCTCACTCGTGAGCAGGCGAAGGCCATCACCAGCAAGCACGGAGGTGCACAGTGACCGCTCTCTCGGCCGATAGGGCCATGTCTCGCGAGGTTTGGGACGACCGAACCTTCACCCTCAAGTCCGGTGAAAGCGTCTGGAAGGGCGCCGCGATCGCGATCGAACTCGGCGGCGGGTTCGTCGTCGAGGCCACGGGCGCAGCCGACGAGATCCCGATCGGGATCGCGATGGAGCGCGTCGACGCATCGACGGCGGCGAAGTCGCTTCCGGTGCGCCTGTTCAAGACGGCGCACCTGACGTACTTCGTCAACGGATCGTCGATCGCATCGACGGACCTCGGTGCGACGGTGTATCTCGCCGACGACCAGACCGTCACGCTCGCGCCCACGGGCCGCGCGTTCGGTCGCGTGTGGGCGGTCGATTCGGTCCGCGGCGTCGCGGTCGAGGCGTTCGCGCAGCCCGGCACGCCGACGCTGCTCGAAGGCGCGACGCTCGCGTTCACCGCGGCGGACATCGTGATCCCCGACTACCCGGTGAGCGGCACCGTGTACGAGGTGCCGACCTCGGCGGCCAATAGCACGATCTCGCTCCCCGCGAACGCTCGCGACGGGACGGAGATCACGTTCATCGCGGACGGCACCAAGAACGGCCACACGGTCACCTACCGCGACGTCACGACGGCGATCAGCGCGGCTCTCACGGCATCGAAGCGCCATCAGGCCCGGTGCGTTTTCCTCAACACCAAGTGGACGGTCCTCACCACCGTCGCCCCGTGATCCGGGCCTGAAAGGACGTTACAGACATGGGTGCTCTTACTCCGCAAATCCTGCTCGGCCTCGAAGATCGCATGTCGATCGAAATCGAGCGCGAGTACGCGCGCATGACGCAGAACCTCTGGTGGCAGGACGTCGCGCGCGTCCGGCCGTCCACCGGACGCAAGGAGGTCATCACGTGGCTCTTGTCCACGGCGATGATCCGAGACCTCGGCAAGAGCGCGGGTAACCTCGCGTTCGACGACCTCGTCTCGACCTACACCGAGGTCGAGAACCGATTCGCCGGCACCGGCCTCGAGCTCAGCAAGGCGCAGCTCGAGGACACGGACGGCGGCGGTATGGATCTCGCGGCGCAGTGGTCCGCGGACGTCGGCGCGTACATGGCGTACTGGCCTCAGAAGCAGGTCGCGCACGCGTTGAAGAACGGCCACACGGCGTCGCTCTACACCGCGTACGACGGCAAGGCGCTGTTCGCGACGGACCACCTCGTCAATCCGATGGATGCGGCGAAGGGCACCTTCGCGAATCTGTTCACCTCGACGTCCTCGGGCGCGTACCCCGGCGCGTGTCCGATCGACGACTCGGTGACGCTCGACGTCGCGCTCCAGAACCTCGCGAAGATGGTCGGATACATCTCGACGATCAAGATGCCGAACGGCGAAGATCCGCGTTTCTTGCATCCGAAGTTCATCGTCTGTTCGCCGCGGCTCTACCCGCGCGTCGCGCAGCTCATGGAAGCAAAGTTCCTCGCGATGGGCGCCGCAGGCGGCGGCGCAGGCAGCGCGGACGTCGAGGGGCTCATCCGAGCGCTCGGCTACGCAAAGCCTGTGAAGGCAGACGAGCTCGCCGGCTACGAGTCGGATACCTCGTTCTTCATCGTCACCGAGCAGGCGTCATCGTCGAAGCTCGGCGGCATCATCTACCAGGAGCGCGAGACGTTCGGGATCCAGATGTACGGCCCCCAGACGCAAGTCGAACTCGGCCGGCGCCAGTCGTTCGAGTGGCAGGTCCACGGCCGCAACGCCGTGGCAGCCGGTCACCCGTATCTGATCTTCAAGGGCAAGGCGGCCTGACATGGCGTACCTCTCTCTCGCCACGTATCGCGCGCGCGCTGGGTTCCCCGGCGTGTGGGTCGATCGTGTCGAGACGGAGGCGCCTGGTTGGGTCGACATCCAGCTCGAAGACGTGAGCGCGCGTATCGACGCGCAGCTTGCGAAGCGCTACGCCGTGCCATTCGCATCGCCGCCTCCACGGTGTGTGATGCGATGGCTCGCGGCGCTCGTCGATCCGATGCTACTGCGCAAGCGCGGCATCGATCAGACGGACCAGCAGTACATGGACATCCGCGATCTCGCAGCGGAGGCCATGAAAGAGATCGAACAGGCCGCGAACGGCGAGACGGGTCTATTCGACCTGCCCGCACGCGCGGACACGGCCGAGTCGGGCATCTCGCGCGGCGGCCCGCTCTGCTACTCGGAGGCGTCTCCGTACGTCTGGACTGACGTACAGGGCGACGTCGGACGCTCCGAGGACTCGAACCGTCGGGGGTCGTATGGCTGACCCCGGCTATGCAGCGCTCGACGGCATGGTTGCGAGCCTCTACAAGCTGAGGAAGTCGCTCGTGGACGACGCGCGCCCCGCGATCGCCGACATCATGCGCGAGGACATCGAGGCGACCATCCGCGCGGGCACGGACGCATACGGCGAGCCGTGGCCCAAGGCGCAGGACGGGCAACCCGCGCTCGAGCAGGCCGGCTCGAATCTCAAGGTCATCGTGCGCGGCGTCAAGATCGTCGCGTCGGTCGACGGCTACCACGCGCGGCACCACCGCGGCTACAGCAAGGGCGGCGTCAAGCGCTCGATCTTGCCGACACAGGGGCTCATCCCGCCGAAGACGGTCACGCGCATGAAGCGCGAACTCGAGAAGCGCTTCGTGGACGCTACGAAGGGCGGTGCATGATGGCCGTCGTCTTCGCGCTCGAGCGGCTCTACGATGCCGTCGCGGCACGCTTCGTCGAGTTGGGCGACACGACCCCGCACTACTTCGGTCGGCGTCCGATCACCGAGAACGTCATCGCTGACACGCGCATCGTGTGGACGCCTGGCGACCCGTCGGGTGCGCTCGGCGAGATGGCGACGATCACGTCACGTGCGCAGACGCGCAACCCGCGGCCCATCGCGACGCTGCTCGAGTTGGCAACGATCACGATCAACGCGGTCGACACGTCCGACCTCGAGAGCGAGCGCGCGCAGTACCACGCGGCGCGCGAGTTGTACGATCGCTGGTACGCGTGCGTCTACGAAGTCGCGCACGGGACCTTCACGATCGAGGATGACCGTTGGCTCATCGAGAAGGTCGTCCGTCCGCACGGCGCGGCCATCCAGGTCGTGATCGCGCTCCAGGCGTCGATCCACGAGACGACCACGTACGCCGTCGCGACGCTGCCCACGCGCGGCGTCATCGAGACGACGATGCTCGACCACGCGCAGACGTTCGAGACCGAGGCCGCCCCCGTCGCGGTGCGCGCGGCGGCGACGTCGGCGATCACGCTCGAGGACGAGCAGACGATCGATGGCGTGTCGCTCGTCGATGGCGATCGCGTGCTCGTCGCAGACCAGGCCGACGCCGAGGACAACGGCGTATACGTCGTCGCCGTGGGCGCATGGGCGCGCGCTGCGGACGTCCTCGCCACCAACCTTTTCGTTCCCGTCACGTCGGGCGCGGTGCACGGAGGGCGCGCGTTCGTGCTCACGACGCCCGCTCCCATCGTCGTCGGGACCACGCCTCTGACCTTCACACGCACGACGCCCGAATAGGAGCAGACTCATGACTCAGCCTTCCGTCAACATCGAGACCATCGACGGGGCCTTGGGCCTCATCCCGCCGAGCTCGGGCATCCTCCCGCTCGTGCTCGTCGGCCCGTGCGACGGGACGCTCGCGGTCGATACGCCCATCGGATTCGGTCGCAAGTCGGCCATGCTCGCGGTCGCGACCGGAGGCCCGCTGGTAGAGGCTGCGGCGTACCACATCGAGCGTGGGCGACAGGTGATCCTCGTGCGCACGGGCGCATCGGTCGAGGGCTCGTACCTCGATGCGGTCACGCCCGAGGACGGCGAGATTAGCGCCATCACGAAGACGGGCACCGGGACGTGCGTGTTCACGGACAACGCGAGCGACCCCACGGTCGCGGCGAACGTCGTCGTGCTCTTCAACGTCGGCGGCACGCGCGGCACGGCGGGGATCGTGTACTCGATCAGCCTCGACGGTGGCAGCACGTACGGGCCTCCCAACGCGCTCGGCACCGCGACGACGTTCGCTGTTGGCGCGACGGGTGCAAGCATCGCGGTCTCGGCGGGCACCGTCGTTGCCGGCGACTTCATCACGTTCACGCTCACGGCGCCCATCGAGGCGAGCGCGGGCGAGCTCGTGACGTCGCTGCTCGGCGGGACGAGCGTTCCCACGATCGACGACACGACCGAGCCCAACGACGACTACGAGGCGTACCTCGTCTTCGTCACGGGCGGCACGCGCGGGACGGCGGGCATCACGTACAAGTGGTCGCTCGACGGCGGGCGCACGCTGTCCCCGACGACGGCGCTCGGCACCGCAACGTCGATCACCATCCCCGGCAGCGGCGGCGTCAAGATCGACTTCGGCGCAGGCACGATCATCGCGGGCGCGACGATCGCATTCCCGACGGTGGCCCCGCGGTGGAACACCACCGAGCTCGGCACCGCGCTCGACGCGCTCAAGGCCAGCACGAACGCCTGGGAACTCGCGGAGATCGTGGGACCCATCGACGGCGACGCGTTCGATCTGCTCGAAACGAAGTTCGGCGGCATGTTCACGAGCGGCAAGCCCCGCGCGTGGATCGGCTCGACGCGCATGCCCATCGGCGACGAGACCGAGGCCGCCTACAAGGCGTCGCTCGACACCGTGTTCGCGTCCCGCGCGACGACGTACGGCGAACTCTGCGCGGGCGCGTGTCGGCTCACGAGCGCGGTGAGCGGGCGCAAGTACCGCCGACCCATCGCGCACGCGATCGGCTCGTTCGAAGCGTCGGTCTCGCAGGAGATCAACATCGCGGACGTGAACCTCGGGACCATCCCCGGCGTCACCATCACGGACGCGAACGGCAACCCCGCCGAGCACGACGAGTCGGTCAACCCCGGCCTCGACGACTCGCGTTTCACGGTGCTCCGCACGCACGAGGGCATCCAGGGCGTCTATGTCAACCGGCCGCGGATCTTCTCCGCAGACGGCTCCGACTTCTACCTGATGCCGCACCGTCGCGTGTTCAACATCGGCGCGGCGGCGCTCCGCGCGTACTTCGTGCGCCGGCTCAATCAGCCCATCCTCGTGAACGCCACTACGGGCTTCATCCTCGAGGAAGAGGCGCTCGAGATCGAAGCGGGCGCGCTCGCTGTGCTCGAGGCCGCGCTGCTCGCGAAGCCCAAGGCGTCGGGCGTGACGTTCGCGCTCTCGCGGACGGACAACCTGCTCAGCACGAAGACCTTGAACGGCGACGCGGCAATCGTCCCGCTCGCCTACGCCGAGACGATCGCGCTCACGCTCGGTTTCTCGAACCCGGCCCTCCGCGTCATCGCGGTCTGAGGAGATCACCATGGCAGATGAAGTCAGAGTCAACGGCAACGTGTTCTCGTTCGCGTCGATCGTCGCGAAGAAGGACGGCGCCACGTGGCACGGGTTCACGAGCATTGCCTACGGGCAGAAGCGCGAGCGCACGAAGCTGTGGGGCATGGGCAAGAGCGCCGCGCCTCGTGGCCGCACGGCGGGCAAGTACACGCCCGATCCCGTGGTGCTCAAGGGCCCCAAGGGCACGATCCGCGCGTTCAAAGCGGACCTTGCGCAGCGAGCGAGCGACCAGAAGTCCTACGGCAACGTCGAGTTTGATCTCGTCGTGCAGTTCATCGACAGCGGCGAGCAGTCGATCACGGTGAAGCTGAAGCGCCTCGTGATCGTCGGCGAGACGTCGAGCCACGAAGAGGGCGGCGACCCGCTCTCGGACGAACTCACGTGTGACGTGATGTCCATCGAGGAGAACGGCTTGACCCTCTACGATGGCAGTGTCAGGGGTGCATGATGGCAGGCAGCATCAACGAATCGATCGACGAGAAGCGGGCACGCATCAAGGCCGAGCGCGACGCGCTGCGGGCCGAGGTCGCAGCTCGCGACAAGGCGCGCGAGGCACAGGACGCTCTCGAAGCGGAGGAGCGCGCGCTCGCGAACGAGATGGCCATCGCGAAGGCCGAGGCCGAGCACGGGCGCATTCGTGACGGCAAGATCGGCGCGATCGAGTCGCGGCTCGGCGTCGTCATCGTCAAGCGCCCCACGTCGTCGCACTACCAGCGCTTCATGAAGGGCGACCCGAAGAAGGTGCGCGAGGACGCCGACGCGCTCGTGCGCTCGTGCATCGTGCACCCGTCGCTCGTCGTGTTCGACTCGATGCTCGAGGAGCAGCCGGGTCTCATCGATCCTCTACTGGCCGCGTGCGTTCAGCTCGCCGGCCTCGGAGCGCAGGAGGTCGCGGGAAAATAGTAGAGCTGCATGGGCAGACGCGCCGCGATCTCGGAGTCGGCGCCGCGTGTCTCCTGGCAGCGTTGGGCCGTAGCGAGATCGAAGACGATTCCGAGCATGCGCGAGCCTATGCGGGCGCGCTGATGATCGCCGAGGGCATCCACGAGCTGCGTTTGATACGGAAGCTGCTCACACCGAGGGAATGAGATGGCGGGCGAAGTCGAAGCGAAGTTCGCGGTGAAGCTCGACGATGGCGTGAGCGGCACGGCCGACCAGGCCGCGGCGGCGCTCAAGCGCCTCAAGGGCTCCATCGACGCCGACAAGGCCGCGCTCTCACAGATGCAGGGCGCCATGCGCGCGATGCAGGGCGCGGGCTCCGTGAACATCGCGGCGTTCCGCGAACTGTCCGCGCGCATCGACGCGCAGAAGCAGAAGATCGGCGACGCGACGTCGAAATACGTCCAGCTCGGCGGGACGTTCGGCAAGGTCAAGAAGGGCAGCGACGACGCGAAGGGCGGTCTCGCGGGGATGCTCGACGCCGTGAAGGGCGCACCGGGACCGCTCGGGAGCATGGCGGCGCGTCTCTCGAGCATGACGTCGATGCTCCCCGCGGTCGCGGCAGCGGCCGGGATCTTCGCGGTCATCGCTGGGCTCGGCGCGCTCGTCGTCGCAGTCGGTGCGGCCACGGCATCGCTGCTCAAGTACGGGCTTGCGCAGGCGGAAGCGCGGCGCAACGAACTCGGCAGGCTCGAAGGTCTGACGCTCATGCGCACGCGTTACCACGCGGCGGCGGGGTCCGCGGAGGATCTCCAGCGCGCGATCGATGGCGTGTCGGCGTCGTCGAGCACCGGACGTGGGGACCTCGAAGGCATGACCGAGCGGCTGTACCGCCTCGGCTTCCGCGGCGCGGCGCTCGAGCGTGCGTTGCAGGGTGCGACGACGGCGACCGAGGTGCTCGGCGAGCGCGGCGGGAATCGCTTCGTGATGATGGCGGCGCACGCGCGGCGCACGGGCGGGAGCATCGATGCACTCGCGGATCGCATCCAGGCTCGCCTCGGCCCCGCGGCCGCGCGGCGTGCGCTCTCGTGGGACTCGCAGATCGCGCGCTTGGGTCGGAACTTCAGCCAGATATTCGGCGGGCTCCGCATTGACGGTCTGCTCACGCAGCTCAAACGCGTCACCGACATCTTCTCGCTCAACCAGGCGAGCGGGCGCGCGCTGAAGCAACTGTTCGAGACGATCTTCCAGCCGTTCGTCGACGATGCTGGGCGCGCGATGCCTGTGATCGAAAACCTCATCTTGCACGGCATCATCGGCGCACAGAACCTGATGATCGTCGTCAACGACCTGCGCCTCGCGTACCTCCGCGCGTTTGGCACGCAGGTGCAAGAGGGGATGACGAACGTGACGGCGCGCGCGGGCCTGCTCGCAGGCGTGATGCAGTCGATCGGCACGAATGCGCGCGTCGGCATCGCGCTGTTCCAGATGGTGACCCGCACGCTCGGCGGAAACGCCATCACGGCGGGGCTCGTCGCAGGCACCGACAGCGGGCGCGGAGTCTTCGCGAGCTCCATGCGGGCACTTGCGGCGGCGGGCGTCAACGCGTTCAAGGAAGCCATGGGCATCCGTTCGCCCTCGCGCGTCTTCGCCGGACTCGGCTACCAGCTACCAGCAGGCGTCGCGCGCGGCATCGACCAGGGCACGCCCGAGGTCGAGCACGCCGTGCGGCACATGGTGAGCGTGCCGAGCGCCCCCGACATGCAGGCGGTCACGGACGTGTCTCCTGCGGGCCGCGGTGGCGGTGCGCCGGTGTCAATCTCGTTCGGCGACATCATCGTGTCGGGCGCGTCGGGCGAGCCTCGCGACATCGCGCAGGCGATCCGCGATGAGGTGGTGACGATGCTGCAAGGCGTCGCGATCTCGATGGGGGCGCCGACCTGATGGCCTACGATCCGTTCACAGCGCCAGTCGATTACGTCGTCGTCGCGGGCCAGCGCACGCCGGGGCTCGCGGAGGTCGTCGGCGCTGGCTCGCCTCGTCAGTGGGACGAGCGGCGCGGCTTCGACATGACCGGCGCGACGTTGCGGTTTCGCGGCAAGAAACTCGGACGATTCTCGATCAAGCTGACGCTCGCGACGTCCGAGGAGTTCGCCGCATGGGCGACGTTCTCGCGCGTCGTGCTCGCGCTCCCCGCGCGCGGACGCGGCGCGCTCACGTTGGTGCATCCCATCCTGAATGACTGGGGCATCCGCTCGGGCGTCGTCGAAGACGTCGTCCAGCCGACGCCGGACGGCGATACGGGCAAGTACGTCGTCGAGATCAAGATGATCGAGCGGCGTCCGCCCGCGCCGGCCGGAAGCACGACGGCGGGCTCTGTGGACTCGCCCGCGCCGAATCCGCTACAGGCTGAGATCGAGCGCAACTCCGCGCGCATCGCGACGCAGAACGCCGAGATCGCGAGGTACCGGTGACCGCGACGATCAACGGCCTACGCGCGTCGAGCGTACGCATCCACGTGCCCTACGTCGGCCCTTGGTTCGCCGACGTCACCGTTGACGGCGCGATGGGTCTCACCGGCCGCGTCACCATCGCGTACGGCCAGCTATCGCTCGTGGGCACCATCGACCCCGCGCGCGACGGCTCGAAGAGCGACATGCAGATCACGCGCGTCGTCGGTGGCGGTGGCGGGTGGGCGCGCTCGCTCGTCCCCAAGGCGTACGCGAACGACGCGGGCGTCCAGGCGCTCCTGCTCGCGCAGGACGCCGCAAGGGAGGCGGGAGAGACGCTCGGCGGGTTCGCCCCCGTTGTGCCTGTCGTCGGCGTCTCCTACGTGCGGCAGAGCGGCTCCGCGGCGCGCGCGCTCGAGGACGCCATCGGCGCGACGCCGTGGTGGGTGGACTACGCGGGCGTCACGCAGGTTGGCCTACGCGCGACGTCGCCCGCGACGACGGGCACCTACGAGGCGCTCGACTTCCACCCGCGCGACCACCTCGTCGTGATCGCGGCGGACGACATGACGCAGATCACGATCGGGTCAGTGCTCACGGACCGGCTCGACACGCCGCAGACGGTGCGCGGGCTAGAGATTCGCATCGACGACGAGACCGCGCGCATGATCGCGTGGTGCGCGCCATCGGGGCGCGACCGCGTGGCCGAGCTCATGCGCACCATCGCGCGCCGCGCCACCGATGACCGCCTATTCGGCAAGTACCGCTATCGCGTCGTCGCGATGAGCGGTGATCGCGTGCAGCTCCAGGCCGTGAACCGCGCGCTGGGTCTCCCGGACATCCAGCCCGTGTCGATGTGGCCCGGCGTCGCCGGCGCGCACGCGGTGCTCACGCCCGGCGCGGAGCTCTTCGTCGAGTTCGAGGAAGGGTCGCGCGCGAAGCCGGTCGTCGTAGGCTTCGTCGGCAAGGGCGGCCCCGGGCACGTGCCGGTGTCGCTCGCCATCGACGCGACGACCGAGATCGCGCTCGGGGGCACGGGTGCGTCGTTCGTCGCCCTCGCGAGTCACGTGTCCACCGAGCTTGGAAAGATCGCGACCACGCTCGCGACGGGATCGAACAGCGGCGGCCCCGTCGTGTTCGGCACGCCGTACACTCCCGCGTCCGTCGCAGCTACGAAGGTGAAGGCCGTATGAGCGCCATCGTCCTCGACGCCATCGCCGCAGACATCGCCGCGATCACGCGCCTCGTCGATCCGCCCGAGGGCGCGCTCGGCTATGGCACCGACATCTCGTGCACCACGGACATCGACGCGGACGGACGCGAGGTCGACCCGATGTCGATCGAGGCCGTCTCGCAGTCGATCCTTCGCTCGCTCGACTGCCCCCAAGGCGGTATCTACGGTGACCCCGAGTACGTGAGCCTCGACCTGCGCGCGCGTCTGAACGTCGGCGTCACGACGGCGGATGTGCGGGGGCTCGCTGACGAGATTCGGTCCGTCGTCACCGAGGACGATCGCGTGTCGAGCGCTGACGTCGCCGTCGCACTCGAAGGCGCGACCACGCTCCTGATCACGATCTCGGTCATCCCTGAGGACCCCACGCGCACGGAGCCGTTCCGGCTCGTGATTGCCGCGACGGAATCGAGTATGCTCATCGAGGAGATGACGACCGCATGACCACTACGCTCGACGAACTCGTCACTCCGCTGACCTCCGCGCAGGTCGAGACCGCGCTGTATGACGCGATGCTCGCCCGCGGTCTCGTCACGACGTCGTGGAAGCCCGGCGCGGTCACGAGGACGCTCGTCAAGGGCGTCTCCATCGTGCTCGCGGCACTGTCCGCGCTTCAGGCGATGATCGCCAAGAGCGGGTTCCTCGACCTCGCCGCGGGCCCATGGCTGACGTTGCTCGCGCGCTACGTCTACGACGTCGAGCGGGATGTGGGCTCGTTCGCCACGGGCGAGATCACGGCAGACAACGCGGGCGGCGGCGTCTACGCGGGCGACCCCGGCGACCTCGTGGTGCTGAACAGCACGACCGGCAAGAGCTACCGCAACACGGCGGCGTTTTCGATCGGGTCACTGGAGACCGGCGTCGTGATCCCGGTGCAGGCCGTCGAACTCGGCACCGATAGCAACGCGGTTGCCGGCGAGCTCGACACGCTTGAGACGACGCTGCTCGGCGTCACGGTCACGAACGCCGCGGCGCTTGTCGGCACGGACGAGGAGCTCGACCCGGCGCTCCGCACGCGATGCCGCGAGAAGACAGGCGCGCTCTCACCGAACGGCCCGCGCGACGCCTACCTCTACTTCGCCAAGAGCGCGACGCGAGCGAATGGCTCGTCGATCGGCGTGACTCGCGTGCGCGCGGTGCCCGACGGGTTCGGCGGGATCGACCTCTACGTCGCGACCGCCAGTGGCGGCGTCACGGGCACGGTGGGCGACCTCGACACCGACCTAGGCCGCGTTGACGACGAGATGCAGCGCACGTGCACCCCTCTCGGTATCGACCTCCGCACGCAGACGGCGACGGTCGAGACGGTCGCGGTGACGTACGAGGTGTGGGTTTCCGCGGCGCTTGGTAGGACCGAGGCGCAGCACGAAGCGGCGGTGTCGGCCGCGCTCCTCGCGCACTTCGCGACGATGCCGATCGGCGGCGTCCTCAAGCCCGGCGTCGATGACGGCAAGGTGTACGTCCAGGCCATCCGCACGGAGATCGGCCGCGCACTCGGCGGCGTCATCGACCTATCGGTCACGCTCCCCGCGTCCGACCTCACGCTGCTCGTGTCCGAGGCGCCGGTCGCGGGCACCATCACGCCGACGATCCACATCGTGTCCGAGGAGCCCTCCTGATGGCCGATGAGCCGTTCGATTTTGTCGATGCGTTCGTCCAGGTGGCCCCGCCCTGGCTGCGTCGCACGCGTGGCGCGAGGCTGCTCCGCGCGTTCGGCGACGTCACCGCGCGCGTCTTCCACGCGACGTCGGACGGCGTGGCGGCGCGTTTCCCCGGCGCCGTGGACGGGGCGACAGACGCCCTGCCGTACATCGGGCGAGACCGGCGCATCCTGCGCGGTCCTGCGGAGGACGACGCGACCTATGCCGCTCGACTGCGCACGTGGTGGGACGCGCACGCGCGACGCGGCGGGCCGTACGCGCTGCTCGAGCAGCTCTACCTGTACCTGGTGAACACCGAGCCGCGGCAGTGGGATCTCGTGTACCGCAACGGCGTGCGGTTCATCCTCGACGGTGTCACCGGAGAGATCACGCGAGACCTTCTCCCGACCACGCTCAGCACGCGATGGGCCCGCGCCGTGCTCTTCGCGCTCTTCGACTCGTACCCGTCGATCTCCACGCAGCAGCGCGAGGCGTACATCGCGATGCCGCGCGAGTGGGCCGCGGCTCACATGGAGCCGATCCCGACCGTCGCTGTGTGGGGCGGCGGCGTGTGGGGCTACCCCGCGGGTGAGCTCTGGGGCGAGCCCGTCGGCGAGCTCTGGGGCGAAGGCGCCTTCGTCGTGAACGACCTCTACGCGAACGTCCCCGAACACGCGATCACCATCGGTGGTGTCCCCGTGACGATGCTCAGCGACTACGTGACGGTGACCCTGCCATGAGCGAGATCCTCCCCGAAATCGACGAGTTCACAGAAGACGTCGTAGTCCCCGAGGACTTCGTCGACCTGCGCAACGCGGAGAGCGTGGTGAATCCGTTCACCTCGCTCACGAATCGTACGTACCACCTGAAGACGCACGCAGCGTTTGGCCCGACGCCGGCGGCGTCCACCGCGAACGCGCTCGCGCGATGGGGCGGCACGTCTGGCCGCCTGCTCAAGGACAGCCCCGTCCTCGTCGAGGACGACGGCGATGTCACGGGCGTGAAGGACATCACGCTCAGCGGCGAGATCCTCTACACGGCCGCGAAGACGCGAACACTCGTGCTGCCCGCGCAACTCTTCGTGCCCGTCGCGGGTACCGCGTGGACGTGGTCAGACACGAGCCACCGCTGGCAGATCCCGGCCGACGATAACGCGGGCGACTACATGTGGCTCGACTTCGCGATGCCCATCGGCATGCAGATCACGAAGTTCGAGATCCTCGTCGAGTCCACTGAGGGAAACCTCCGCGGCATGGGATGCCGCCTCTTCGAGAAGGCCTATGCGGCATCGTTCGGCGACGGCACGGACATCGGAGGCGGCGCCGCGAGCGCGGCCGTGAACGCCAACGTCGTCGGCATCGCACAGCAGACGATCAACACCCCGGTCACGACCGTCAGCGCGACCTACCGCATTCGCGGACAGAAGGGTTCGCCCTCTGGCGCTGGCGCGACGTTCGATCGCCTGGGCGACGTTCGCATCACCTTCCTGGACCCCGGACCGAGGACAGCATGAACCGTCTCATCGCATCGTTTCTTCTCGCTCTCACCGCGTGCTCGAGCACGACCACGTTCGTCGCGTCGGAGGTGCGTGTCGTGCACGACGCCGCCGAGGCGCAGTGCATCGAGCTCGGCGGCCGCGTCGCCCCGGTGGACCGGGTCGATGAGATCCTCGCCGCGTGTCGCGACGCCGGCGAGACGGGGCCGTGCTGGGTCGCGCTCTCGAGCTCCCAGGCGAACTACGCCATCACGATCGACGGTCACTTCTGGGCCGTGCCGGTCGGCGTGGGCGAGGCGATCACCGTCTGCGAGGTGCCGTGATGGGTCACGAGTGGCCTGAGTCTCCGCTCATCATCGAGGCGACCACCGTCGCCGATGACGACTTCACGTGGCTCAACAAGAAGAAGGTGAAGGCCTCGACGCTGCGCTCATACGTCGCCGGCGCCACCACCCAGACCGTCACGACCTCGCCCGCGACCGTCGCCGCGAAGTTCGTCACGCTCGCGAACGACTCGTTTTCGGCGGGCACGCCTGGTGTGCTGAAGATGCCGCCGATCACCGAAGGTGCATGGCACGTCATCGCGACGCCGTACGAGGACGTGCACTACCTCGTGACCAAGGACGCGGGCGATCCGGTCAACACCGGCCCCGACCTCATCGTCGATTCGTCATACGTGCGCCAGCAGACGATCGTGCTCGTCGCCGTCGAGCGCGACGGAATCCTCCGCTGGCACTACGACTCGACAGGCTACTACGTCACGCAGATCCTCTCGCTCGTTCTCTCGCAGGCGTCGCAGTTGTTGGCCCTCGAACGCCCCTACGCCGACGCCCGCACGCACGAGGAAAACGGCGCCGCGTACACGTGGAGCGACGGCAGCGCGGTCAAGCGGCTCGTCATCAACCGCACGGGCTCGCAGTGCGCGGTCACGCTCGACGAGTCCGATTGGGAGGATGGCGAGACGGGCCGGCTCGACTGCTACAACACCGACAACCTCGGCGTCCAGATCATCGTCGGCGGCGGCGCCGTGCTCAACGGTCGAACCGCGGGCCTCGGGTACGCCACGCTCCCCGGCAGCACGAACGCGTTCGATGGCATGCCGCCATCGTACGAGGTCACGCGCATCGACGGCGGCTGGACGATTCGGTCGATGGTCGATGTCGCCGACGGCGTGAACGATGTCCTGCTCGGCATTGTCTCGGCGGTCTCCGCGCTCGAAGCGCCCGTGAACGCGGACACGACGGCGGACCTCTCGCCCGGCTACTCGTGGACGACCGCGAAACTCGTGCACGTCACGGACAACGGGCGCTCCGAGGGCTGCTCGCTCGTGCTCGATTCGGCCGTGACGACCACGGGCGATTGGCCGATTCACGAGACGCGCGAGGTCGCGAAGTACAATACGAGCGTGTACGGATTCGGCTTCCTCATGGGCGCGTCCGATACGCTCAACGGCGGCTCAGCGGGCGTCGGTTCGGGCATCATCCCCGGCACGACGACGGTGCCGAGTGCGACCGTTGCGCGACCCGCCGTCACCGTGCGCCGCGACAGCGCCACGGGATGGAGCTGGAAGTGAGGCCGATCCCGCCGTACGCGAATCGGCAGGCGCGGCGCTCGGGCGCCCCGACGTCGATCGACCTCTCGGCGCTCATCGCCTGCACGCGATCCACCGAGGCGTCGCACCAAACGGGCGCCGAGACCGATGGCTCGACGCCGTTCCTCGCGTGGGCGAGCGCGAACGTTCTGCGCGTACAGAACCGCGGATCGCGTAACGCGGTGTTTGTGGAGGGCGCGAGGACGAACCAGCTCACACGCTCGCGCGATCTCGTGAACGCGGCGTGGTTGGCAGGCACGTTTGCCACGACCACCGGCGACGTCGGCAACGGGCCCGATGGCGCAGCGCTCGCCGACCGTTCGCAGGTGTCCTCGGGCGGCCACTCTGTGTATCGATCGAGCGGCGGCGAAGTCGCGCCGTTCGTGCTCTCCGCGTGGTCTCGCGCGACGAGCGGCACGAGCGCGCAGCGCATCGGCCTACGCACGTCCAGCGCGGTCGTCGCCGCAGGGTGTTTCACCGAGTACGCGTCGGTCGGCACGACGTACCAGCGCTCGCAATGCATCCGAAACGCGAACGGGTATTTTGCGTTCATCCATGACGGTACGTCGCACTCGGGGGTCGGCGGAACGGGCGCCGTTGCGTGCGATCTGCGCACCGATCTTCATCAGCTAGAGCCCGGCGCTTTCGCATCGAGCGCCATCCGCACGACGACGACCGCGGTCACGCGCTCCGCCGACGCATGCGTCATCGCCTCCGCGTCGATCCCTGCGTGGCTCCGTAGCGGCAAGTGGCAGACGACGATCGCGCTCGAATGCACGAGCGCCGAGTTCATCGCGGCCGCGACCGAAATGACGCTCTTCGCGTTCTCGACCGGCACAAACGATCGCATCTCGCTCGTGCTCGACAGCGGATCGATGAAGGTCCGCGTCACGCAGGGCGGCGCGACGAGGGTGACGACGAGCGCGATCACCGCGACGTCGCGATACCTCGACATCACGCTGACGTTCGACTCGGCCGCGGGCTCGGTCACGGTTGCAGGCGCGACGACGGGCAACGGCACGACGACCGCTACAGCGTGGACGATGCAGAGCGGCGACGTCTACGTCGGCAACGTCAGCGGCGGAACGACACCCTATTTCGGCGAGATCCTGCCGACCGTTGCGGAGGTCCCGTGACCGACCCCGCACAGGTCACGGAGCCCGTGTCGTGGTGGCAGGGCGCGCTCGGTGGCGGAACCCTCGTCGCGTTCATCGCCGGACTCTTCGGGTGGCTCACGAAGCGCACGGAGGTCTCGGCGCAGGTCGAGGTCGCGCAGGTGCAGGCGCAAACCTCGCGCGAGGCGGACGTCACGGGGCAACACCGCATCGCCACCGAGGCCGCCGCGCAGGTCGAGGTCGCGCACACGCAGGCCGAGACGCAGGCCGAAGGGCTCGCGGCCGACATGCTCCGCGACGAGCGCGAGGGGCACAATGACTGCCGCGAGGAGGTGCGCGAACTGCGCGCCGAGCTGACCACGTTCGCCGTCGCGCTCGCGAAGTGCGAGGGCCAACACGAGCACGCGACGCAGATGATCACGTGGCTTGAAGAGCAGCTGAAGAAGCTCTCGCCCGAGACAGCGCGACGAGCGGCGTCGACGCGCCCGCGCCCGCCCACGCCGCCCAACGGCACAGACATCGTGCGCCCCGTGGCGCGCAAAGACACCCGGAGAGAAGAGCCACCGCTTCGTCAGCCTACGCCCGCGAACGGCATCGACGTCGCACGCATTCCGGTCGCCAGGCGCGACCCGAGGAGAGAGCCATGAACATCGAATTGCTGGACTCGCATGTCGGCCAAGCGATCGCGCTCGTCGTCGTCTTCACGCCGATCGCATTCGCGATCGACAAGGCCACGAAGGCGTGGGTTCGCCATGCCTTGACGACGCCCGAGACCTGGGACGACGTGTGGTCCGCGCGACTCACGAAGGCGTGCGCGTTCATCGCGACGGCGGTGTCGCTGCTCCCGCGAATCTCCACCGGCTTGAAGCAGGCGAAAGAGATCCGCGATCAGGTCGCCGCAATCGAAAGGCCCCGCCCATGACCGACATCTCGCTCCCCCGAGCCCTCCGTGGCATCTTCGCCATGCTCTGCCTCGTGCTCGTCTGGTGCGTCCAGGGGTGCGCCGAGACGCCGATGGGCCGCGCGCGCACCGTCATCTCGGTCAGCGCCCAGGCCGTCGTTGCGGTGGACCGAACGATCGCGCCACGCTACGCCGAGGTCGCCGCGACGGGGACGCGTGACGAGCAACGTCGCTGGAACGCGGCGGCATCGAGCCTCCTGCTCACTCGCGCCGCGCTGCTCACTGCGGAGGCCGCTCTAGATGCAATCGACGCCGGTGGCGACGGCGAGATCCGCGGCGTCATGGCGTGCGTCGTCCAAGCGGTCGAGAGGCTGATCGAAGCGCTGCCCACGATCGATGTGGACGTGCCCGAGGCGGTGACGCTCGTGATGGGCCTACTCGGCGCCTACGCGGGCGACTGCGCGCCGGTCGATCACGCGGTGACCGATGGCGTCCCGGCGATGGCCGAAGTCGTGGCGGTGCCGTGATGGCGCACCGCGGCTTCTTCACCTCCTCCCGCTACAAGCGATCCACCGGCGCCCGCGTCATGGACGCGCTCGGTGGCGCCATCGATCTCGTGCGCTTCGTCGTCCAGGTCGTGCGCGATCGGAAGGCACCAAAGCGCGCGGACGAGATGTTCGCGGAGCCGCTCGAGGTCGAGGTCATCCACGTCGGCGCGACGACCGAGGCGCCACCGCTCCCGAAGCCGTCGCCGATTCCGCGCGAGCTCGAAATGGTCCACCTCGACGAGCCTCCGCGGCGACATGGGGCGAACTGATGGCGTCCAAGGTGCACGTCAAGGTCGGCGAAACGCTTTCCCGCGCGTGCTCATGGAGCATTGACGGCGACGGCGTGGACCTCACCGGGTATACGGTCGAATGCGCAGGCATTGACGCGTCGGGAGCCCCCGTGTCGCTGTCTGTGACGCTGGGCGATCAGACGTCGGCACCAGGTTCGTTCACGATCTCGGCGGGCGCATCCACGACGGCACAGTGGCGAACGGGAGAAGTGTCCGTTGATGTCGCGTTTCGCAGCGGTGGCGGCGACGTGCGGAAGTCCGCGACGTTCATCCTCGCGGTTGAGGGGAGCTACACGTTGTGAGCGACGTCGTCACCATCGGTGCGAACACGCGGAGCGTCCTCACGATCGAAGGCGACGCTGACAATGTGACCGTCTCCGATGTCCAGCGCGCCGTCCTTGTTGTGGGCGCGGGCGCTACCGGTCCGCAGGGGCCGACCGGCGCGGCGGGTCCCACGGGCGCCACCGGGGCGACTGGCGCCACCGGCCCCGCAGGTGCGACGGGACCGCAAGGCATTCAGGGCGACGCTGGGCCTACGGGCGCCGATGGCGCCACGGGACCAGCAGGCCCCCAGGGTGACACGGGCCCGCAAGGTGCAACCGGCGCAATGGGCGCACAGGGGCCGGCGGGCGATATCGGTCCGCAGGGCATCCAAGGCGTGCAAGGCGACCCGGGCGCGACAGGTGCGACGGGACCGCAAGGCATTCAGGGCGATCCGGGGCCGGCTGGCGCCGATGGCGCGGATGCGATCGTCAACAGCGGGACCGTCACGATCGACTTCGGCGCGGGCGACGACATCGCGAGCGTGACCGTCACCGGGCAAACCGGAATCCTCATCGGATCGCGCGTGCACGTGTCGCTTCGAGGCGAGGCGACCGCGGACCATTCGACCGACGAGATCCTCGTCGAGCCACTGCGCGTCATCGCGCGCGACATCTCGGCCGGGGTCGGATTCACGATCTCGGCCATCTGTGATTTTGGCACGGCGTCCGGCGAGTTTCTCGTCGATTGGCTGTGGGAGTAGGTCATGAGCGTCAAGATCGGCAACGGCATACCGGCATCGAGCGAGCTCGCAATCAACACAAACGGCGCGGCACTTGTTCGCGTCTCGGACGCATCGGCGGACAATGGGATCCTCGCGGTTACCGGACGCTCGGACGCGGGCGATTTCCTCGGCGTGCCACTCGACATCGATCCCGAGACCGATGCCGACTATCGGCAGCGCGTTGCGCAGGATCGTCTCGACTTCCAGGAGACGTTCAGCGGCGCGGCACTGAACTCCGCGCAGTGGTCATCGACTGTCACGACGATGACGACGGCCGTCGCGGCGGCGTATCTCGCGCTGAACGCGGGCAACTCCGTGGCCACGTCCGCGGTCGCACGCGTGCAGTCGTATCGATCGTTCCCGCTCGCGCCGGGCGGCACGCTCACGCTGACGGTTCCGATCAAGATTGCAGCCGCGTCGGTGGGCATCGCCAACTGCACGTGGGAGATCGGCTTCTTCATCGCATCCGGCATCACGGCTCCGACAGACGGCGTGTTCCTGCGCATGAACGCGAGCGGCGAACTGCGGCTCGTCGCGTCGTTCGGTGGCGCCGAAACACAGTCGTCGCCGATCGCGTTCACGACGACGCCGACCGGCTGGGACAGTGCGGTTTTGCCGGTCAACGCGGACCGCGAAATACTCCTCGTGGTCACTGCGAGCGAGGTGTTCCTGTGGTTCAACGACACGCTGATCGCGACGCTTGAGCAGCCCGCGGCACAGCCCACGTTCAAGCAGGCGCAGAGCTTGCCCGTGTCGTTCCGCATCTACAACGCGAGCGGCGGCGCACCGTCGTCAACGACGCAGCTTCTGATCGGTCCGATGGCGGTCACGACGTCGGGCCTGAGTAACACGCTCTCGATCGCGGAGACCGCGACGATGATGGGTGCGGGCGGGTACCAGGGGCAGTCTGGTGGCACGATGGGCAGCACGGCAAACTGGGCGAACTCCGCCGCGCCTGCCGCCGCAACGCTGAGTAACACGGCCGCGGGATACGCCACGTTCGGCGGGCAATTCTCGTTCGCTGCACCGGCCGGAGCGGAGACGGATTTTGCGTTGTTCGCGTTCCTCGTCCCGGTCATCGCGGCGAACGCGCACAACAAGAACCTCATGATCTACGGCGTGCGCATCGACGCCGTGAACGCCGGCGCCGCGGTCGCGACGACGGCAACGGTCCTGCAATGGGCACTCGGCGTCGGGTCTACGGCGGTGTCGCTTGCGACGGCGGAGGCGGCCACGGCGAAGGCGCGTCGCGTGATTCCGCTCGGGATCCAATCGTGGATTGTGGGTGCCGCGATCGGTGCGCCGGTCGAATCGGTCCGGCACACGTTTACGGGCGGCGTTCTCGCTGAGCCGGGCACGTACGTGCACGCGATCCTCAAGGTCCCCGTCGGCACCGCTACCGCGTCGCAGACGATTCGCGGGACCGTGACCTTTGATGCATACTACGTCTGATGGACACCGCTCTACTCGCCGGATTCGTTGCATTCGTCCTGATCGCGTTGATCGCGGAGGTGAACTCGTGACCGACCTCGCCTGGCTCCCCGGTGACGAAGGCTGCCGTGCTCGCAAGGAGCCCGTGCGCGGCGTGCTCTGGCACCATACCGCGGGCGAGGGCAACGCTCCCGCCGTCATCCGCACGCTGAAGTCGCGCGGCCTCAGCATCCACTACGTGATCGACTACGACGGCACGGTCACCATGTGCGCGGACCCGGCAACGACGGTCTGCTACCACGGCGGCAGTCGCGCGAATCCCGCCTTCATCGGCGTGGAGATCGCGAACAAGGCACTTGGCACGCCCACGCCAAAGCATCCACGCACGCGCGTCACGGGCAGCGTGCGCGGCAAGGCGATCAACGTCCTGGACTTCACCGAGGCGCAGTACGCGTCGATCGTGCGGCTCGCGGACGAACTGTCCGACCGCTTCGCTATCCCGCGCGTCACGGCGGCGGGCGACCAGGTGATGAAGCTGGCGCCGTTCGCGGCGTTTCGCGGGCACGCCGAGCACATCCACTGCTCACCGAGGAAGATCGACGCGGCGACGCTGGTGATGGCTCACCTACGGTCGCACGGCTACGGCTGACGCTTGCACCGTGGGCAGTAGTCCGACCGACCGCCCTCGTCATCGCGCACCATGCGCCACCCAGGCGCGGGCCGACCGTCAAGGAACCACGCGAGCGGCATTCCGTTTCGCGCCGTGACACTGCGTACGAGCCCGCACCCGTCGCTCATCGCTTCGCCTCCTCTATCTCGCGTTCCATCCGTTCTGTGGCTGCGTCCCAATCGACCACGCCCTGGTCGTTGGTGCGGCAGTCCGAGACCTCCCAGGATTGCGCTATCGCCATCCCACGACGTAGGCCCCGTTCGTAGGCGGCGGTCAGCATGACGTCCCATCGCTCGTCGTTTGGCCCGTCGCATAACCTGTGCAGCGCGCGGCGAAGGATGTCCTCGTACACGTCCAGCAACGGCGGGAGGTCCAGAGCAACGTCGCGCGGCGCGTTGAAGTTCCCGCGATCGTCTACATACGGCGAGAGGCGTGCCCACTGCTCGTCGGTCAGATGTCGAACCTTGCGCTTGCTCACCACCCACGCTCCCCGAGCACGCGCGCTGCGTCCTCGTCGCCACGTGCAGCTAGGGCACGAAGGGCGGACTCGCACGTGGTCGCGAAGCCCCACGCAGCGCCAGACGACGACGCTGCATCAACCTGCGCCGACTCCGAGTGCGCAGATGCCCATGCGTCGTCGGCTTCGTCCGCGCAGCGAGCGCAATCGCAGTCTGCGCCCACGGCAATCGCCCACAGCATCCGCCGCTCACCCTCGCGTATGCCGTGGCGGTAGTTGCGGTCCTCGCGCGCCATCGCTTGCTCCATGCCGCGACGCATGACGGACAGCGCGTGTTTCGCGTCGTCGAGTTCGGTCATGTCCCCTCGCTTTCGATCTGCGAGACCGCGTGGGCGACCTCTTCGGGGGTGAGGTCGGCGAAGAGGGCGCGATAGCGGTCGCCGTCGGCGTCGGTTACAGGTCGTCCCCAGGTCATCGGCTCACCTTCGCTGCATGGGCACGGAGGGCGGGAATCGCGATGTCCCACCACAGCGGGCGCGACTCGCCAACATCACGACACGCGCGCTCTACTTCGAGCACCGTCGCGAGTAGGTCGCTGATGTTCGGCGTGATCTCGGGCCTCGACGCTGCCAGCGCTTCGGCGGCCTCAGCGCGAGCGAGCAGGCCGAGCACGGCGGCGGGGTTCGCGGCAGCGATGAACGCGGCATCCGCATCGTGCTCACAGTGGCCAATGTACACGCTGCCCTCGCGGCCCCACACATCGTTGCCGCCGTCGCCGTCTGTTTCGTACGGCCCTGGCGTCGCAGCCTCGGCGAGCCGCTTCAGTTCCAGGCGTGCGGTGAGCTCGGCGCAGCGGGCGTTGATCTCGCCGACGTCCTGCCGCATCGTCCCTGTCATGGACGCGTACACGCCTGGTGCACCGTCTCGGGCGATGGCGAGTAGCTCAACGAAGGCCGCCTCGGCCGTCTCGCCGTACGCGGTCACGCTCACGTCACCCCACGCCGACGCCTGCCAGCGATCGTCGCTCACGCGCAGTAGGCTCACGGTGAGCCCACGCTCGTACGCGAACCAGTGCGTATCGCCGTTGGGGCGTAGGTCCATGTCGATCGCTTCGATCCTCATCGCTCACCACCCTTCGTCGAGTCAGCCTCTACCGCGACCGCGAGTGCATCACGCACGACGGTCCTCGAGTCCACGCCGCGCTTCTCCAGCCACGCGGACATGCATTCGATCTGCGCCACAAGCGCGAGGGCGTCCGTCTCCTCACGCGTCATGCCAGGGAACGTCCCCGTCCGGTGGAACCGCTCGTGAATCGCGGCGGTCAGTGGGATGCAGAACCAGTCGGGCCCCTTGCGGCCCATCGCGTGCGGACCATGGTGGTGCGCCTCGTCTGTGCGGTATCCAGTCACGCAGCACGAGAGCGTTCGCACGTGCGCGCGGTACGCCTCCGACCGCCACGGCTTCGGTGGCTTGGGGACGGCGACGAGCGCCGGAGCTGGTGACGGCTCACGCCACGCGGGAGGCTCCATGCCGGTGATCATCGCGGCTCGCTCGATCACAGTGACCTTCGGGTACACCACGCGGTCGCGCTTCACCGTGATCGGCTTCCCGCTCGCGAGGCGCACGCGCACGCTATCGCCTCGCTCGTAGAGCACCTCGCACGACTGGAGTCGTCCGCCGTAGGTAACGCGGGTCTCGTCGGTCATGCGGGCACCTGCCCCGAGCGCGGCGCGGCGGCCTCTACGCTCAGCGCCTTCATGCGCGCCTCGTCGAGCCCGATGGTCGCGCCGTGGCGCAGCGCCGACGACCACAGCTCGCGCTTGGCGGCCTGCGGGAGCGTGCCCATCAGCGGCGAGTTCGCGGCGAGCCACGCGCGCAGTTCCACGTCGGACTTGCAGGCGAGTAGCGCCGTCAGTGCGCCGACCACGCGCGAGTCTTGGGTAGGCTCCGCGGTGCGCTCCTCGCGCTTCACGGGCGCCTTCTCCGGGCGCTTGGCTGCGGCCTTGTCGGTCTCCGCGTCCGCCTCGGGGTCGTCGCCGAGGGCGATACAGAAGGCGTTTGCGATCGCATACTTCGCCGCCGACGTGCACGCCTTCATCGGCGACTTCTCGCCGCGGTCCACGCCAGCGCCCCAGCCTTCGCCGAGCAGGACCCATGTGGCCCCGTCGATCGACACAGAGCACGTCGCCTTCAAGACCGACTGCTGAGGCGTGACGGTCTCCTGCTCGTACTGCACCTTGAGCATCACGCCATGCTTCGCGCACGCCTTCTGCACCTTCGCGCGCACGGCTTCGGCCGACACGTACGAGTACTTGAAGTGGTCGTTCGTCTTGTCCTTCTCGACGTTGCCGACGTCCGCCATGACGGCGCACACGCGGGTCGCGAGCGATGCGGATTCGGTCACTTGATCACCACGCTTTCGGAACGTCGGAGTTCGGCACACGGCACGTCGAGGCCAGCGTCGAGTGCGCTGCGGATGGCCGCCTTGTCGACCTCGGTCTTCGTCTTGTAGAACCCGCAGTCGATCGCCTGTTGCTCGTCGAGCACATGCAGCGCGGGGGCGTTCGCACGCACGAACATCGTGAAGCGTGCGCCCTTGATCTTCGGCGTGCTCGTCCGCTTCATGCTGCTGAGCAGATACGCCTTGAGGCGGTCGGCGTTCGCGGTGCGCACCTTCGCGCGTTCGGCGAGCCGGTCGGCCTCCTTCTTGATGATCTCCGCGTCGAGCGTGAGCATGCGGATCACGGCTGCGACGTTCTCGGCCTTGTCGGCGAACGCTCCAGCGATGGCGTCGAGCCGCGCTTCGAGGTCGCCCTCGAGAACGCCTTCGGCAGCGTCCACGTCCGCGAGGATCGACGCGTACTCGTCCGTCAGTTCGTAGAGCGACGTCATCGCACCACCTCGCCAACTTTGATGTGACTGAGCATGCTCATGCGTCCTCGCTCTCGTCGTCGGCCGGGACATCGTGCGTGGTCGCGAGCCTGTAGTCGCAGGTCACGTCACGGACGAATCGGCAGTGGTACTCGTGGATCTCGCCATCGACGAGCACGAAGATCGTGTCGCCGTCCTCGCCGCTGTCATGGCGGCGCGCGAGCTGCTCGGCCGCTCTGCCTGGGCTGTATGCGCGGATCTCGGTCTCGTCCATGCGGTCGTAAAGGTCACCGCGCCAGCACGTGTAGTCGTTCATGATTGCCTCCAGGCTCCCAATGTTCCACACGCGAATATCAACGTCAAGGGCGATTCGACATTGACGCATCGCAAGGCGCGTGGAAGGATGCGGGCTGAAGGTAGGTGACCAGATGGAATACGAATCACGAACCGACGGCGAGTATCGCGAGGAGGCCGAGTCCGCAGTGCGCGCGGACCTGCTCGCAGCAAAGCGCATCCTCACGAATGACCTCAAATACGTGACGTTCAACACCGACGACATCGTGCAGGTGGCGCGTCTCGTCGGTCGCGAGCGTCGGCTCATGAGCGACCGTTTCGTGGACAACAAGGAGCAGCCATGACGACGTTCAAGGCATGGCTCGGCAAACAACCGCGCGGCACCATCGCACGACTCGTTCGTGAGGTCCCCGTATCGCACACCACGCTGTGGAATCTCCGCAAGGGCGGGCGCGTGGACTCGTACGATCTCGCGTGCCGTCTCTCGGCGGCCACGGGTGGTGCGGTCACGGCGGCGACGCTGTGTGGGGAGAGGGGGAAGCGGTCATGAACGTCACGCCACAACCCGAAGACGACCTAATCCAGTCCGCATACGCGAAGTGGACGTCGCTTCCGAAGGACGTGCGCGGTGCGATCCTGATGGAACTCGCGCAGTCGATGTCCACGTCACGCGGTGTCGTGCGCAGCTTCGCGGAGATGCGGAGCGACACGTCCGACCTCGGGGCCCAGATCACGCGACGCGACATGATCGCGGACGCGTACGAGTCGGCGTTCTATATCCTCGCGCACGCAGGCATGTACCCGACGACTCTTGTGCGCAAGAGCGAGGACGAGGTGTCCACATGACCACCCGCACACAGCTACAGGCGGAGCGGGAGGCGCTGGCGCACATGCTCTCGACCGCGCGCATGGCCGACTACGAGGGGCGCGCCGCCCTCACGGCGTCCATCGCGCGGATCGATGCGTTGCTTTCCATCGACGACGAGGAGGCCGCCGTCTTCGTGGAGGCCGCGGAGGCCGAGATCGAGGCGTTCGCCGACCAGTCGGAGTACGAGGCGCAAACGCGTACACTGCGTGCGCTGGTGAGCGTCATCAGGAGGACGCCATGATCCGCGCTGCACTCACCCTCACCCCGTGGCTGCTCGTCATCCTGTGCGCCGCTACGGTGCTGAGGTGGGCGTCATGAGCCGCGAAGTCGAAGGCCGCATCCGCATGGTCGTCTCCGACGACGGGACGCGGTGTGCGGCGGAGTGTCCGAACCGGAACAATCCGGCCGACAGCCTGTGCCTCGCGTTCCGCACGTACGGCGGGGCGCCGACCAACATCAAGCGCGGGCGGGCCCCCGCCTGTATCGCTGCTGAGGTTTCTACGAAGGAGGAGTCATGAAGAACGAGTACAGGCCGGGCGATCGCGTAGAAGTGAAAATGCTCGACGGGCACTGGTGCGTCGGCGTCGTCACCGGTGAACGGTGGAACAGCGGGCGTGGCGGTTACTACAGCGTCGATCTCGCAGGTTGGTGCGTCGGCGTGTTCGCGAGCGTCGACGTCCGCAGGGCTGACGACGCCCCACACACCGACGGTGGAGCCCGTGCCCTGGATGCGTCCGAGGCGCTACGGGAGGCGAGGATCGCGGGGATGCGGGAGGCGCTGGCAGCATTCCGCAGCGTTCTCAAGGAGGACGCGTGGGGGGCACCGTACATCGACCTCGACGACGCGGAAGGTGTACTCGACGCCGCCATCGAAGCCGTACGCCGAGGTGAGCGGTGACCTGGCAGCCGATAGAGACCGCGCCGCGCGATGGGACGCGGGTGTTGGTGTGGGGGCGCCACGAGTCCAGCGGCTACGCGACGCGCGTGGAGATCGCCGTCCACGTGCCGACTGCCACGCCTCCGCATGACGTGTGGTCCGCTCACGGAGGGCTTGTCCACGGCGTCACCCACTGGATGCCGCTACCGGAGGCCCCGCGATGACCACCACCATCATCGCATCAGACGCCGAGGTCCGCGCGTGGATGGCGGGAGCGACGGCATTCCGGAGGCCGTTGAAGCCGCGCGGCATCTGCGCTGCGTGCATGTCGGACGCCGTGCCGCATCCGGCCGTTGACGGTCGCCTAACGGCCTACCTGCGCGTCGGAGCGTGCGAGCACAACGGCGTCACGGGGAAGCGCGTCGTGGCCCCATGGGAGCCCGGTGACGTCCTGCGTGTGCGGGAGGCGCACCGCTTCAGCGTGTCGGATGGCACGCCCAAGGCGATCATTCAGTACCGCGCAGACGGCGCAGGTCTCGCGCTGATGCACGCGGACGAAGGCAACGGCGACCTTGTTGGCGTCGGTCCAGCAATGGAACCCGCCGATTGGGGTGACAATGGCCCCGCATGGCGCTCCGCAGCCACCATGCCCGCGTGGGCGTCTCGGATGAGCATCCGCGTCACGGGCGTGGGCATTGAGCGGGACGGCGACGGGTGGATGTGGGTCGTCACCTTTGAACGGGTGACCCCATGACCCGCTCCTACTGGCAACCGCTCGGCCCCAACGCCGCTGCGGACATGGGCGCCCGCGTCGTCCCCATGCAGCACGACCACGAGGTCTGGCACATGGGAGACGTCACCATGCTCGTCCGCATCATCGACGGCATGCCTCACGCGCTGGACGTGTGCGGGCAGCCCGACGGTCCGATCACGGTGCCCACGTGGGTCGCGCCACGCGGGACGCCGTTCGTGGCTGCCGAGCTCGCGGCCGAGTCGCGGGCGCGCATCCAGGCGTCACGGGACGCCTTCGACGATTGGGCGTTCGCCATGCGCGCCTACGAGGACGAGCAGGAGACGCGCGCGATGGTGCGTGCGGAGCGTCGCGAGGAGCGGCGTAGGATGACGGCAGAAGAGAGAGCGAGGATGGGATGATGTGTGCAGACATCCGGCTCGGTCGATGGGAGGACGTTCTCGCGGGCGAGACGTGCGACGCGCTGATCGTTGACGCGCCGTACTCGGCGAAGACGCATTCGGGACATGACGGAGCGGCAGCGGCGCCCACCGAGAAAAGTGCCACTTGGGCTTGCGCGAACGGGCGAGTCGTGAAGAAGATCAACCGCAGATCGATCACGTATTCGGCATGGTCGCCCGACGACGTTGCTGCGTTCGTCGAATCGTGGGCACCGCGCACGCGTGGTTGGATTGTCTCGATCACCGACGACGTTCTCGCGCCCGCGTGGGCCTCGGCGATGGAAGCGGCGGGCCGCTACGTGTTCGCCCCGCTCCCGCTCGTGGAGACCGGCTCGCGCGTGCGCCTCTCGGGCGACGGGCCGTCCGCGTGGACATGCTGGGTCATCGTCTCGCGACCAAAGACACGCGACTTTCAGCGATGGGGCACCTTGCGCGGCGCGTACATCGCAGGTAGCGAACGCAAGGACGTTGTCGGCGGCAAGCCGCTCGGTCTCATGCGCCAGATCGTGGAGGACTACTCCCGCCCCGGTGACGTTGTGTGCGACCCGTGTTGCGGCGCTGGGACCACACTCGCCGCCGCCTGCCTGGAAGGCCGCCGCGCAATCGGCGCAGAGATGGATCCGGTGCACTACGAGATCGCGCGTGAGCGGACGGCGAAGATGCCCGTCGGCACCGCGACGCAGCCCGCTCTGTTCGACGCGATGGACGGGCTAGGCGAGGGGGTGCGGCTGTGAATGTCTACGTAGCAGCAAGTTCGCGCGAGCTCGAACGCGCCGAACGCATGATGCGCCTACTCGCGCTCGACGGGCACGTCATCACGCACAACTGGATCCCGTCCGTGCGCGCGGCGATCGCGTCCGGCATCTCCGAGGCGAAGGCCGACGACGCGCACGCATACGACGCCGCTCGCGCCGACATGGACGGCGTTGCTGCGGCCGACGCGCTCGTGTTCCTGGCGCCCACCGACACGAGCAAGATGGCGTGGTCCGAACTCGGCGGCGCGCTCATGCGTGGCATTCCGTGCTTGGTTGCACACGACATCGAGGAGCGACGAAATCAGTCGGTCGTCACGCGGCTCGCTGCGGTGCGATGCTCAGACGACGAGGTGCTGCGCGAGCTGGCGATGCTCGAGGAGCGGATGACGTGATGCGCATCGGCTCGCTATTCTCAGGAGTGGGTGGCCTCGAGCGTGGCCTAGAGCTCGCGGGCCTCGGCACTGTCGCCTTCCAGTGCGAGATCGACCCGTTCTGTCGGCAGGTGCTCGCCAAGCACTGGCCGAATGCGACGCGATACAACGACGTGCGGGAGGTGGGGCATGGTACAGCTCGAGTGGACGTTCTCTGTGGCGGCTTCCCCTGTCAGGACGTCAGCCTCGCCGGCAAGCGCGCAGGTCTCTCCGGAGAGCGCTCCGGTCTCTGGTACGAGTACCTCCGCGTCATCCGCGAGCTCGCGCCGTCGATCGTCGTCATCGAAAACGTGCTCGGACTGCGCACGCGTGGATTGCGTGACGTGCTGGCCGGAGTTGCCGATCTCGGGTTCGATGCGGAGTGGTGCGATCTCAGCGCTGAAGAGGTCGGCGCCCCGCACCGCCGCCGGCGCCTCTTCATCGTCGCTGCCCACCCCGAGCGCATCGTCGTACGGGGCGAACCGGGGTGGCTCGGCCGGTCGTGTTGGGCCCGAGCGGCCGAGCTTGCAAACCATGGCGACGCGGGGACTTCTGCCCACGCCGACAGTGAAGGGGAACCACAACCGCAAAGGCGCCTCGCCAACCAGTGGCGACGGGCTAGCGACGGCGGTTGGAGGCCGCCTGTCAGCCCGATTCGTGGAGTGGATGCAGGGGTTTCCGATCGGATGGACGGAGGTTTAGGGTCGCGCATGCCAACCGAAAAACACGGACGTCGGCTGAAAGCCCTCGGCAACGCCGTCGTACCGCAGTGCGCCGAGCTCGTCGGACGCGCCATCCTCGAGGCCACCCGATGACCCTCCCCCTCCCCCACATGCACCGCTACACCACCCCCGCCGAGACAGCGGCCCACTGTGCCGCCATCCTGGCCATGCTCGCTGCACAGCGTGAGGCGAGACGGGTACGGGGCATCCCGTGGTGACTAGCGCGTGATGCGACGACATGGCATGATGCTCGTGGGTAGCGCCTGCGTCCGCGCGGAAATGCGACGACACGCAGACCGAGCCGGAAGCCGTTACCGCGGCGAGCTGCTCGTCCCCTGACTCTAGCGGCCAACCACTGGCGCGCGAGTGAATGCGTGACATGCTGTGTGTTCGCGGTTAGCTGCCGCGTGCCACCACAACGCGACCGGGCGCCATCGGCGCGTTGTGGTGGGCCCCTTTACCGGGGCGAAAGGGGCATTGCTATGTCATTGAGTGAACGAGACCAAGAGATTCTGCTTCGCTACCGCATGATCAGACTGATCGAGTGGTTCCAGTCGTGACGACGCCGCTCATTGGCCGCTGCTGCCTTTGCGACGAGTGGCACTTCGTCGAGACAGACGACGAGCGAGACCACTGCATTGAGTGCCTGCGAGTCGTGCACCAGATGCGCTCGCTTCTAGAGTCGCGAGGTGGCGGCTCGATCGTGATGATCGGTGACCGCCTTGTCGTTCGCACCGGGCGTCAGATGCGAAATCGCATCGAACGGGCGCTCTACTCCATCGATGTCGCGCGCGCGCTGGGGCAAATCTGATGCGCATCCGCACCATCAAACCCGAGTGGCTGGATGACGAGGCCCTCGTTCTCGCGTCGTCTGACGCTCGGACGCTCTCGATCGCGCTCATCCTCCTCGCTGACGACTACGGCAACGGACGAGCGAACGAGGCCGTGCTGAGTGGTCGCGTATTCCCCGGGAAAGTTCCCGATGTTCTCGCGAATGCTCTCGCCGAACTCGCGAAGGCTCGATTCGTGGTCCTGTACGAGTGCGACGGGCAACGCTACTTCTCGGTCCGCAACTGGACCAAGCACCAGAAGGTCGACAAGCCAGGGAAGCCGCAAGTGCCCGGATTTGTTGATGTCTCGAAAAGTCGCGAGACTTCCGAGAATATTCGCGTGGTCATCGCGACGGACCAGGACCAGGACCAGGAAGGGACCGGGATGGGAGCGGAGCGTACATGCGCGCCCGTGCGTGAGGCGCACCCCGAGGCACCGAGACCCCGACCCGCAGACCCCATGCGCCGAGCACTCACCCCGAGGCCGACTGCGGAGCCTGACCGCCTAGGCATCGCCGACGCGGAGCGGGCGTTCTCCGAGGCACGGCAGGCAGCGCGACGCGGACGCTACGCCCCGCAGGCCGGACGCGACGACGAACGCCTCGCCCACTTGGCGAAGTACGCGAACGACGGCGGGACGACGCGAGCAGAGCGCCTCGCCGTGCTGAACGCCTGCATCGCGGGCTACCTCGCCGACACCAGCGAGCGGGTCACCGAGGCGCGTTGGCCGCTGGCGTGGCTGGCGGCGGACCCAGGGCGCTACGACGTGCCGAGGGCGTCGGGCGGCGTGGACCCCGAACTGGTTGCCGCGCTGGCGGCACAGGAGGAGGCCGAGGAGGCGTGTCGAGCGGCCCGCCTGCACCGAGACGCGGTAGCGGGTACGGAAGCCCACAGCGAGGCGTCTAGGGCCCACCTCGCGAAGCAGCGCGCATTGGCCGATGCCAAGGATCGCGTCGAGAGGCTTTCGGCATGACGGCGCCCATGCGTGTCCCCCCGAACGCGCTCGAGGCAGAGCGGGCCGTGCTCGCTGGCATCCTGCTAGAGCGGGAGGCCATCCACGTCGTGGCCGAGATACTCCGCGACCGGGAGGACTTCTACGGCGAGGCGAACGGGCGCGTCTACGACGCCATGCGCGTACTCCACGGTCGGGGCCAACCCATCGACCACACGACGCTGAGGGAGGAACTGATGCGGTCGGGGATGCTCGCGCGCATCGGCGGCGACGAGTACCTGTTCGCGATCACGTCCTCGCTACCGAGCGTCGAGAACATCGAAGCGCACGCGTCCATCGTGCGAGAGAAGGCGCGTGTTCGTGCGCTGCTCATGGCGTGCCACGACATCGCGGCGAAGGGCTACGGCGACTACGGCGACGCGGCCACGTACTTCGATCGGGCGGAGGCCACGGTGTTCGCCCTCTCAGGCGCGGAGTCGCGGCGTGGCGGTCCGAGGCTGGTCGACCCCGTCGAGATGATGCGTCACATCCAGGACGTCGTTGATGGCAAGGTCGAGCCCGACGGTCTCTCCACGGGCATCGCGTGTCTCGATCGCGCGACGGACGGGACGCAGCCCGGCGAGTCGATCGTCATCGGCGGAGGCACAGGACAGGGCAAGTCCTCGCTGGCGATGGGTGTCGCCTTCCACGCGGCCGAGAAGACGGGAAAGCCCGCGCTGTACGTCTCGCAGGAGATGCCCCGGAAGTTGTGCCAACTGCGGCTGCTCGCGATGGTGTCGGGCGTCAACGCGAAGTCGATTCGACGCGGGAGACTCACGCCGGACGACTGGCGCAAGATCGCGACCGCTTCCAAGCGCATCGCCGACACCAAGTTCCTCATCACCGACGACGTGGGCATGACGATCGACCAGGTGAGGTCGCAGGCGCGACGCGTCGCGGCGCAGTACGGGGGCATGGCTGCCGTCGTCGTGGACTACCTGCAAATCCTCGGCGAGTCGGGCGACAAGGGGCGCAGCCGTGAACGAGAGGTCGCGGCGGCGAGCGTGGGATGCAAGCGGCTCGCGGTCGAACTCGACACGCGCGTCTTCACGCTCTCGCAGTTGAACCGCGGCGTGGACGACCGGCCTGACAAGTGGCCGCAGGTCTCGGACCTCCGCGAGTCGGGCGCGATCGAGCAGGACGCCGACCAGATTTGGCTCCCCCATCGGCCCGGCTACTACGCGGCGCAGATGAGCAAGGAGCAGGCCCCGCCACAGCGCGGGCGCGTGCGATCCACCATCCAGCCAGGCGAGGACGACGGGCGCGCGTTCATCATCCTCGGCAAGCAACGCGGGGGCGGGCCTGGCGTCGTGAACCTCATGTTCGACGGGCCTTCGACGCGCTTCTACGACCCGCACGACGACGGGCGCGATGACGTGACGATCCGCGGCGTCCCTCACTACACCGAGGGCAGGCCAGACGACAGCGACGGGGATGGTGAACCATGGAGCGAGTGACAAAATGCACCTACTGCGATTGGCGCGATTGCCAGGCGTGCCACGGCACGGGGTTTGACGGAGCGCAGCACGGAGACGAGCCGCAGGAGGGCATGACGTGCCCCATGTGCGACGGGAGCGGGAACGATCCCACGTACGTCAAGGCGCGGGCAAACGGGATGCCTGCGAGCGGCAGGTGGTCGTGAGCCCCCGCCTACGGCGAGGGGGGTAGGGGGGTGCTCTGCTCAGGGCTCAGGGTTTCCGGTTCTCAGTCTCTCTGCTCACGAGGACGCGATGAACGACGACAGCGACGGGGATGGTGAACCATGGAGCAACGACCGATGAAGCTACTCGCACTGCCAATCTCACTGCCCGAGTTGGGCGACGTCACAATCACGCACGGGAAGGCCGGCCGCGGCTACGACGCGCGTGGGCACTACGACCCGGACACTAAGAGCATCGTGATCGACGAATCGTGCTCACCCATCGGTGAAGTGGCGATCCTCATCCACGAGATGATGCACGCGGCGGAGTGCGCGCTGATCGAGGCGGGCGCTTTCAAGCGTCACATCAACCATGGCTTCATCCGCGCGGCGGCGTTCGGGTGTGCGTTGGCACTCGCGCGTGCGGGCGCGCTGAACGGCATCACCGCGGCCGACGTCGAAGCGTTCATGCAAGAGGCGGACAAGGAATGAAGCCCCGCCTACGGCACAAGTACGGGGCCGTCCGCACCGAGCGCAACGGCCGCACCTACGCGAGCAAGGCCGAGGCCAGGTACGCCGACAGGCTGGCCGTGGAGCAGCGCACAGGGACGGTGCTGTTCTGGCTGGAGCAGTGCCCCATACAGCTACCTGGGAACACGAAATACGTCGTGGACTTCGTCGTGTTCGACGCAAATGGACACGTCCGGTTCGTGGACGTGAAAGGGATGGTGACGCCGATGTTCGCGTTGAAGAAGAGGCAGGTAGAGGCGCTGTATCCGATCGAAATCGAGGTGGTGTCATGAGCGGTCCCGAAGCTTGCCCCATGTCAGCGATCACCCACGAGATCGCAGCCTACACCCGCCACCACGGAGAGGAGCCGACCGTCACCGACATGGCTCGCTGGATGGGGCTTACCCTCGACATCGCGGCGGCGCGCATCGGACGATGCGTCGAGCACGGCCATGTGGTGCGCGTCTGGCCGGCTCGCGAGAGGCATGGAGTGCGTGGCGGCAAGCGGCAGGCGTTGGCGCTCACGGAGTCCGGTCGTGCGTCCGCGGCCACCTCGAGCGGCATGGGAGACATCCCCCGCGAGCACGGCGTCACGGTGCCCATCAGCCATCGGGGCAACGGGGCGTCGCCAGATCACGCCGTCGGCCGTCGTCGCCTCGCCATCGCTCGCGAGGTCGTGCGCGAGATGGGGCTCACGCGCGACGAGGACCGCACACTCGAGACGTGCCCCGTGATCGTTGAGGTCCATCGCCGATGGGAGGCCGAGAGCCTCGGCGGCGCACCGTGGACGCTCGAGGAGGTCGGCATCGTCTGCGGTGTAGGCCGGGAGCGCGTGCGGCAGATCGAGGAGCGCGCGTGCAAGACGCTGCGGACCGCGTTACGCCCCTACGCCGTACGGGAGACCATCCGCGAGCTCGACGCGCACAGGGCGGAGCACTGGTCGGCAGAGTCGGCGGCCTAGCGCCGATACGACACGCTGGATACCTCGCGCTTGCCGAGCAGGTCCACGTGCACCAGCACGTCACACCCATCGTGGTCGAGCCACACCCAGGCGTGCACGCCACGGAACGACGTAGGCCGCCCAGGGATGCGTGTAGCGCGCACGCGCGTGTCGCCCTTGGCGATCTCGAAAGCCTCCACGTCGAGGCTCATGCGGGCGTCGTCGGCAGCCTCGCACACGCGAGCCACGGCAGCGATGGCGGGGTGCGTCACGTGGACCGCCGCATGAGGTCGGCGACGGCACGAAAAACGTCGGCCAAGTCGTCGTCGCCACGCTCGGCGAGCCGGTCGGCTGATCCTGCGGCAATGTAAGCAAATGCCTCAACCTGCTCATCCGTCAGCCCCAGCAGCGCGTCGATTCGCGCGATGGAGGCCGTGAGGGCGTCATGGTAGCCCACGATATTGTGGAACAGCGCCAGCGACGACAGCTGTCGCAGCGCCTCCCACTCTCTCACCAGGTCTTCACGTGTCGTCATGTAGTCCTCCTAGGAGCCCATCCGCTCCGCTACGCCACCGAGAGACTCGGGAGCCTGCGGAGGGGACGGGGGTCAGCGCGGGATCGGACGGTAGAGGTCGTCGAAGATGAAGACCGGCGCGACGCCCTCGGTGCCGTCGTGTCGCACGAACCGAACCACCGCGTTGCGCCCGGTCGTGCGCGAGACTTCGCGGACCCTGCGACCCGCGACGACGCCGACGTGGTTGACTCCAATGTGCGTTGCGTTCGTCATGTCGGTCTCTCCTGTGGTCGGGGCCGCTCTCTGCTGCCCACACAAAGAGTATGGGCCCAAGCGTGTGAATCGTCCACTGAAAAAACGCATGTGGCCGCTAGTGTCAGTCCCATACCCCGCCTGTTTTGAGCCCGATTTTGAGCATTACGGCCGCGGCGGTGTTGCGGGCTCGGATGTATGGATTGTCGATCGGCGCTCCCGTGCGCGGGTGGAATCATGTCGGTTTCTCCTGTGGCTTCCCGGACGCTCGCGCGTTTCGGCCCGTGCCAAGGGCCTCGTCAGCGGGTCAGGCGCGACGGTGGATGCTCCACTCACCCTCGGTGCACGTCGCCGTCGTCCGCCAGCCCTGCGCGACGAGTGCGGCATCGATCGCCTCGTCGTCTGCGTCGGCGGGGACACCGAGGGCATTCTCACACTCGTCGTACAAGTAGCCGCTGTTGACACGGACGAACGCGCACGCCTCGTCCGTGTCCTCGCAGGTGAGTGCGACGCTCATCGGGCCGTTGGGGCCGGTGTAGAGTGCGATGTGGGTGGGCTCGGTGGGGACGAGAGTCGCCACGAGGTCGTCGCTCGGCTCGTCCTTGCACCCAGCGTCTGCGAGCATGGCGCGGATTGCCTCGTCTGCGGTCTCGCCCTCGTACACGCCGAGGTCGGCGCCGGAGGTCGTGTTCTGGATGCGGAAGGCGGTCGTCGTGGTCGTCATGGGGTCTCTCCTGTGGTCGGGGCCGCTCTCTGCTGCCCACTCATCTATTATGGGGCCGGACCCTCAAATCGTCCACTGAAAAAACGCATGTGGCCGCTAATGTCAGTCCGACTATGCGCGACGGTATTCGTCCACGCAATCGGCTTGCATCGTACGCGCGCCCGTGATACCCCGTGACGCATGGCAGAGACGACCACCACCCTAGGCCAGCGCATCAAGTCCGCGCGCATCGCGGCCGGCCTCACCCAGACGCGTCTCGCGCGCGACGCGGACGTCGGGCCGAATGCCCTGTGGGGCTACGAGACCGACCGCGTGGAGCCGCGTATTGCGACGCTGGTGCGCATGGCGGACGTGCTCGGCGTCGATGTCGGCTGGCTCGCGCGAGGGACGTACTACGTCGCGGGCGAGGCCAAGCGGTGACCCCTGAGGCCCTCCACGACCTCCAGACCGCTCTACCGCTCGACTGGTGGGTGCGATACGACGCCAAGCGCCGCACGACCGAGTTTCGGTACACGCGGACCCCACGCACGGACTACCACGCGATCGAGGTGCTCGACGCGCTCGATCCCGAGATGCACGCGCACCTACTGCGCGAGGCCGTACACCAGTGTCATGCGTTCAGTGAACGCGAGGAGACCGCACGATGAGCCAGGTACGACGAATCCAGCGCGAGATGCGCCGCAGGGCAGGCGACGCCCCCAACGCACGCGCGGACGCCCAGCGCCGTGTGCGCCCCCTCGTGTCCGCGTGCATCACGGACGCCGACCTTGCCCGCGCGCTGTACCGACCCCCGCTCGACGTCAGGCGGAGCGCCGCGAAGACGCGCGAGTGGAAGCGGTGCATCGCCATGACGCTCGCCGTCCCCGAGCGCAAGCGCGCCGAGATTCGGGCCAGCCTCGAGAGGGCGTCGTGATCGACTTCGCGGACATTCAGTCCATCGTATGGCGCCACGCTCCCGGCGTTGTTGTCATGGCTGATCCAATGGCCGGGGTCATTATCGTGGACGTGCCTCCCAGTGCGTTCCAGGCGATTCTCGACGACCTTCCCGATATCCTTTGGGCGTGCAACGGGCGACCAGCGAATGGCACCGCGCGCGAGATGTTTCCGGGCAGGGCGCCATATGGAGGCGCACGGTGATCGCCGAGGTCATCCTCACCCTATGTGCCATCGCCCTCGGTACATGGGCGCTCGCCTCCATGATGCGAGGCACACCCTGCACGCGACGGCTCAAGCCGCATGAGCGTGAGTGGGCGACGGTGCTCGGCGTGCCCGAAGCTACAACGCTCGCCGAGCTCGAAGCGGTCACCCGCCCTCGCGAGCGGCCGTGTACACGGCCTGCTCACCGCGAGCACGTGCACACGTACGAGGACGCTGACTGGAGCGACGAACCCACGAGACCAGGGGGCGAGGCGTGAGCGACGACGACCTGGCCCGCGAAGTGGACCGCCACGCTGAGCAGGGCGCACAACTCGCCCGCACCATGGACGGTCACCTCGCCCCGCCGAGGGACAGGCTCATCCTGTCGCTTGTCGCCGAGAACGCATCCCTCACCCGCCGCATCGAAGCGCTAGAAGCCCGACTCGCAACCCTATCAGGAGAGACCACATGACCGACGACACACACGCACGTGACCTGTGGTGCTACATCTACAGGAACGCACGCACCGTCGAGTTCGAGCCGTCCAGCATCTGCAAGCGCATGGCAGACGCAGCACTCGCCGCGTACCGTGAGGCGTTTCCACGCCCGAGCATCACCCTCGATGTGTCACCACGCGTCACCCGTCACCTTCGCAGGCCGACAGGTGAGGGGCCCGACGAGAGGGGGCAGGGGACCCCAGGGGCAGAGGGCGGCGGGTAACAGTGCCCGGGAGCGGATGAGATCGGAAGAGCA
>ERZ650304.150-NODE-150-length-43837-cov-16.712622_pt1 | contig 43837 bp, 51 predicted proteins | sample MGYA00376240_ERZ650304 | MGnify/ENA primary metagenome ERZ650304 (study PRJEB26733, sample SAMN07839271) | wastewater metagenome | biome: small river; feature: stream; material: water | place: USA: North Carolina | collected 2016-03-01 ... | reverse complement strand
GCGGTAAACTCGTTGAAGTGTAGTCCACCTGCAAATCCGCCATGCTTGACAAACTCGTCAAACACCTTCTGGCCAGACATTACCTCACCTGTAGCTGACGCGAACGTGATTGCGCCGAGAGCTTCTTGAACTTGCTTTTTGCTTAGTGACCCTGACCTATGACCGTCGATGATCTTGAGAATACTCCAAGACTTTTTGTAGACTTCAGGGTCTGTAACACCACCAAGCCAAGCCATAAACGCAGACGAAATACCGTTGCGAAGATGGTAAGATGGAATAGGGAATAAAGTCCAGTTCCTCCAAAGAGTGTGGACTGTATCCCACATAGCGAGGAACTTACCAAATCCTTCTTTGGTAGTGGCTCCGAAATACCGTTGGACTACAGAAGCTACCTCTTTAGGGAAGAGGAAAACTTTAGTGTCGCTCTTATCCAATACAGAAGTATACTTCTTAATTGGCACTCGGATGAATGCATCCGAGATATCACCAACGAAGTCATTAGGATCAAGCAGACCTTGTTGAGCTAGCTTAGTAGCATCAGCACCACTGAGCCATACTTGCTCAGACTCAAGATCTACCATCGTATCGAGAACCTTACCAGTTCCGTGTTTCTCGATAAACAGTGCTTTTTCAGCGTGCTTGTTTGCCAGCTTAACCACTAGCTCATCTGCTTGCTGCTTAAGTGCTGCCTCTTTAATTCCGCGAACATCAGGACTGAGATTCTGCACGTCAACAATCTGCTTGTTAACGTCAGCCAGCAGTGTATCAAGTTGCTTTGCTTCTTTCTCAAGCTGTAGATACTTCGGACTCTTTACAGTCTTGATCTGATTCAGTTCAGCTACGTTGCCGCTCCACACAGCAACGCCCATATCCTCAAGAGACTTGACTACCTCGTGCCTAGTGATAGCACGTTCTGCGTCTCTTACAGACAGTTGCATAGCATAGATCGGATCAAGGTGCCAGAAGTCTAATCCTTCTGGAACAACCTTAGCCAACGCTACCAGTGCAGCAGCTTGCTTAGGATTCGGAGACAGCATGTAACCGTCTCTAAATTCCTTCACTACGTTAGAAATAATCTTCTCAGGTTCAACGTAGCCGGCTTTTTGCAGTCGCTTGATTACCTCGTTAAACTCTTGAGTAGTCAGGTCCGTAATGAGGCGGCCTTTAAACAGAGACTCTACGTCTTTGAAAGTAGCCGACTGCTTAGTGACAGACTTAAGCCATGCTTCATTCAGTGCTTCCTTTGCAGCGGCAGTAGCCTGCCTTCCGAACCATGAAGAGTAGTAGGATACATTGAGTCCAGCTTTTGCTTCTTGAAGAAAAGTCTCGTCCGCGTAATTCTCCAACGTAGTGAAGAGTTCTTGAAGTCTTTTGTTCGCGAGCCGAGTTTTCTCAACAGCGACAACGCCAACATCAAAGTCCATACCAGTTCGGCTAGGAGCAATGAGCCTAATATCAGGTGTATGATTACGTAGTTCATCTGGAATTGTCAACTTGAATTTGCTGTCAAGCACGTCACCGATAGTGACTCGCTCGCCATACATGGCACGCCAAACTGCGTTGTCAAAAGGAACATGCACATCCAGCACAGTTCCGTCACTAAGACCGAGTTCTTTAAATCGAGTAGCCAGCGACCGCAACCTATCTTCCAAGTTACGAACTTCACCGATTCCAATTTTCTCCATCTTGGAACCGAATGGATTACTGACAATTACCTTGCCAGTAGTCATAATACCGAACTCTTCAAAGTATGCCGGACCTTCCTCGAACACAGTTTCAAGAAGATCCTTTACGTCTTTCGTCTTAGTTCCAACCACTACGGAACCACTACGAGTAACAAAGAAAGCATACTCTGGCCGCACAATCACAGTCTCTTTGGCGCCAGTGAGTTTACCAGTAGTCAAGGCACGAACTTGCTTCTCCTTATGGGCAAGTAGAGTGCCTAACGTCATACCTTTTTCTTCCAGCGCCTTCCTAACGGACGCGGCGGTATCCTTGTCAGAAACGTAGATGCCGGCTTTAGCAAGTGCTGCGCGTTGATCCTTGCTAATCTTAAAGACGGTAGTAGGAGTGATTACATCAGCAAGTCTAGGATGTCCGTCGACTACAAGATCCTTTACTTCGATGTTCTTAGTTCCATCAACGCCATTCAACTGGATGCGAGCATACGGCTCAACATCTGCTGCTGTAGTGGTTTTGTTGATGAAAGATTCAGCGACAGTCTTAAGATGGTCAGTGCCAGCAGTGCGGCTAAACAGACGCAGAGTGTTAGTGTCAGTGTCAAGAATCTGCACCACTACATCATCACCACTAGAAGAAGCAAGAGCAATGCGCCTTGCATTCTTAGTCATGGTGTTAGTGAGCACACCACTTTCAGCAAGATTATCCAGTGCTTTAGTGGACTGGTTAGCCATCATGCCAACGAGATTTGGCAAGTCAGGATGGCGCAAAGAATTGTCTAGCTTAATAGCCGACTTAGTCTTTGCGTTACTAAGCATTCCTTCAAGCTGCTCAACGAACGCTTTTGGATTGTCCGCAACAGTCTCGGCAATCTCAGCGAGTTTGATTAGCCCATTACGGACGCTACCAAAGTTCTGAGTAAGAAGCTTCTCAACTCCTTGAACTCGCGCAGTCCTAGCTTTACCTACTAGTCCGAGCGTAGTGATTCGAGTAAGTATAGCGTTAAGCTCACCAGGAAGTGCGAGTAGTGCGGCATCGAGTTTAGTCACCTCACCTGCACGATTGATGACAGAATAGTTAGGCGCTACCAGTCCATTCGTAGCAGCGGTGAGATCACTCGCAGAAGAATCAGCACTAGTCCACAAATCACGCAGACGTGCAGTTTTCCCGGAGTAGAAACCTTTCTCGACTTCAATTACATCACCAACAAAGTTACGCTTGTAGACTGGAATTGCTTCATAGCCTTCCAGAATAGCGGCAGTGAGCCTATCACGTCCGTTGACTACGTGAAGAACTTTCTTATCGTCAACCACTACAGCAACAGGCTCGATGTTTGGCGTCTCGCCTTTAGCTACAGCGTCACGAATACGCGCACGATGGAACTCGATATTATTGGCGCGTTCAAAGTCACGCGGATCACCAACGAGTTCGGCTAGTTGCTGCGGACTAATTTGGTCATACGACGCACGAACAACGTCCTTGTATCCTTCCGTGTTAGCAGCTTGCTCAAGTAGATCGTGAGCATTCATGTTGAACACTTCACTACCTACGTCACCTACCGCATTAGGAGAACGAAACGTAAGTCCGTCAACACCTAGCGGAACTCGCTTGGCTGCTTTAGGACTTTTGAGGAACTGAAACTCTCTAGACGATCCTTTAGGAATGCTAAGAGATTCAGCCAGTGCATCAACTGCAATGAGTGAGTTAGCTACTGCATCTTTCTGAGATTTGAACTCAGCGATTACAGACGGATTGATGATCTGAACCGCACCACTAGGAGAAACAAGGATATCGTTAGGAGTAAGCCCAACGAATCCACGCTTCTTATTGCTGAGTTGAGCGGCAATACGCTCAAGATTGTTAAGGTGAGTCTGCTCAAAGTCAGAGACGTGATTGATTCTAGACGCGCTAGGATGGCGCTTCTGAATCAGATACGACTCACCATCTACCTCATGCTTTGCCCATACACGCTGGCCAAAGATACCGTCTAGTTCTTTAAGCTGCTCATCGCTTACTACGCTAGTGGTTTTGGCGACAACATACTTTCCTAGGATCTTAGTCTCGAACTGCTTACCACTACCGAGAAGAACAGACGGAGTAGAAGCAGTCTGGAACTGACCTACGGCAACAGGAATTTCAGCATCATCAACGCCAGACAGAGATAGCTTAAGTTTTTGTTCGTCAGTGAGTCCGATACCGCTGCTGATATCAACTCCCTTACCACTACGAACAGTATTACCAGCGTATTCACCGACAGCAACAAAACCGTCTTGCGCGTCGTTAAGTTTTACGTCGATAAACTCAGCCTTTGGATAGCGCGCACGGATTTTCTTGATCTCTTCTACTGGCCGTCGATCATACGAATCGACATCGTAGAAAATTCGCGTAACTTTGTTAGGGTCAATCTTAGCCCTATAAGTATTGTTTGCGCCAGTCTGAGTTGCATTGATATTAGAAGTCATCTCAATGACAAAGATGTCATTCCAGATGCGTCCTTTATCCATGTGCCTTAGACCATCAAGATCCTCGTTAGTCTGGAAACCTCGATAGTATTTCTCTGGATCTGGAGTAATTAGAGTTCCGGCAGGAACACCATTGAACTTAGCCAGAACATCAATCGCCATCTCCTTAACGCCAGAATGCCGTTGCTCCATAGCTTGGAGAACGGTAAGAAGATCCTCTTTAGTTCCGCCTTCATCAAGATGACGTTGGTAAATACTAAGCAAATCTCGCTCAACTGCCTCAGTCCTGGCCTTTGAGTTGTCAAGAATTGACTTGATGCTGGACGATGTTTTCTTAGCTAGCTCGCTCCTACCAATAATAGGGATGCCAGCATACTCAGCAAGTTTGTAGGCAGCATCGCCGATAGGCTTTGCGATGAAGTCTTTTACACCGCTGATGCTTTTGATGAGTGCGGCACCAGCTTTTGGATGTAGTCCATACACGCTAGCATGGTCAGTAGCACCACGACCGAATCCAAGCAGCGATAGCTGGTCCATCTTCATAGGAGAAGAGAAGCCGAGCAAATGCCGTTGGCCTAACTTTACCTGTTCGTAGGTAGACGCGCCTAGTTTAAGTCCTTCAAGCGTAGCTCCACGACGCTGCAACTCAGCGAGCATTTCGTTTAGCTCGCCGATATGATCTGCTTGCTTAGTCAGTTCCTCGATGGACTTTTCAGCGTGAACAATGTTAGCTGCGGCAACATTACCTTGAGCAAGTGCTTTCTTTTTAGCCGCAATCTCTTCAAGAATAGCTTTTGCTGAAACTTGGTAAGCATCACCTACCTTGTCCAACTTACCGCCAAGAGCGGCAATACGTTCAGCAGCGATGCCTTTCTTAGTAAGGCCGAGAATCTTCAGTTTGTTGAGAGGATCTAGCGGATTAGCGATAGCTGCGCCAACACCAAGGATTGCCGCAATATCAGACGGCATTCCAGTTTCGCGCAGTAGATCCGCAAACCCTACCTGACTATCATAGGAAGAAGGCTGACCAAATTTGAAACGCGGATTGTTGGTAAGGACGCTACCGATAGCCTTGGTAAGAATCTCCTCGGGCATTCCGAGAGTCTGTAGTGCAGCCTCTCCCCAAGTATTGACTCGCTGACCACGACCGACTTCAGGAGCACGGCGAACATGTGTCCCTGATACCATCGCACTAATCTGCTTAGACCGTGCGTCAACCAGCGCATCAAATGAAGTCATTTACTTTTTCCAGTTCTTACGAGCAAGTTCATACTCGGTAAGTTTTTTCTTTAGTTCCTTCCACTTCGCTTCATCCGACTCTTGACTAAGAACCACATTCTTAAAGACGGCAAACTCGTCCCTAGTAATGTCCAGTTTGTCAAGATGCTCTGCTAATTTTTTATCGGTAGTTGCAGCAACTACCTTATCAGCCACATCAGCTAGATCAAACGGAGACGCTTTTTTATACTCAAGTGATGGGATATCTACACGTCTGCCTTTCCTAGCTGCTCCAATATCGGCATTGACATTTTCGAGAGCTTTTGTCTGTTTGTATTTGCGAGAACCGAGTTTCTCGACCATCGCATTTTCTTGCTCTTCCTGGAACACAGTAGCAACTTCTTTACGGAACTTGTCGAGTTTGTTGCTATAGTCGTTGGCTACGACTTTTTGCATTGCGTTGAATTCCGTGCCTTTTGCATCTGACGGCAAAGCAATTAGTTCTTTCTGATATCTGTTGTCTACTACATCCTGCGCTTTACCAATCTCAGCTTCAAACTGTTTTAGCGTTCCGCCGTTCTTGATGAAGTTACGAATTTTTTCACGTAGTTGCGTTTCGTGACCTACTGCTGCTTGAAGATACTGCGCTACTTCTTCTGGAGTTGCGGCAACTTTGATGTTCTCCGCTGCTACGCCGGCACTATCCCAGTTATCAAACGCACTTCCAACTGGAATTGATGCCTCACCGCTAAAGCTATCTTTGACATTAGACGCAACAAGTTGTTTGATGTCAATAGCAGTAGCAATAATCGGATCAGCTTCACTAGCAGAATTGGACTTTAGCAGCGAACTAACGCCAGACAGTCCAGCATTCTGCAATCTACCAGATGCTGACTTCTCAGTCATCTTATCTCTAGCAAGAAGATCACTCAGTTCAGAACGAACTAGCGGACTCGTCTGATACATCACCTTACTGAGAAACTCAGCTTTGCTAGCTTCATCCATCTTACCGCCGAAGATAGCGGTGCCAAAACCACCACCGAAAGAAGCGATATCCAGCAATCCGCCTAGCTTTTGACCGATCTTTCCTAGTGGTGAGTATGCAAGACTCTTTTCAGTGTCTAAAGCTTTGAGAGACTTCAGTAGCTCATCCCGCACATATGCGTTAAGCTTGATACTACCTTCATCAGCTACAGGACTAGCGTTCTGTTTGAGTGAATCTAGTTTCGCTGTAACTAGGCCGAGCAATTCCGACTGATTAGTCGGCAATGGTTGCTTAGGCGGATCTTGGATTACAGGATCTTTCTGCGGTGCAAGTCCTTGAGCCTGAGCCTGCACTAGCTCCATCTCTATCTTTTGCTCGGCAGCAGTATTCTTTAGCTGGAGTCCTTTAAGCTTTTCCTGTTCCTGCGCGAGACTCTGTTGATGAAGTTCCTGCGCATGAGTAACCTCAAGCGCAGACTTCATTGAGTCATTAGCCGCAGTAGAGGCACCAGCCCTATCTTTTTCTAGTGCGGAAAGAAGCTTGTTTAGATCAGCCATGATTAGCCAGCCAAGATTTGAGAGATACCACCAATCCACGCACTGTCTTTCTGAGCCTTAGCGCCAGTCTTAGCTTGCTTGATACCGCCGGCAATCTGACCAAACTGCGTAAACGCATTCTGGTTAATGTTCTGCTGCTCAATACCGAACCTAGCACGACCCTCTTTAAAGTCTGCCTGACCTTGCAGCACTTGAGCAAGAGTAGTAGCAAGTCCGCTTTTCTGTTGCTGAATACCTTGCTGGTAATTTGCTTCGCTAACACGACCTTGAACTAGTGCATTAGCAATAGCGGCAGAACCACCAACGGCTGCATCAGTAGCAGCACGGCCAGCAAGAATAGCAGCGGCGCCACCACTACCGAACCTACCATCACCGCTCAGTCTAGCCGCGTTTACAGCAGCCATGCTAGCACCAGCAGTAGATCCGAGCGACGACTTAACTACTTCGGAAGTCAAACCGGCCAGTGGATTACCGCCATCCAACGCTGCCATTTGTTCCTGTAGTGGTTTGAGAACCGCTGCAAGATCCGCGCTAGTAGCTCCAGTAAACGGCAGATTCTGCACCATTCCAGCAGTAGTCTGCTGGCTAGCAAGAAGACGCTTAAGCAAATCTCCTACGTCATAGCCTAGCGTATCGCCACCTCCACCACTACCGCCACTAAGTTTATTCTTAATGTCGTTATAGGCGCCAACAGGATTTGCAAGACCTTTGCTAAGAGTCTTGCTAAAGTTACCGATTGAACTTAGACTAAGTCCCATGTTAGATCACCAAGCAGATATGTTCGTCTCCACTACTTCCATTCAACACGAAAGTCACAGTGTCGATAGTAGCAGGCGCAATGTTCTGCGTAACATCGCCATTAACTAGAATCTGATTGACTCCAGTAGCATTGGTGAAGATGGCACCAATTGGTATACGGCCTAAACCGTGAGATACTTTAAGTATCGTAGGTGCTACTCCACTCTGTGTCAAGCGTAAAAAACGGCCATTTAGCGAAAGAAGCTCAGAACCACTAGAAGGAAAACCATCATCATCAGTAGCTACAACGCTAGATTGAATCTCCTGTAGCTCAATGATGGCTTGCCTAAGATCCGAACACAAAGCCTGCAACTCCATAATCGCAGTCTTAGTGTCGGCTACGTTAGCTGACGGCGTAGCTCTGCGTAGTGGTTTCATTGTGCTGTATGCGAACCCTTATTGACGTCAATTTCGTAGACTAGCGCATCAAATCTAGCGCCTAGTTCAAACGATGCGACTTCAAGTTTAACTGATTCGCATTTCTGGCTAACTTCAACTTTATGACGTTGAGTTCCAGAATCTGCCATTGGAGTCCATCCAATAGTCGCGTCAATTTCGTAGTTGTAGTTTAGACGATAGTAGAAGTCTTCGGCATACCACAAGATCATCTTAATGATTTTCTTGTCGAACATCGGAGTTTCTAGTTCGTCCCATGGAAATTCTACTGTAGCTGGAGGCTGGCACAGATATACCAAGTCATCTACTGCTGGAGTAAATGGAGCATCGGCCAACCAACTAACACCGACAGTAACTCTTTCGAGCGAGTTATCGGTGCTGTCAATAGGCAGATTAATCCAGTCTCCAGTAGCCGCAGACACTACAGTAATCCACGCGCCAGTCAAATCACTAGCAGCAGCGTAAGTGAAGTCAGGAATGTTATACACTCCTGCACTAGGAACAGCGTCAATGGTTACTCGCTGCTGAGTTATCGTATATGGAGCGCCGTCGAATTCAGCAGTTCCCCAAGTGAACAGTCTACCACTAGAGTTACCAATTAGCAAGTCATAGGTATGGCTGATAACAGGAGATGTTGCTACAGTGGCTCCAGTAAAGCTGAGTGACAACGTGTTGTTAAACGAGATGCCGGTATACCGATACCATGAACGGTAACGGTAGTTAAATACCATAGCCTCGCCAACTCTGTCTAGCTCTACACCACTACGAATAGGAACATAAGCGCAGATGATTTCTCGCCCTGGAGTGTAGTGCCCAACCACTACAGAAGATGGATTAAGCCAGTCGTATGGATTGTCGCTAAAGCCTTCAATTGCAGAGCCGATATACTGCGGTCCGTTGACGCTGTCTAGCAAGTATGGTCCGTTCTGTGACCAGAAAAAGATCATCTGCCTACTAGAATCAGGATCACTGATTACGGCAATAGACTTTGGACTAATAGCTCCAACAGATGCCACGCGAGTAAGTTGATGCCTACCACCGCCAACATCATCCATCCGCCACACAGCATTTGGCTTGAAGATGAACACGGTTCCGAGCATTGATACAATGCCGGTGATTTCGTCACCTGTTCCCTCGTTGAGCTTAATGTTATTAGCGAAAGCATCAATACGCTCGGGATTGCCAGGATCAGACCAATAGACATAGTCAGGGTTTAACGGATCACCTGCAAGATACAGTCTACCGTTAGCCTCAGCAGAGAATGCACAAACTGGCAACTCTGTCACGTTGCGATCAAGCACAGTGCCAGAAAGATCAGTGTCTGCTTCGTCAATAAACGCGCGTTCAGTGAAGGCATTAGAACCGATACTGACACGAGTCTTATACAGCGGAGCAGACAAAGCTAGACTTTCTGTCGGCTGACCAATAGTGCGATAAATCTCGATCACACTAACTCTAGGATCAGGATGCGCAGGAATGTCGAACAAATCCAACGCATCGCCTGTATCTAACTTGCAAACCACTACAGGAGAAACATGGTAGATGCCGTATTCCTCAGCAGTATAGACAACTGCAACGCCAAACCAGTCGCCGGTAGTGAGTCCGCCGCCAGACGATTTGTAGAGTTTCGGAACGCCACCTGACCATCGCCTAAATCCTGCGGTAGTGCATGTCTTGCCGTTAAACACCTTTGGTAGTGCGCCAGGACTCGTAAGGATTAGTCGCTCAGAAACAACTGTGCCTTTCCAGTCCTGGCCTTGGATGAACTCAGACATCAAACCACTACCAGTCAAGAACAGCGGTGCGTAGTCTCCACCTAGCCTAGTGTCGTAAGCAACACAGTCGTCATATACAGCGACTGCGCCATATTGATGAGCGTAAGTAGACTTAAATGGAGCGAGTCCATTTACTTTAGTGTGTTGCTGACGCGCATCGTAGGAAGTAGAGTCAATCTTGACATATCCAAGACAGTCTTCCATTGCCCACGCGGCAGTATACATCTCACGCTTAAAGTAAGCAGAGAGAATAGCTGTCGCACTAATCTCGTTGCGATACCCTTGTGGCATTCCCCAACTCTTAAATCCGAGCTTGAACGAGTCAGGATACCTAGAACGACTAGGGACTTCTACACCAGTGATTCCGTCAAACTCAAGATTGAACAGCAGATCACTAGACTGATTCTCAGTAGTAATGCTAGAGTTACCATACTCTTTAATCTGAGATTCGAGCAACGCGTTAGACCACATCCTGAACATGCCAACAGTCATGTTAGCAGGTTGGTCTTGATATGGCGACATGAACCGTTGCTGCACTGGCCAAGGTCCAGTATCTGCGCGTGACGTTCCGCCTGACACATAGCTAGTAGATGGAACTGCTACAGCAGCACCACTAGGAAACGGCATATTGATAGACTGATCCCAGCCATCATTTACGGCAGACGTGCCGACAATAATGTCATAGTCTTGCTCGTGGTTATATGCGCTTGTGGTAATCGTGCTAGCTGATGCTTCCGTATGAGACGAATCAAGAACTGCGGCTGTGCCAGCAGTGATGTCTTGAATCCAAATCTCCATTTTCCAGCCGTCCGCATTCAACTTACTACTGGCGTAAGTATACAGTGCGCGCTGAACAAACGTTACAGTGTATACGTTGTTTACATTCAGCACAGTGCTGCTGAGTAAACGCAGATACATAGGAGGAAGAACGCCAGTCTGGTTCTTATACAGCTCAAATACAACGTGACCGTCAGGAGTGAGCATGCCTCTAGCTACAGGCACTCTCCTACGATGTCCTTCGTTAGTAGGTGAATTAGCATTCCTAATCTGCGTTCCTTCGATTGACCACAGTGTTTGATCGAAAGCTCTTGCAGACTGTCTAGTGATATAGCCAGGAACTGTCTCAGTAGGATGAGACAGATACTGTCTAACTGGATCGACATTACCGTCGCTGATATCGTATGGAGTCTGAGTAAGGTTAATGTATTTCCTTGTCTCAGTCAACGAAAGATCCCTCATTGTAGAAGGATCTGCCGAACTGCTATTTAGTTCAGCTTGAAATGCTTCTGACGGAGAGAACTGAATCTGGACAGTGAACGAGTGTTGTTCTCTATGCTCAAGATAAGCGTCTGCTGCAAGAATAGGATCAAATACAGCAGTCAGCTTATTGGCAATACCGATACCTAGGTCTCTTTCCAGCCTAGAAAAAGAGCGGATTAGATGCTGGCCTTCGGCTAGTTTAACTCCGATACCGTTCAAAAAATCAGCGTTATCAACAAAGCCAGGATATCCGTGATGAATGGAGCATACTGAGTCGACACTAGCAGCTACATCATTCTTGCAGATAGGACCGCCATCGTTAAGATGCCAGTTAGCTACTAGTTCTGCACCTGGAGAATCAGTAGCATAGATGCGTTTGTTTTTCCAGGCAGCAATATTAGCTGCACTTCTAGCAGAGCTAAACCAGAATCGCAAATCCATCATAGCAGTTCCCTTTGGAGGAGAACAAGCTAGTGGAATTGCGCCAATGTTTGGGTCAGTAGAAACGTCTTGGAAGAATGCAGAGTTACCATGCATGGTATCTCGAATCTTACACGCAGAGGAATACGAACCTCTTACGGTGCATTCATTCAAGATAACGGTATCTCGCTCCAAACCACTAGCGTAAGTAATGCCATTGATGACATCATACTCGCCAGCGAAGACGTAAGGAGAGCCAGGATATTTGAACGTGTCGGTCAAAGATCCGGCATTAGCGCCATTCACATACAGCCGCATAGCGCCATTTGCGCTAATGGGATCTGCTGGATCATGCCTGATGGCGATATGGTAGATATCTCCTTCGTTATACGAAGAGATTGCAAACGTGAGTGGTTCACACTTGCGATACACGCCGACAGATCCACCGGATGACGCAACTAGCATAAACTGCACAAAGATTTCAGTCTCTGTGTAGCCTACGCAAATTGCAGTCAGCGGAAATACATCGAATTGATCTGCTGCAAGAAGCGCAGACAAGTCGTATGTAGTTCCAGCAGGTACTACTGCATTAGTCGTAATTACGCCAGTGTTGAATTTGTGATAGTTAGACAGCACAGTCCTGTCTAGTACAAACACACCAGGTTTACGAAGCTCGTAGTCAGTCCATGCTGCCGCTCTAGTAGCACTGCGCCTGAATGGGTTCTTTACTAGCTCTTCTTTAGCTCCAAGACGCAGACTGAATTCAATAGTGGCAGGAACAGCCATCTGCAATTTATGCAGGCTGTTGTATTTAATCAGTCCGTAGCTAAGTGGAGTGACAGCAGAGATGTTGTTGAGATAGTCAGTCTCAACAGCATTCTTACTGAACGTCACTCCAGTATGTTTAGCGAGTGCTTGAGTTCTTACAGGATCATGCAGCGACGTAAATCCTTTTCGTCGACGTGCTTTCTTATCAGGAAGAGAGAAGTTCTCAAGTTCCCTAAGATAATTGAATGGAACTCTAGTGTCACGAGAAGTAGTCTGGAGTCCTTCTAGTGGCGTGCCACGATCAATGAACTGTTTCATTCTTCAAACCTTGGGAAACCACTAGGTCCACGAATAGGCCCAAGAGAATCAGAGTCGTCGCCATCGAATCCTTCAGTAGTGTCGTCACTAAACTGATGCTCTTTAGTCATCTTCTCTAGTTCGCCAAGTGCGCCGTCTCGATAGAACGCAACAAGATCATTGTCTTTCTGCCACTGCGCGACAAACCATCCAGCGGCATACAACACTACAAGCCTGTCGCTTCTAGGAATATCTGAAACATCGTCATCAGCAACCAGTTTCTTAGCATCACCGTAGTATTTAACATACAGCGCATACTTACTAGTAAAGTAAGGATACACTGCCGCAAACTTACGTGAACTTGTATTCAGCGGATCGGGAACTACAGTATAGATCCTACTTAGATTTGACACAGTGCGATCATTACGAATCTCTCGCTCATACACAGTAGGAGTCCTGTATTCAATACAGTTATCTTCTGTGTCTTCGTCGATGTTTAAAGCGATAGAACGAATGAAGTCATCAGGTAGCTCAAAGTAAGCTTGCGCAATTCTGAACTCACGCGCGATTTGAGCAAATCCTGTCGCAGTAGGACCGAGAGTAGTAGAATTAAACGGAATGCTGAACTCAGTCTCGCTAATTCTAGTTGCGACGTATGTTCCATTGAAGTTTCCTGGCGGAGTAGTCGTCGCAGTAGATGCAAGACTTACCTGGAACGTAGGAACATGCGACGGAATGGTAGCAGTGCCGCCATCATAAGTGCTAAGAGACACTTTAATGATGGTAGGATTACCGGCAGTCACTCCAGTAATTGCGCATAATTGCTGGTCGCCACGATACCTACTCTTCAATTGGATTGTGCTACCTCCATATGAGACAGCAAGTAGTCCGTTCAAACCACTACCGACAAAATCAATAATCTCGCGTGCGGAAATTGCGGTAAGGTTGAAAGTGCAATAGGTAGCAGTGATGCGGTTTTTTGTGAAGAGAGCAGAGCCGTAACGATCCGAACTGTCAAGTGACTCATCCAGTTCACCGACATCAATTACAGTGTCTCGCTCAAGCCATGGCCAATTCTTACGCCTATTGACTACCCATGCAATTGCGTCATTGATTCTTCGATCAAGAGCAGCATTGTTATTAGATACTCCAAGATCAATGCCAAACTCTTCGGCTAGACGAGTGCGCAGCGAACCAAGACTATAGTCTTCTAGAGGCATGGAATTATTGTAGGTGAGTTGACTAGCGTCCCAGAATGCTTGTCCGCACGCTACAACTCCGTTTGTATCAAGATGAAGATTATCGCCGAGGAACGAGAATCTGTTTAGATCGACGATTCGGTAAGTCGGATCACTCCATCCAGCCCTAGCAAGCGCAGCGCGTACATTGTAGAGCCTAGAATAGTTTGTGTTACCTACGCCACTATGAATCAGTCCAGCAACCCATGGAATGATTTCGCTAGTGGTATACGGCTGGAGAACAGCACGAACAGCACGAATGAAGCGTTTATAGAATCCGTAATACGCTTCGTCGTTACCTTCTGTTCCTGCGTCTGATTCACCTTGAAGCCAGTTAACGTCAATTACGTCGATAGTATGGCCAAGTCCGCTCATCAGTGCGACAAACGCAGTCCATCGAGTAACGAACTCAGTGAACAAATCTGCGTCTTCAACGTTCCAACTACGGGAGCCTGCAATCGGTCCCATAGCTGTTCCTACTACTGCAAACTTAAATAGGTCAATCTCACCATATTCAGCTACAGCCGCTGCTGCAAGCTGCATTTCAGGACCAACAAACCCAGCGAAATGGACTGTGTTGTTATTAGGTAAGTTTGCACCAGCACCGTCGCAGTTCAGCAATTCACGTGCATTATTCTCGTAGTTGAAGATATACGTGTTAGCTTGGACTCCACGAAGCGACGCAGGAAGAAGCAGCTTGCTAGCTACTCCTTCCTGGTTGGACTGGCCTAGTAGGACCTTGACTTTTTTTAACGCCATGACTTAATGCAGCATACCGTAGAACTGTTTAGTCGCTTTCTCTAGTGCTTGTTCTTTAGTCAGTGGCTTAGTTCTAGCGACGATCTTCTGCGCTTTTGCCAACTCAGGAGAAGGCTCTTGCAATTCTTCTGGAGTAGCTTCCTTGATTCTTTTTTCAGCGGCTAGATAGACTTCACGACGATTCTTCTCGTCTTCCATCATCTGCTTTGCCATCTCAAGAATCTTCACTTTTTCAGTTTTCCTGAGAGCCGCTGAGTCAGCACCACTACGATAGTCTGTATCGTAGCGAGCAACAGGCGGACGCATGAAATTCTTTTTCCTGATTGTGTCATCTTGCTTCGTAACCACTACGTCAGAAAGATGTTTAGGAATGTAGTCGTTGAAACGCTTGCCAGGAGGTTTGTTCGGATCGACATTCACAGAGAATGGAGCACGAACGTCAACAGGCACACTGGCAGCATAGTCTAGGCGAGTTGCCATTATGCTTGCTCTCCTTGTGGAATAGGCGGATCTTCCGTATAGAATAGCACCACAGCACCAGCGCCAGCTGAAGTAATTCCAAGAGTCAGTTCAACTGGAATGGCTGTGTATACAGAGTCATTCCATTTGCATGGCGGAGCAATTGGAAAAAATCCAGTAGTGTCGTTAGCAGCGGCAGCAGCCGTGCTCATACTGTCTTCTTCGTATTGGCCGGACAAGCCGAGCCATTTAGTTCGTTTAGTATTGACAGCAGTGGCATCGCAAGTCAGCAGCGGCACAGTTACACCGTTAATGACCATCCATAATGCTGCTGTGCATGCACCGGCAAGTCCGAATGGAGTGCCTTCAATGCACATAATTCCAAGCAATCTACCGTTTTCGCCAATCATAGTTCTGAGTGGCGTAGTATTGGTCTGGTTAGCTGCAAGAAAAGTCGCTGTCTTGATTCCAAAGTTCATTTAAGGTTACGGGGAGCTTATTAGGCTCCCCGTATCACTGGGTTAGTAAGCCTTACCCATGAAGCCAGTGCTAGAAGCACCAGCACTAGTGAGACAGTTAATCATGCACCACCGCAAACCAGCGGCAGTAGTAACCGTCTCCATTACAACGCCGATAGGATTATCGTGCGATGCATTCGCAGCGTCAATGCCTACACCAGCAGCATTGACAGTAATGACCTCACCGCAAGTGATAGCCGCGCTAGCAGGGAAGTAGACTCGCGCCATACCAAACACGATCACCTCGCCATAACCGCCAGCAGGGATATCAGCAGCAGCAATGCCAAGTCGACTAGACGCACCTGGAACTGCCTGATCCACCACAGAAAGGATCACACCAGGAACAGGAACGTCAAGTGCCTGCACAGTGCCAGTGCCATAATCCTTGTTCTGAGTTCCATCAAGGAACAAAGCAGCAGGATTACCACTAGCGATCGAAGACCACGAGACGCAGTAACCACGAGGGATCACAGCGGCAGACGTGTTCTTCACCATCATGCGAACACCAAGAGTGCTCGCGCCACCAAGAGAAGTTGCCATACTAGATCACTCCCGAACCTTGATGACACCTTGGAAACGGCTATTGCAACGAGTAGTATTGCCAGCCAAGAGAATCTGAGCCACCTGTGCGTCCTGATCGTAAGGAGTCACAAACGGCGTCATCACAAAATTACGCCGAGCATGCAGCGTAATGCCGAGATATTCACTGTTGATGAAGTAGAACAGATGGTCAACGCCAGACGCACTAGTCCCAGGCGTGCCTGCACCACCAGTGATATTCGTTCCACTTGGAACGTTCTCATCCCACATCATCGTCGCGCCTTTGAACTTGATGTTATCAAAGCCAATATCCATCAGCTTCGTATCCATCAAACGCAAATACTGACGATTGTCGTCTTCGTATCGCTGGAACATGACCTGATCCGTGAGAATCAAGTCGGGCTTCGACAAGCCCTTAGTCACGCTGAGATACGCAGCGCCGAGATACTTGTTGAGCAGGCTAGTAGAAGTACTGAGTGCAGTACCACTAGTGTCAGCATAGTAATTACGCCACCACGTTTCAACTGCCGCGTCAATACCGCCGATAGTGGACTGCGAAGATCCAGCAACGTCTTCGATCAACTCATCAAGACCAAGGAAGTCACGAACTGGGTCTTTGGTAGTCGACGTAGCAACGAGCTTTTCAGCCAGCCACTGACGCAGCGACATTTCAGCAATCTTGATCTTCGTTTTCAGAAGATCAAAAACCTGAGCTTCGCCAGCATTCTGAAGATCCTCAAGACCAGAAAGCGAAATACTCGCAGCAGCCTGACGCCAGCTAAACTGAGCGTTAGTCAGTTCTTCAGTCGGGAAGACATTCAGACGATCATAGCCTTTATAGGCTTGGACAGTGCCGTTAACGGCATACATCAACGGTTCGTCGATGCGCTTTCCGCCATTCGCGGTTTTAACTCGACCCTTCATCAACAACCAAGCAGCGAGCGGATTGGCCTTGAAAATGTTGTCGGCCAGACGCTTGCGAATCAGTTGCAGTGTAGTAGTCGAGATGTTGTTTTCAGTTACAGCCATCTTGTTTACTCACTAACTAGCTAGCGTGCATCTTCTTCGCAGTCTTCCAAGCAAGTTCAATAGCGTCATCCAGGTGCGGCGTGGCTTTTGGATCGCTAATCTGCTTTTCAACTTCGTTAAAGTTGGTGTCGCCAGATGAAACAATACCGGCAGTTTTGTTAGTTTCAGCAGTTGGCGTTGCCGTGCCGCCAGTTGCCGACTTCTGTGAGTTCTGCGCTTGGGCAGACTTACTGAAGTTGTATGCGTCTTCCAAATCCATGCCGTATTTCGTCATGAGTTTGGCCATATTGTCTTTAACGTCATCCATATCAGGATGGCGCATCTTGAACAAATCAATCTCAAGAGTAGCCTGACGATTAAGCAGTTGCTTATACGCGGCATCATCTGCCGGCTTAGTCTCAGGAGCTTTAGTTTCGGTAGTCACTGGTTTACTTACTCGTCCGGTCTTTGCTTTGAAATGATCCAGAACTTTTACAGAAATTTCAGGATCGGCAACAATCGTATCAAAATTGGCAGCACGTTCACGAAGGCTGTCAATCTCAGCTTGGCTCAAACCACTAGGAACAGTAGCAGCCGGCGCAGCAGTAGTTGCTGGTGGCGTAGTAGCAGCCGGTTCGGTAGTAGTCTCAGGAGTTGTTTGCGGTTCGGTCATTTGAGAACTTGTCCAAATTTAGTGCTTTCAGAGTAGCACTGACATCAGTGTCACTAAACTCCTGATGGTCAGAACCACGAATACGGGAACTATGGATTTCCGACTGCATTTGATCTTCAGTCAAAGGAGTCGGTATCCACCACGGTTGGTTCTTCAAGTTTGGAGCCATCAGGGAGCCTGCCTGTTTCAATAGAACGCTTCACGTCGGCAAAGTCAAGGTCTTCTACCGCCGCTTTCATCTTGGGTTTAGCAACAGACTTAACGCTATCGTAGGTGACTCCGTGCTCTTTACACAGTGCGTCACGTTGTTCTTTACTGGTAATTTCGATAGGCTTACCAGTGAAGTTTGGATCTACATAAGGCTTAAACGTCTGCGCAAATAGCCTAGTGCTGATGCAGATAGTAGCACGCTTACCACAGTGGCACTTGATCCGCTCAGTGTATTTCTTCACCGAGCGAATCTTTTCTGTCTCGTGGTTATTCGGGCAGAGATACTTGTAGAGTGGCATTACGCAAACTCTCCATTTCCACCAGGAATCGACTGCACTGCCGTCCTATCACCAGAAGTCTGTTGGTTCGCAGCAGACTGCGGGGAACCACTACCAGACCCAGCAGTAGAGAACGGATTCTGTGCCGTAGCCTGAGTAATCTGTGCTTTCTGCTGAATCGCTTCAAGCATAGCAAGATGCTCTTCACGATGCTGCATGAGTCGATCCATGACTTCAGGCGCACTGTTGATGATCTGTTGTCCCATCGTAGACTGGACAAAAGCATCAATGATCTGCACGTGCGCAGGATGGTTATGCGATTCCAGCACAGGAGTCGGCACACCAGTAATGATGCCAGCCAGTTCGATAGTCTGCAACAATGCTTCTTTGTCCTGACTGCCGATGATCTTATCGTAGTCATAGACACCAGCAGCCTCAAGCATGCGACCAAACAACAAGTCTACACGAACAGACGGACCGTAGACAGACATCAACTGCATGGCTTGTTGAATCAGTGCAGAGAACTTCTGCATGTCCTGCATCGAATCCTGCTTCCTAAACGAGTTGACTCGAATACGGATTTCAGGAGTCCATGCAATGTCTTCCGCAGTGAAGTTTACCCAGTCAACTGCACCGACATCACCGCCGACTCGCATAACCCAAGAGTTACTACCTTCGCGCTTAGTAATCCCTCGAATCATCAGCGCAGTCTTGCCCAGAATGGTCTTGATAAAGGTGGCCACCGAGTCAACTTTCTCGTCGGTCTTAATTCGCGTGCCTTCATCAACTAGACTAGCCTCAGTAGCAGTGCGGATACCAGAACCACCACGACGGTTTTGACCAATGCCACTGACTTGCTGAATATACTGTTGCAGCATGTTGACGAGACTGTAATTGTCTCGGCCAACAAATGTCGGTTGGATAACCGCAATCGGGTTATTCATATCCGTCACTTCAACAAGTTCGCGCGAGTCTCCTTTGTAGAACTTATTCTTGAACTTCTCGAAATTTTTGATCTTGCTAGGATCAACTGCATACAATAGCCGGTCATTCTCGACAAGCTGAGTAATTCGACTCATCAGCCAGTTAAGAGCAACCTGCAACTGCTGCCAGATGCCAAGTTCGCTAGACGGCAGCTTATCAGGAATCGGATTGAGCACGAGACGAGTGACAGGGAATCTATCGAATCCCTCGCCCATTACACTGTCCCATGATTCTAGTTCACGAATTGGCTTTTGCTGGCCTTCCATCAAAACGCACATCTGACGGTAGAGTTCAGTCTTACCATCAGTGGAAATCAGTTGGTGAATCCACACTTCGTAGATGCAAACGAGTTCTTCGCCTGTATCTCCGTAAGTTTTTGTCTCAATGTCTTCCCAATCCTCGAAGTCATTGATGTTTGCACCTACCAGATTGCCAGTAGTCGGCGTTTTGTCAGCTACTTTATAGTCGCGCTCGATGTTCTTGCCGTAAATCGGATGCTTTTTCAGTTCTTGTAGTGGTTTTTTGTAGCGAATGGCGATGAATCGCGCATCATCTACGTTACGATCAGTCACTAGATAGTCAACAAGCAGTTGTGCAGGCGAAATACGCACATGCACAGGCGCACCACGAGACAGCCAGACAGACGGACCGCTAGAATTAACCTCAGAATTAGGCGTATCGACGCGATTAACCACGTCTTTAACTACACCTTCCTGATAAACGACGGCATCAAGCACTGCGCGCTTCAGTTCCTCAGCAAACCCAATCTTATCGAGTGTGTTATTGAGGATACCGTTCCATGTAGTCTCTTTGCCTACGTGGATTGGTGCAGTAGGAGCGCAATCTACAGACGGATTTTGGAAAAACAGCGTCGGAACGAGTGTGCGAACGTGCGCATGGCACAAATTCACTACCATTTCGACCTGTTCACGCTTCTTACGATTCCTGATGTTCTTCCAGTGATTACCTGCAAGCAGGTCACGGAGAACCGTCATGGTTCGGAAGTAGTCAGCGTCCTTTGCTTGCGCTGCGTCTACGAGTTTTTTAAGCCATTCGCCACCTTCGGCTCCTAGCTTCTTTGCTGCTGAGGTTACGAGTTTCATTGTTTATCCGATTACTGAACAACTGAACGTCTCATCCATATCAGTCTCGTCATCCTCGACAGAGCCATAGAAGCCGTCGTATGTATTCTTTGGAATCTCACGCTGTGAGTCTTCCGGCGAACTGAAGAACAGTGCATCAAGATCAGCAAGAGTGTCGAGAATATCGTCGTGTGTAGACCGCGGATATGTGGTCATTTCGTCGATAATCCACTCATAGTTTCTGATGCCTTCTTCGATACTAAAGTCTCCTCGCTCTACTCGTGGCTGAAAAGAAAGAATTCGTTTGCGCTTACTACTGCGACCGCGCTCTACCTCTACCCAAGGTATATTATGATGATTCTTGATTGACCATTCACGGTATGTTTTAAGCAGCGTCTTCTGGAATGCTGTAGTCTCGACAGAGACTTTTACAGGATTCCATTTCTTTGTTAGTGCTGCTACATGCTCAAGGAAACTAGATGTCAGCAGCTTATCTCTGATGACTTCACGGACATACATATGTCCCATGGAGTCAAAGGACGCTACTGTGATTACCCACCAGTCGCCTTGCTCAGTGTCTTCAACTGCAATATCCGTAGAGATGTAGTTAGTGACACCTTCAGGAATGTCATACTCATCTACTACGTTGATGTCACTATGTTTGAATATCGCATCCTCTTCAGGAAGCGGATTATTCATATACTGGCACGAGAAGATATAGCTGCCGTTCTCGTCTCGAATTTCTTCGATGCTTTCCTTAGTGAAGCGTTCTGGCCAAATAGGTTGGACGTTATCGTATCCAACGATAGTCTCGCCACCTACCTCTACTTTCTCTACTACCTGACGGTGGTAGATCCAGTAGCGTGGAACAACCTTAAGGCCACGTTCGGCATCTTTTGCACGCCTTCCATGTTCTGCACGGATAAGCCTGCTATACAGATCGTCGAAGTGCCAGCGAGTTCCAATAAGTCTAATTCGGCTGTTAGCGTCGTGGCGCAACTGTAGTGCGTTGCGATACCAGCGGCTAACTTTGTCACGTAGTTCTTTGGTTGCGGTATTGTCGTCATTGACAGGATCGTCAAAGATAATTTCATCATAGTGCTTCGACACAAGCGAAGCACCTACCGACATTACTTCAATGTTTCCTTCTTTGCGACCAGCCCATTTAGAGCAAGGAAAGTCAAGACGGTGAGTAAGCCACTTGCATCGGGCTTGTAGTGTCTTTGACGCAAGGTCTGGACAATACTCAGGGAACAACCAACGGAAGATATCATTGATCGTAACACAGTTCTTGATGTTGGCAAGAATGTCTACGGCATTGTCCAGCTTGGCATTCGCAATGAGGAATCGCCTATGCGGATCTTTGATAAGTGACCACAGAATTCCAGCTTCTGTATAGCAGCTAGTCTTCAAATGCGAACGAGGAAGAAGCCAGATAGAATATCTAGCTTCTTCTCTCTTTTGCCACCGCTCGCACATTTCCAGATGCAGCTGGTTCATTGTGTCTGCGTTGCCATACACGCGACACTGGAAAAACCAGAAGTCTTTTTTGCATCTCTCGCGCAGCGCGATACGGACTCCTTCAAGATCCTTACCATTCTCACCAATGGTTTGAAGGAATGCTTTTACTTCCTCAGTTTTCTCCGTTCGGTTTTTCGCTCTCGTCTGAGTCCCAGTTAACGGCTTCTTCAAATTGGGTATCACGTCCAATATCACCTTCGGCGCCTAGTGCAATTGATTTAGTCTCTACTTTGATAAGCCTTGGCCTATCTACCATGTCAACTAGCGCACCAGCAATCTTATCAAAGTTGCCTGGAACATTGACATTGATGTTGACGTTGTTTTCCTTACGATCAACATTCTGACCACGCGCAGTCTTACGAATCTCCTGCGTAGACTTTAGCGTAGTGGCAAGTGTGCTGAGATCCTTAGCAGACAACTTTATCTTGCCGTTAGCTTGCTGCTCAAGCAGTCGCTCGGCTACCTGTTCGATGGTGCCAGCAATTCGCTCATGACGTTTGGCTAGATCACCGCCGAATGCGCCAGTCGTGTTGAGCTTGCGGAACTGCGCGTAGAGACGCCTATCCCGTTCATCATCCCACGAAAAGACTAGAGCCCACCTATCAACGATAGCGGGCTCGATATTCAACTCGTGAGCAATTGCTTCTACGCTAGTGCAGCGCAAATATAGATGCCTTGCTTTAAGCATCTTTGCACTGGTTACATGCTTAAGCCTTCCAGTGGCTTCCATGTAACGCACTAGCGTAGGATAGTTGTCCGGGTTGTCCTTATTCACGATAGGCGAAGTGATGTCCTTCGGCCTACCCATTTTCAGGTTCTTGCGCTCGAACTTCATACCTTGGCAGTCTGCGCTACTTTGCTCGGCTTGTCAACCGGCTTCGCTGAACCACTACCAGAAACAGTAGCAGCGGACTTAATATCAGTCTCAGCAGCTACCGGAGCAACCTCAACGGTTTTTCGTTCAGTCTTAGGTTGCGGCCAGAACCATACATTCTCGCCATCCATGCTGGAGTTGAAGCCGACATTCATAATGTGACGAATGCCGAACGGCGTGAACACGGTCAGGTCACAACGATCGCCAGGATGCGCCTTGACGATGATGGCAGGATACGTCTCAGCCGCAGCAAGGCCGCGCCGACGATCACGATAGATTACGATGTCACCCATAGCTGGATCAAACGGACTGGAACTAGGATCGCCCTTTCTATAGACGTTCTGCATGGCTGAGTCAACTCAAGTCTTCTAGATTTTTCCGCCGGTCAAAAATTCGTTGCCGGCAGAAACCACTACGGAAGAAACACAGTGGCACAACCAGTTGGGCCGAATGCCGCAACTAGCCGGTGGAGTGTGCCATAGGTAGTAGTGCGAGTCAAGCCGGTCGCGCGCAGGGGAACCACTACAGAAGAAAAGCTGCCGTGCAGTTATGTGAGTGCCCACTGACAGAATGCCGCGTGTTAATACGGCGTGTTATGCTGCGCGGCACTTTCTTCCGTAGTGGTGTGAATGCCGCGCCACATTCGTAGTTCAGGGAATTGAATCATGGAAAACTACGGAAAAATTCTATAAAAATGGCGTGGCGTATAACGAGCGGAAAGGCACCGCCATTGGGGAGGGGAGGCACCGGGCTGTCTTGGTCCACGGGAAAGGAGATCGCGGATTGTAGGCCGGTTTCCGCTCGATACGCGCGGTCTGGACACACACTAGGTGTCTGTATTCTGCTTTGACGGCGCGGTTGGGTGAGGGTCATACGGTCGGACGCATGCCGGTTCACTTTGTCTGACAAAGTCCGCTCGTCCGGCATGGCCTTTGCTTCTTATACTACTAGACTATGTAAAGTACTTTGCAGGATATAGTGAGTGAATACTAACGAAACTTCGTTATGTCAGTGAATACTGTCAGTATTGACTCACAGAATTGTCATCCATGGACATTGTCTAAAATCAAGCGAAACCCACAATATCTTTTCCTACTCTGTGGCATACTAATTGCTGTAACCCGTTACAATTGCGTGACATAAAAACACTGCCGAAAAGACCTAGTAGGATGTTGCGTCTAGTCGATAGAACACTAGAAGAGAAAGTAGTGAGTAGCCATATAGGCAACTCGCTACCTTTCTCTGACCAAGAGGTTCCGACATGATCCCGACACCAGTCCTAGTCGACGGCGAGAAATTACCGTTACGTGCTAGGCCGTTGCATCTTGGCAAGATTGCCAAAAGCAACCGACCGAGCATCGTTCGTTCCCTTGAAGAGCAAGAACGCCATATGCGCCTAGTCGCATTGGCCGTTCCTCGCCTAGTGGAGCGTAGGAAGAACCTACCAAGCGGCAATAGCTTGCGGAGTGCAAACATCACGCTTGCATTGCGAAAGCTACTAACGCCGATGTATACCGTCCGATTGCTGGAAGGCGATTATACGGTATGCGTTAGTGGCGCGGTTCTTTCTGATTACGCTGTCGAACGTATTTCGTTCGTAGTGGTAGCGAAACCCGAAAAGGTTTCGTTGCCTCAACAACGAACATTCGGCATTAACACAACGGCGATCGAAAAGGAATACGTGGATTCTTTCCACGATGCACGTAGCAATGCCCATGCAATGGGTAAAGCACAAAACGCTTGGCGCTATGCTCACTTGGAAGGTGACAAGCCTAGCGAGCGTGCTGCACACTTCTGGCTTTTTCATGGTAGCCTGGACGAATGCAAAAACCCACGTTGCCACGAAACACCAGGAAGCCCGTGCAACCCGAATCGAAGGAAGCTGCAAACGGCAGAATTGCAGGCGCTAGCAATGCGCCATGCTCAGGTTGAGGGCGAACGTAGCTACTTCTCCGGTAGTCGAATGCGGCACAAAATGCCTAATCCGACGATTGAAGAACTAGCTAGACTGTTCGACGGAAACTACAGGGTAGCGGAGTCTAGGAAAGCCTAGACCCCGTTGGTAGCGGTTCCTGTTACAATTGTGATACAGGAATCCGCTGCCGATAAGCCTATACTAGTATCCTGTAGTGGTTCGCTGGAATGCTCCGGAAAACCACTACAGTAGACTAGCAACCCCGATAAGGAAGGTAAATGGTAGAAAAACGTGATCCGGTTTCCGGTATGACCGATACGAAGCGACTGCGCAATAAGCAGTTTGGCTATCGTTTGGTTCTCGGAATTCTCGATAGGCTCGAATCATTAGATCGGGACATTCTTACCGATCGAGTCATCGGCGCATTAGCGTCTATTGACGTGATTCTGGCTGACGTTCTCAAGTCGCAAGAATTCGTCAAGGCGAATCTAGCTACTGGCGAAGAACTGGAGGCTATGAATTCCACGGAAGACTAGTTAACTAGTCTTCTGTAGTGGTTAGCCTTACTCGGAACGCCACATTGGGCACTTAGTGCAGGTGTGTTTCAGTATGGGGAGGCTAACCACTACAGTAGACTAAGGAGCTACTGAAACCATGGAACAGACAAACCAACCGCAATCTAGAATTGAGATATTTGCGGCTGTGTATGCTGTGAAGTTAGTAGCTGCGATGGAAAAAGAACCGCAGAAATGGGTAGATACGCCAGCTACTGCCGAAATTCTTGCTCTACGCATGACAAAAGGTCTTGCTGAAGGCAATGCGAATCTTTCGGCTCAAGCAAAAGCCGCTGCGAAGTATCTAGGCATCTATCCAACCTACAAAGCCATTCGTGAATGGCTAGCGTCAAAGTAGGAATCGTATGGCATACAAGCTAGTCTTGACTGCCGACGACATTACCACTATCGACTTTGTCAGTAGTGGTTATGCGTGGGCAGATGCGCTGTCTTGCTATGAGGAAGGTGAAAACACCTTGACGGAATCCGATGCATGGGACTTGAAAGAGTCTTTTGAATCGGATACGGAAGGCGGGCATTCGCTTTTCCCGATGCTAGACGAACGTAGCGAGCTATACGCTAAGTTGCTCGCATTCATGGAGTCTATCGTATGAAACGTGACTTGATGGAACAGCGTGTTGAATCGCGCGCTGAGTTGTTCTTTTCTTGTCTAGCCATTCTGGCTATTCTCGCACTTGTCTTTTTCTGCTAAGGAGCAAAATGAATTTTCCGAATGTATGGATCGGCTTTCCGCCAGTGACAGAGCGCGGAATGCAGAACAAAAAGCGGACTACCGGAACGACGTTCTGGATTCGCACTACTCCGCACTGTGGAATCTGCAATAAGCGGATTCGTGGTTTGCACCATTTCACTGGTGCGCATCACTTGAAGTTGAATCTCCGCAAATGAGTAGCCGCAAATTCATTCGGCTATGCAAAGAAGCTGCATACCGTGCTGATGCTTACGGCGAACGTGAAAAAGCACGTAGTAGTTTGCGAGCATTTGCTATCATTGCTGCTGCAATGGGCTATGCTCTACTCGACTAGGCGAGTATAAATAGGCATTTAAGCCTAGTGCGTTATGGCTATGCCATAGGTATGTGAGACAGAACCACGATATCATTCGGTGAGGTTGCAAACTTGCCGTGATGATATGGCTCTTAGCAAAATGGCGTGGTTTCCCTACGATGCGGTAAAGTGTCGGCACGTATCGTAATGAGTTGGACCGATTGCATCCTGAGCGTAAACAGGCGCAAATAATCTCGACAACGTTATGTCGAGAGAACAACGAAAAACGCCGTTAGGGACCGATAGGCATTTACTGTGGTTAAAGCCGCTTGCGGACCACTACGGTAACAGAGTTCGATTCTCTGCGGTTCCACCAAGGCATTCCGTAGCCTTTAAGCGGATAGGTTAAGAGTGGCTGTGCGTAGTTACCTTAACCGAAGTAATCCAGCGCACATTCGGACAGCAAAAGCTAGCAGTGAGATAGTTAACTCTGCGCTCATCGGTTAGCCGTATGTTTTTGCTGTCTGTTTGTCGAGTTTAGCTCAATTGGATAGAGCACCCAGACCTATGTCTGGGCGATACCGGTTCGACTCCGGTAACTCGGCATCATAACTCTTTAGTGTAACGGTAGCACAGTTGATTCCAAATCTTCTAGTCTAGGTTCAAATCCTAGGAGAGTTGCCATTTGCTCTTTGTCAGTGTTTGTTGGCATGGTTCTTCCGTAGTGGCTACAGAGCCACTACGGAAGTTTTTGGTTCCATAGCTCAGAAGGTAGAGCAGTAGCCTTTTAAGCTAACGGTCGGCGGTTCAATTCCGCCTGGAATCACCAAATGAGCTAGGGTTTGTTTCAACTCGGCGGGATACCTAGCCAAAGATGCCGAGTGTAGGTAGCAGAGTTACGCCAGTTTCATCGTGCTATCGAATTATCGTAAACGTGGCCGAGAACGCACTACGATAGTAAGCGTGACTGATGGAGAGACATCCTTGTTACAACATTCCACTACCGATAAGTCACTAAAGGTATGGAGCACAAAACACTAGCCGAAGGTAGGATCGTAGAAGTCCGAACTACTGAGACTCCACGATACGGCATGACACAAGCTGGCTACACCATCAAGAATGGTGCGCCAACACAGTATCTAATCCGACTAGCCGGAGAAAAACGGTTTCGTCGGTTAATGTGCTGGCAGTTTTCCAACGCTGGCACTTGTTTCATTCGGATGAATGGACAAGTCTACATCGTACATGATTACCACATGCCAGTGCCACTAGGAGCAAATAATGGAGCAAATCAACAGAACCGTGGTAGGTATCTCGATCCACCGCTATCGTGATTTGTTGGGCGTTACGCACACAATCACCTGCAATGGTGGAGGTATTGTTTCGCTAGGCACTATCTATATTCCGCAGCAATTTGCGGAATTTCTAGTGGATATGTTGAGAAAAGGAATTCACGATCTGAAAAACGTGCAGTTCCTAGATTCAGAATTCAGGACTCAGAGGATAGGTCAGACTTCGTAACCACTAGGAAACACCAATGGCTAAGCTTAACGTAGCAGACTGGACTACTGAGTTACTTGCAGCTATCAGGAAGAACGATATGAAAGCTCTTAACAAACTTGTAGAGCAAGGTCGTTCTTTCGGAATGAAGTATAGCGAGATGGTTCAGCGATCAAAGCTAGACGTAGATGAGTGGGAATCACTCATGTATGAGCTAGATGAACTAGATACCACGAATAGCCTATGAAACCAATCTGCGTAACTAGCTACCGTAGTGGTGGCTCTGACTCTGACAACAGCCGACAAGTTCCTTTGTCTGCTAGCAGCAGAGAAGTAATCAAAACCGAAGTGACGGTGAAGACTCCAGATGGTGCAAAGAAAATCGCATCGCTACAAATTCACCAGTCTTTCACTGTCGACCATAACTACTATCTTTTTGTAGAGGTAGCGGAAACTGGTGAGCGGAAACGATTCATCTTCAACACAGACGGCAAGTTGATTGCCGGTCCTGGTGAGCAGGTGCCAACGTGATAACGAAACGGCAACGACGTGCAAAAGCACGTAGACGCAAGGCACGTATGTCTAAACGATGGAAGTCTAGACGACGTAGTAAACTATACAAACAACTCAGAAAAGCACTAAAGGTGTGGAATGAAGCCGCAAAATGCGCCAAGAATGTTGCTAGTTTGCTCGCTACTAGGTTCGTTGGGACTCCACACGAATCCGCAAGGTAGGCAAGCAATCCTAGAAAAGCGTGTTCGTGTTAACGGTAAACTGGTGACGCATACCGAAGTGCGTATCGAGTCCGGCAATACCTACACTATCGGATTGTTTGATAGGCGTAGTGGTTTCTGGCAAGAGGAGACAATTCAAACGTGACTAAGCTAGCTACACCACTAGAACAGAAAGTAGGGTATGTCGAGTGCGGACATATTAATTGCTTTCAAATCATCATCGGTAAACAAGGCGACTTGTGTGATGATTGTAAGTTAGAAGATCCTGACCACGACACAGATAGTTGCGGTCTGTGTGACAACGATAGTGACGTATGACGCCAGAAGAGAAACTAAATTCTCAATTCGAGTATCTAAAGTTTCTCAAAACTCGAACAGAGAAGCAGCTTCGTAAGCATCACGGCAAGATATTCGCTGGCACTCGTTACGACTTTAGCATTCCTAGTTGGATGCATCGGACAGTGCTAGAGAAGCGATTGTTTTACTACTACTGTGTCAGGAACTACCACTACGATAGAACAACCGAAGTGGCAAAAGAATTCCGGCGCAAAGTTAAAGCACTGCTTCAAGTGAATCATGCTATGGAGCAGACCGCCGAGAAAATCACAATTCAAGAGTTGAAGAACTCTGAATACTTCACTGCAACTAACATCAAAGCGATGTCAATTGCAGATGTTGACAGATTCTTAGCGGGACTGAATATCTACGTGGAAGCACCTGAGAAACAACGTAGAAAAATTCTATGGGAATGGTTCCATCGTCCCACAGAACAGCTAGTCGAGCACTTCAACGCCAAGGGATCAGTTGTCCCGGCTCGACACAAGGGAGAACACAACAACAAATATTCGCTGTCGGAATTGATTCTTCAGTTCCCGACGCTAACATACTCAGAGTTCCAACGGCAGTTCGGCAGACAGATGCCGACTGTGACGAGAAAGAGTTTTCAAACTTCTCGTTGCAGATTGCGAAAAGCCGGTTACGATATCCCTCAACAACGTCGTGGTCCAGAAAATCCGGTTGTGGTAGTCGGGTTGTATGGACATACGAAGAAAGCCAGAGTTCTAAATTCTCTACCACTACAGGATACTACAGATGGCGAAGAAGAATCGTGATGTGGTTGAGCAGGAAGCGCCTGCCAGCCGGTTCCAGATCAGCAAGAAGAAGGTTGGTAAGCCGGAGATGGTGGTTGTCACCATTCAGTTGACGGCAGAGCAGGACGCGCACCTCAGCAAGGTTGCTAAGGAGCACGAGACTACTCGCGCGGAGATGGTCCGTCAGAGTGTGTTCTTCTGCTTGGCGGAACTCGGCCAGCCGTTCAGCAATAACCTGGACGAAGAGACGCTTGCCGTGCTGGAACAGAAGCGCGAAAAGCGTGAGGCCCGTCGTGCTGCACGCGCTGCTAACGCTTCCGATACCGAGGAATCGGTTGAGGAATCGGATAGCGACGAAGAGTAATCTTCGAGTAGCATGAAACGTAGCCTGGAAAGATTCAGTGTAGTGATTGATGCTAACGAACATCATCATGGAAACACTTGGGACTTTCCAGGCTACTCCGTTAGTGTGAGTCCGCTCCTTAAATTCGGTTGCGACTACGCAGTGCGTGGTCAGCTAGGCCAGATTGGAGTAGAGCGAAAGTCTTTCAGTGACTACATTCGGTGCATTGGTCACGACTGGACTAGGTTTCTCAAGCAACTAGAGAAACTACAGCGTAACCGCATACATGCCGTAATCGTTGAAGGTAACATTGATGATCCAATTCATCAGTATACTTCGATGGTTCACGATGCAATCATAACGCAGACTGGTAAAGTTACTGCGCTAGGTGTGCCAGTTCTGTTTGCTGGCACTCGACTCAAAGCTAGAGACCTATGCCTTTCTTTTATGAAGGCAGCACTACAGAGGATTCAGGATGGAACTTAACTGCGCCAACTGTAAATGGTTTGACGCACAGTATGTCATCTGCGAAGTTCCGTTGCCTCAGCATCTTATAGTAGCTCACGACACTAGTGAGATGGCTATGGGATTTGACAATAAAACTCAGTCGGACTACTACTGTGCTCTGCACAAAAAGGTAAAACCAGATGGAATACAGCCACACTAGGCTACAGACGTACCTCACTTGTCCACGTAGCTTTAAGCACTACTACCTTGTCAAAGCCAGGACGCGAAAGCGTCCACTTTACTTTGTGCTTGGTGAAGCGATTCACAAATACATCGAGATGTATTATCGCACGAAGGATATAGCGCTAGCGAAGCGACAAGTTGAGATGATCTATAAGGCGGTTGATACTGCCTTGCTGAACCGCGAAGAGATTCACGATCTTGAAGTGGATCGGAATACAGCACTCGGAATTGCAGAGGCATATCCTCTCTTCTATAAGAGTGACTTCGATGAGTTCAAGAACTTCCTTACTGAGCAGAAGTTCAGCATTCCGCTAACGGGAAACGATACCTATGGCGGCATCCTCGATGCTCTGCTACAGGATCAGGCTGGTGCATGGTGGATTCTTGAGACTAAGACTACCTCAGCACAAGCTATCAACGCTGATTACTTTGAAAAGGTGAAGATCGACAGTCAGGTTGCCGGTTATATGGAAGGTGCCAAGCAGATCCTTGGTGAGTATCCAGCCGGTGTAATCTATAACGTCATCAAGAAGCCTAGTATCCGTCTTAAGAATGGCGAATCACTGGCTGACTTCCAACGGCGCATCTTCCATGAGTATACGAAGATGGCTGTAGAAAAGAACTACTTCATGCGACAGCAACTCATGGTTGCTACGCATAGGCTTGAGTCATGGTTGAATGACACCAAGCAGCTAACTGCTAGCATCAGTGAGGCAGTAGCTAAGAAGTCTTCGTTCTGGCCGATGAATACCGGCGCATGCCAAGCCAAGTTTGGTTCGTGCGCTTATCTTCCAGCCTGCACGACTGGCAAATACAGCCCGTTGCTGTATGCCAAAGAAACGAAGTGATACACCGGACGCTACGCTACAGCAGAATAGAGAGACCGCAAATACCCAACGCCAAAGACCGCTTGAGGAGAGAGAGGTAGCGTAGCGTCCATTCTTTAACCACTACAGGAAACTATGGTTGCCGCGCTAGAACCAATCTGGTGGCTTCAAGCAATTACCAACATTATCTTATGTTTGGCATGGCTTAAGCTGAAACGACAAGTAGATTCCATGAATGATAATCATGGAGAACGTCCATGAGTGGCATGCAAGAATGGGAATACCGTCCACCGACTGCAAGTGTAGGCGCACTATTCATGCGAGTCAAAGAACTTAGCATGCTATCAGGCGCACTAGACGCACACACTAGGGCTTGCCTCTACTACGGTAGTGGTCAACTGCACTCGCACGAAGCAGCGATCGACGGGCTTGAAGCTAAAGTAACTAAGCTAGTCGAATATGTGCGGCAAGTAGACTCTGCTTTGCTTGATGTCTTAGTGGCTATGGACAAGCGAGAAGAGGAACTGAGAGTAGCAGTGTTGCCAGAAATGAAAGCCATGCGTGACTATGAGCGCGAGATTGGTGATAGGAAACGCGCTACTAAGAGACCTGCTATTTCTAAATCAATCGCTGTGGTTACTAGACCAAAAGAGCCAGCGGAGAAACTACCTCCACCTACTAAACGATTCTCACTAGCAGGAATGATAGGTAAGAAATGAGAAACGAACACACTCCATCAGAGATTCCACCTAGCCTAGTTGAGCTAAACAATACAGCTAAGGAACTAAACTCAGCAGTCTTCGATGCGTGCCATTGCAGTAAGGCACTGCACTACTACCATCCTGTAGTGGTTGAGCCGCATCTTGAGAAGATGAGCGAAGCACTAGAGAAAATGAAGAAGTTGATTGGCTTCGTCAAAATTCTCAACGTCAGTATGCTAGACGCTATGATCGCAATGGACGATCATCGTTCTGAGCTACGTGGAAACATTGACCCAGTAAGGAAGCGAGAGGCAATTACAAATGAGCGACGTGAACCAGTCCGTCAAGAGCCCAAAGTTGGACCGCCTACAAGGGTCCATGATCGTGCTCCACGGCCCGCCAAAAGTAGGGAAGACACAACTCGTAAGTCATTTTCCCTCGCCAACGCTGTGGCTAGCAACCGAACTAGGCCATAGGTATATTCCAGAAGATCAGCGGAAGATGCTGGTTCAGCTACCGCCTGATACTGGTTGGGAAGTTTTCAAAGAAACTGTGCGAGGAAAGCGCAAGGGTTTGAAGACCATTGCAGTTGACACTATCAGCGGACTGTATACGTTGTGCATGCAGCATGTGTGTGCTGCTAACAACTGGAAGCATCCGGCAGATGGTGCGCATGGTAAAGGTTGGGATGCTGTCAAGCGTGAGTTCATGGATGGACTGCAACGTCTGACTTACCTAGCCGACAGTAACAAAGCTACGCTTGTCATCATTGACCATAGCAAGCGTGAACTAATCGAAACCACTACAGCAAACATTGAGAAAGTTGTTTGTGCTATGTCTGGTCAGGCACGCGGCACAGTGATGCCGATTCCTGACCATATCTGGTTCCTTGGATACGAGGAAAGCGATCCAAAGGATGCACTACGAAACGTAACTGCCAAGCGTTCACTGTTCGTGAGTGGCGACAGTAACATTGAGGCAGGTTGTCGAGATCCGAAAGTCAAAGTCAAGATCATCACGCCACTAAGCAAGAAGAATCCTTACGAGCAGATCGTTAGCACTCTCTACGGTAAAGAAGAACAACAATGAGTTACAAAGATCGTCTGTCTAAGTTGTCTCAGCAATGGGATAAGAGCAAGCCGGCTGCTGGTTTCGAGAATCTTCCGGCTGGCAAGTATCAGTTTGAGATCAAGCGTGCTACGCTTGGTGAGTCTACTGCTTCCTTCAACAAGGGACATTTGCAGGTGACTTACGAGGTAGTAGTTGCTACTGGTCCGATGAAGAATAAGAAAGCCTTCATCCGAGTTGACCTTGAGTCGGACGGTAAGAACGGCCAGTATCCTACTGGCATGGCTATCTTCAAGGGACATCTTACCAACCTTGGAGTTGATATTCCTAAGCAGTTGACGGAGAAGGCAATCAGCGAAGTCCTTAAGACTTTGATTGGTATTGTCTTCAACGGTCAGTGCGTTGTCAATGGCAAGGGATACGCCAACATCTATATCAACGACTTGGCAAAGGCTGCTGTTGCCGACGATGATGATGAGGATGATGACGAAGATGACGACACTGAAGAGTCCGAAGAGTCTGAAGATAGTGAAGAGTCCGACGATGCGGAAACCACTACCGAAGAGGCTGAGGAATCCGATGACAGTGACGAAGATGATGACGACGATGATGACGACGATGATGACGATGAGGAAGAGCCAGCGCCGCCTAAGAAGCCTACTGTCGTCGCAGCAAAGCCGGTTGCAAAGCCAGCCGTAACCACTACGGTAAAGAAGCCAGCCGCCGTAGTGCAGACTGCGCCAGCTAAGTTGCCGCCTGCAAAGCCGAAGAAGCCTGATCCTACTCCCGCTGCCGAAGCAGAAGGCGACGATTGGGATAGTGAATTCGAGAACGCATAAACACTGCCACGGATTCGTAACCCGTTAATGTGGTGTTTGCCTACTGTAGTTCCTAACGGGTCAGCTACAGTAGGCTTTTTCTTTCTAGTGGTGACATGAACGAGCAACATAGAGACGGTATCAAGCAGCAGCTAGTAGCTGCTATTGATGTAGTTGACTTCGTGCGTAAGCACACTCATCCTGATTGGAGTGGTAACGAGCAAGACAAAATCGAATGTCCGCTGGCATCTACTCGCCACGAAAATGGCGATGATAGTTCTTCGTCACTGTCTATCAGTCCTAGCACTGGCGCTTTTCAGTGCTTCGGTTGTGGTTTCAAGGGAACCAGTATTGTTGGCTACGCTACTGATGTTCTCTACGATGGTGACTTTAACCGAACTCTAGCTACACTGTTCGCTGAGTATATCCGTAAGACTATCTCGGTAGAAGAGATTGAAGCTTCTCACTTGTCCTTGATGCGCAAGTCTAGGCTAGTGCAGAAGATTGCAGCGGTTCGTGGATGGACTGAAGATACTTTGCGGAAGTTCACTATCGGTTGGGACAGTGACGCAAAGCGAACAGTAATTCCTATCTTTAACTTGGAAGGATATTGTCTTGACATCCGACTACATGACACCATCTACCGGGCGCCACTTGTCAACGGTAAGAGAGTTCCCGCAAAAGGTAATACTAATAGCCGCACTGGCGACTGGTTTCCTCTGTCTCCTAGTGTTAATCCTTTTGCTAACTCTGAGCTTTGGTTGGTCGAGGGTGAGCCGGATGCCATCATCGCTACGCAAGACGGGTTGAATTGCGTAACGATTACTGGCGGTGCTGGTGCGTGGAAGTCACTTGACCATGAGAAGCTTAAAGTTTTCAACGGCAAAGATGTTGTCATCTGCCTTGATAACGACAAGGCTGGTCAGGAAGCTGCACGAATTCTTGCAGAACGCCTTACTGCTGTCGGTCCACACAGTCTCAAGAACGTAGTGGTTCCGCAAGGCAAGGACGTAACAGATTTCTTTCTTAAGCACGGCGGTAGTGGTCAGCAGCTTAGGCAATATGCTACTGCTACTGAGTTCCTCATCAAACCACGACGACGAACAGCGGCAGAGATTCCGCTATCTGAGACTAGTCGAGCCGAGCATATCGGCAAGAATGTCCGCACTAGCGTTATCATCAGCGGCAAAGCTGATGCGCCGCAAGCAGTTCCAGCTAGGTTGAAACTGTCATGCAAGACAGACGAATACTGCGCTAGCTGTCCGTGCAAAATCACTGGCGAGAGTGAATACTTTGTTCACGCTGACGATCCTAGCGTTCTTGACTGGCTGTATTGCAAGGACTACAGCACTGAAGTAAAGCGCGAACTTCATTTGTCTAAGAACTGCCGTCTTAATACTGAGGTAGTCGAGTGGCAGAATCTTGAGCAAGTGACGTTAATTCCTGCACTGTCGACTAGTAAGGCTAAGGATGCTGGCAGTTATTCTACTCGTCGTGGCTACTTCATTGGTCACGGTATTGAGTCGAATAACAACTACGACATTACTGCTATTCCGGCAGTGCATCCTCGCACTAAAGAGAGTGTTCTACTGATTGACAAGGCCGAAGGAACATACGATTCCATCGACCAATTCCAGCTAACACCTAACGAAGTCACTAGGTTGAAGGCATTGTTTGCAGATGATCCTAAGAAGATCATTAAAGACATCTGCAATATGCTAGCTCATAATCACACTCACATCTACGGGAGATGGGATGTCCACGCTGCTGTCGATATCGTGTTCCATAGTCCACGAGACTTCACGTTTGCTGACGTTCAACTACCCAAGGGTAGTATCGAGCTTCTCATTTTCGGCGATACTAGATGCGGAAAAGGTCAAATCGCTGAAGGACTTACCAAGTATTACGATCTTGGCCAAGTCATTAGCGGAGAAAATGCTAGCTTTATGGGACTCTGCGGAGGCGCACAAAAAGCAGGAGACAATTTTCAGTTGGCATGGGGAGCTATCCCAATCAATCATGGACGCCTTGTTGTTATCGACGAGTTCAGTGGACTCGATGATGAAGTCCTTGGACGTCTTTCCCGTGTTAGAAGTGAAGGTATTGCTGAGATTAACAAAGGCGGTATCAACACCAGAACTCGCGCAAATGCTCGGCTCATATGGGTTGCTAACCCACGTAAAGGTAGAGAAGTAGCTAGCTACGCTAACGGCGTCTCTGCTATCATGGAGCTAGTCGGCACCAACGAAGATGTTGCGCGCTTTGATCTTGCTGTCGTGGTTCAGAAAGGTGAGGTTGACGTAGCTGACATCAACAAACTACGCAACTCAACTGTCGAGTCCAAGTATACGCAAGAAGATTTGCGCAAGGTAGTTCTTTGGGCTTGGAGTAGGAAGAGCGAGCATGTAGTCTTCACCCGACAAGCGACCGATAAGATCCTCGCTGCATCTAATCAGCTAGCTGAAATGTATTCAGCTACTATCCCTCTTATTCAAGGAGAGAATGCACGATTCAAGCTGGCAAAGATTGCCGCTGCAATTGCAGCTAGATGCTTTGCTACAGAAGACGGAACCTTTCTACGTGTTACAGAAAGGCATGCTGACTTGGCTATCGCACTGGTCCACTACTGCTACAGCAAGCCGAGTATGGGATATCGTCAATACTCCAGTGTCGAGATTGGAACTAAGTCTCTCGTTGACGTGGATACCCTTAACGAGTTCTTCGCAATGTGGCCGATCCATCAACGGAATCAACTCATTGACGGTCTGTTGACGGCAGATAGGTTCGGAGTGCGAGAAATCCAAGACTGGTGCGACACAGACGCAGCGATTGCGAAGAAGTTTGCTGGAACTTTTGTTCGTTGTCAAGCAGCCAAGCAACTACAGGGAGGTCTGTATGTTAAGAAAGCTGCTTTCATTACTTACCTCAAGCGAATGAAAAAGGAAATCAATGGTAGCAGTTAACGTAGCGTTGAGTATTCTCAAGGATGCAGTCGAGAAGAAGCACAATGCCGGTGAAGTGCCGGTATTTCTTGGCGTGCATGGCATGCTGGCTCTGATGTATAACGACATCGTTGAGTTCAGCAAGTTGCCAGAGGAAGAACGATCTAAGTTCGTGCTTAGTCTTGCTGTCAAGTCAGTGTTTGCATTGGCCACTACTCTTCCTGACATCGCTGAAATGGACGATGTTATTCCAGACGAGATGGATGACATTCTTGAGGATGAAGAAGAGAAACCACTACAGGAAAATCCAGATATCGCCGATGAAGAAGCTGAGGAAGATACCGAAGATGCTAGTCGTTGGGCTCCTCGTCCTGACAGTAAGCCATCTACTACTAACGTAGTTTTGAAAAAGAAGCCGAAGTCAGACCGTATGTCTCATCCTGAGATGAAGGCTATGACTGACAACGACGATGAGGATGGCGATTAATGAAGATTCTTTTCTTCAGTCTCTTGCCAGTCGGTGACCTGTCTAGGGAACTGATTGGTTTCTTTCTTGACGAAGCTGGTATTGACGACGAGAATGCAACTGTCTGGCCTACTCTTGAACCGTCAGTAGACGCGCCAAATCCTCCTAAACCAAGTGATTTTTTGTTCGTAGTGGTTATGGGTGAAGTCGCGTGGGACCGAATGACTAAAGGTAAAATTCCATTTGAGCACGGTAAAATCACTAAGCGTAATTCACGTTACTATGTTAGTGTCACTATGCCGTCTGAATTGATCCACGCTGGAAATACTGATAGGTTTCTTGATGTAGCTAAAGACATCAGGAAAATCATCGAAGAGGAAATGCTGTGAGGAAACCAACACCGTCTGAGATGGAGGCACTAGTTGCAGTAGTAGCGCCATTTGTAAAAGAACTAGCTAGGCTGTGCTTGCAGGACTTCATTAAGAATGGAGACCATCCAATGCGAGCAGTCTACGCAGCTTGTATGACTGGCTACTGCAACGGGTTGCTTGATGGAGCTAAGAAGGTAGTTAAAAATGACTTCGACATTTCAGTTAGAGCACTACTCGAATCTCTTCTTAGGCGACTGGAAGACGAAAAATCAGGAGTCCAAGAACAGACTGATCCTTTCAAGAATCGTCTCAACTGACACTGAGACTACTGGCCTAGACAAGTATGATGCCAGTGTGCAGACTACACACGTCTCTTACTGGACTAATGCAGGTAAAGGTAAAGCGTTTGCAGTAGATAACCACGAGGAACGAAACAAGGTAGCCAAGTTCGGTGCGTCACTAGCAGTGACTAAGCTACTGTTTAATGCCAAGTTTGACTTTGTCACGCTTGAGAAAGCCGGCGTCATTCTTAGTGGTCCCGTAATTGACGTGCTGCTTATCGCTCAACTTCTTCTGCCTAACGAGAAAAAGAAGAAACTCAAGCAGCTAGCTCGCAAGTTACTTAAGTATCCTTATCTTGAAGAGACTAGGCTTAAGCAGTGGCTCAAAGCTAACAAGACGAAAAACTTCGGTCTTGCACCTAAGCATATCATTGAGCCATATGCGCTAGCTGACGCAATTCAGAATCTTGAGTTGTTTTATTTCCTCGCTCCTGGCCTAGACAAGCACCAGCTATGGTCAGTGCTTGAGCGAGAAATGATGTTGATGCGCGATGTCGTTATGCCTATGGAGGAATACGGCGCGATGATTGATCTTAAGGAAGTAGATGCCTTGAAGATCAAGACAGCTAAAGTGTTGAAGGAACTCAAGACTAAACTGGTTGAGTTGACCGGCAAGCCTGACTTCAATCCTAATAGCTCTGCACAAGTAGCAGCAGCTATCTATAATGGTAGTGTCAAGCCTACTAGGTTTAGTCGTAAGACTGGCAAACCTAAAGTAGACATGGTAGCAATCTTGCAGCAGCCTAGTGAGGTAGGCATTCTGATAGCGCAATATCGGAAGATTGCTAAGGCGCGAACTACTTACCTTAAGAATTTCAACAAGCCGATCCTGCGAGTTAACTTCAATCAAGGTGGAACTCGCACTGGTCGCTTTAGCTCTAGTGGTCCTAACCTTCAGAACATTCCGCGTCCTTCTGAAGACTCGCTGCTAGGCCAGATGCGCAAGGTCTTCGTAGCTAGGCCAGGAAGTAAGCTACTCTTCATCGACTATCGCCAGATTGAGATGCGTCTTGCTGCGCATTTCTCAGGCGAAGAACATATGTTGCAAGCTATCAATGACAACATTGACTTGCACGATGTTACTTGTAAGCTAATCTTCAACATCACTCCCGATCATCCTGACTGGATCAAGCTACGTTACATTGCAAAGACTCTGAACTTTGCTATTCTTTACGGCACTGGCGCTGAGACGTTTAGCTTTACAGTGCTTAAGAATACTAACGGCAAGATGCGTATTTCTACCTACGAAGCAGCTAGGTATATCGGAGAGTATCAGTCCAAACATCCAAAGATTATGAAGATGTTCGGCACTGTAACTAACGAAGTCGCCAAGACTGGCGGAGTTGTTAACCACTACGGAAGATGGATGGAGGTAGATCCACGCAAGCCGTATGTCGGTGTCAACTACAAGATCCAAGGCACGGCAGCAGACTTTATGAAAATGAAGATGTATCCCGTAGCCAGCATGCTGCAAGGCAGGCGAACAAAACTATTCCTCACTGTCCACGATGAACTTGGATTCAATCTCTATAAAGAAGATGCCAAGCTAGTGAAACCTATCGTGGAAGTGATGCAGGATAACACCACGTTTTCTGTGCCGTTGACGTGCAGTGTTTCTTACGGTGACAACTGGCACACTAAGAAAGAGTTGAAGCTATGAAAGGACTAGAAGGAGAACAGTGCCACGAATGTAGGCATCGCAGAGGATGGAATTGTCATAGGTATCCTCCAGTAGTGACACAACCATCTATATGGTCAATGGAACGCGGTATCGAAACACCGTCTTTCGATTTTCCTCCGGCTGGCCAGTCTTGCGGAGAGTTTGAACTACTTCCTAATGGCGTTACTCAACCACAATAGCCGATATCATGTCAGCACTCAAAGAGCTTGTTGAACAGTTGCGTATTGCCATGAAGAATAGGCAGCGTGATAGCATGCCGCCTAACATGGTGCTCACTACCCAAGACGTGAAGCTACTGTGCGATGCAAGTGACGCACTGTTTACGCTAGTGACACTAGACTCACGAGACTTGAATAGTGCATGTGAAATCGCACTACAAGGAAACGAATATCCTCAAATCGAAACCATCAAGTGCGCGTCCGGTAGCATTCGTCAATTTGTTCTAGCTAGAAGGATAGCAAAGAGACTTATTGAAAGTGGAGAACTACCTAAGTGAGCTTTCCAATCTATGCGAAGTGTCCTACTTGTTCCAAGTGGTTGCCGCAAGATCATGTGTGTTTCTCCGCTAAAGTAAGGCATTTGGTAGGCTCACTAATCTGGAATAGGTCTATGCAAAATCCATACAACGTTGAATGGAAACATTTACGCTCGGCAAAAACAACAGCACTGCTTAACAAAGTAGCCAGAGATGTAGCGACGAGAACTTAAATGAAGATAACCAAACCAGGTAAGAAACCAAAAGACAGAAAGTGGAAAGGACACTGCCGTAAATGTGAGGTAGAAGTAGAAGCAGAAGGATACGAAATACCTAAAGTAGCTATACGCACTGACCCACAAGAAGGCTGCACGTTTGCAGATATTCAATGCATTGCATGCAATGCAAGACCGCCTTACGCGCTAATTCTTTATGAGCAAGCTTAACATACTGCCTGCACTGTTGATTTTCTGTAGCTGCGCAACCACTACAGAACAAACATCAGATGCGCTGACCGAATCAGTAGGTCCGAGAACGCCAGGACTATACCGAGTGCTCGTCGGTAGTTCATCGTGCCGGCCTACTGATGGAGTCAATCCGATGGTATGGACTCCAAACGAGGAACCTGTAGCTGGTAGGCCAGTGCGTGTAGAATGGACTACTCGCGCTATGCCGCCATTCCCTACGGATGCGGCAGTGCTAGTTTCCTCATGGCAACCAGCTAGCGGAGTCTTTGACTTCACGCTATTCGGTGCAAGTGGCTGTCAACTGCTAGTGAATATGGACCAACTAGTCTACATTCCTAGTGGTTACCACGACAGCAAGCTAACGCGGCAGCTAGGCAGCGGCAAAATTGTATTTGAGTGGATGCCTGACGTTAGTTATGTCGGCAAGTCACTCTTCATGCAGCTACTTGTCCTATCACCTGGACAGAACTTCGCTGGCATTCTTGCTTCGCCGGGCCTTGAGATTTTTATAGGCAGCGGCAGCTAGCTTACTACTGCACTTGGTGCAGTTACTACGCAGACCTGATGCGACTCCCTTACGCGGTCGGAACTCAACTTTCCCTTCTGACCTATGGCACCTAGCGCATCTGTGTTTCTTTCTAGTGGTTCTGGCTAACTCGTTGGAGATAGCTAAACCAACTGGACAAAATGAAAGAGAAGGCATGTCGTCAAAAACGACGTGCCTTCTTTTTTCTTTTGTCTGTTTGTTATACCAGTCTACTGCCGCAAACTTAACGCGAGTGGACAGATATGTCTTGAGTTGAATCCCTAGAGACTCATCGAATCTAGTAGCGCATCGCATGCCTACTAGAAACAACTCCTGAAACATATCATCCGCGTCGTAGTCTGCCAGCGGGAACCGTTTGCGGTAGGAGGCAATTGCGATCCTTGCCTCTTGGATGACCGTCTGTTCGACGATCGTGGTTCCTGGCTCCATCGGTCCAAGTTCCCGACGATCGTCAAAGGACGGCACCATTCCGCTCGTTCCCGCTGGTTCTGCTGGCTACTTCGGTTGCCGAATGATCGGTGGCCAGTAGGCAGCGACCGCGTTCGGATTATCGAGAGTTCCGATATGCGTTTTCGCTTCTTCCAGCGTATCAAACAGCACAACATCAGGATACGGAGTAATGTGTCCCATATCAGGGAAAACCTGAACGTTCACACTACCGTTCTTATTGATGCCAGTGATAATAGCAGGCTGAATCTCAGCACCACTACGAGTAAGAATGCCGACAACGAGAACGATGCGGCCAACGGTTGGAGTCTGTGCCATATTACTTCCTATTCTTGATAGCGTCTTCAATCGCCAGAATAGTCATCGAAAGAATAGCCGGATCTTCAAAGTCAAGAGCCATCAACTCTTCAAGTTGAATGGTCTTATCCTGATTCACGTCAAGAATCGGAATCAGATGCGGCGCATACTTGTTGATAGCAGCAGTGCCATACGTCTGCATGGCAACCGCACCAAAAGACTGAGCCAACGCACCAAGACGCTGCCGAACATCAGCACCACTAGCGTTAGTATTCGGCGAAGACTTGCACGCAGTAGGCAGAGTAATCAAAGTGAAAGGAAGAAGCAGACAGAAAAGGATGAACTTGCACCAATTCATTTTTTGTGACCTAAGGCATCGACTTTCTGTAGAGCAGTGTCGATTTTGTTATCGGCTAGTTCTAGTTTGAGTTCAATGCGATCTAGCCTATCGCAAATCTCATCATCTCCTTTAGAGATAGTTCTGTTTATTGCGCTTTGATTTTCGATCAAGTGCGCAGCGTTGTCAATAGATGCGGTCACAAATTTCTTGATGGTCCACGTAAGAATACCAATTACGGGAACCAAGATAGCTGTAACCACTAGAGAAAAAATGTTAACCAGCTCTGATGAATCCATTATTCCTTGTCACCTGGATACTGCAACCGCAACCAAGCTAGCATGTTGTCTGTATCCTCAACAGTCTTCATGTCACCTGATTGAAGTGCGTCGTTTCGCAGTCCGAGCAACTGATTCTGACGTGAGTGCCAGTTCCTGAATATGCCGGCTCTTGCCTGATTTGGGTCAATCAGATAAGCTTTACCAAGGGCGAGTCCGTAAAGAGCCAACTTAAGTCCAGGTGTCTCACCACCTACTACTTGAGGATCAAAGATAGCGTCAACTACTTTGCTTGAGAACTCACCACCTGGACGGAAAAACGTCTTAAGTAGCGAATCATTCAAGAGGATGTTCAGAATCCCTAGTGGTCCTTGCGTAGTCGAGCGTTTACTAAAACCAAGACTTCCCAAAGTGAAAGAGCTGGAGCGTTCACCAGGAACATTCTCAATTTTACCGCCAGTGTAAGTAGAGTAGTTCGTCAGTTGTTCGATCGGCACTTTCACAAAAGGTGTGATGCCGTCAACAATCATCTGACTAATGCCACTACCAGCAAAGACTTTGTATACGTCGATCCACGGCAAGAAACCGTCACCAGTCTTAACTACATAGTTGCCTTTCTCGGTTTTGTTTACCACGATGCCGAAACGATTCCTAATCCATTCTGGCAAATCGTTTTCACCTACCGGAGCACCTTCCGTAGCGCCCATCTCTACCTCGTGAAAGAACTGAGCTAGACGATAGTGCTTGATAGGATCGGTAATCATGGTCGACAGCATACGAGGAATGTTATGCCTAGACCATGCGTAGAATGGAATAACCCGGCGCAACCACGACCGCTCAAACATTGACAGATCAGAGTAGTCGTAGAAAATCTTCTTCATACTCATAGCTGCTGCTTCAAATCCAGCCAAGACAGTGCCGTCTCTGACCTCGACACTGCCTTTAACTAGAGCATCCACAAATGCAGCGAGCCTGAATCGATTCTCTACAAACGCAGTCGCACTAACTCCAAGTCGTAAAGCGGAATTGTCAAACAGCCAACTACCGGCAAGTTCCGATGACGGTCGTAGGCCGGCCTTAATTGACAGTCGCTCGAATTCAGAAGCACGCGCAATGCTTCCGAATGCGGTAAACTCGTTGAAGTGTAGTCCACCTGCAAATCCGCCATGCTTGACAAACT
>ERZ650304.149-NODE-149-length-43894-cov-7.949451_pt1 | contig 43894 bp, 40 predicted proteins | sample MGYA00376240_ERZ650304 | MGnify/ENA primary metagenome ERZ650304 (study PRJEB26733, sample SAMN07839271) | wastewater metagenome | biome: small river; feature: stream; material: water | place: USA: North Carolina | collected 2016-03-01 ... | reverse complement strand
TGTATAATTTCATTTTAAAAAACGTTTAGGGTCTAAGGTTCGATCAGATTTTAGCAAAGTATACTCGGCTGAAATAATATGATTATACGTGATATTTAGATATAATAGAAACTATTGGCCTCTAATTATGATTACTTTGTTATCAATTATGCTAATTCATCTGTATCTTTATATCCAATTTCTAATGGAATACGAAAGCATTTTGATACAAATAAAATTATTGGTAGTGAACTACTATCTGGACTAATAATAGTAGTAAAATCAATTCCAGTTGAGATAATAGTATTGCTAATTTTTGTAATTTTAATTCCGCGTGGATTGTTAATAGTATTTAAAATTGTAGTATTTGCATTATTATTTAATGTAGTTAACCCATTAATAATGATAATATCATTCGTCTCTAGATTGTGATTTACTCCAAAACTAATACGACCATCACTAGTACCATAGTTGAATGATAATGCTCTTAATCTATCGGAATTAAATTGTACTGGATATCTTGGATCGTTCCAACGAACACTTACATCATCTAAATATGTAAGTGGTGGATCAAATTTGCAATATTTATTAATAGGAGTTAACTCAACTAGATTATTATCGAATGCGCATGTAATATATGTAAAACTAAAATGAATAGTTTCATTGGTAGTTAAATTGGCAGCAATTGCTCCATTATTTCGAATACCAGTAAAGGTTAATGTTAGTTCCTGATTATTGTTTAAATTAGCAAGTACTTGATTGTATGGTAAAATAACTCTACCAATTTTCATATAAGTAATATTAGCTGGAATTAATCGAGCAGGTACTCTTCCAGTACCTAATGGCGCTCTATCATTACGAGTAGATAATGTGAAGCGAAAATCAGTTACTATATTACCATAATCATTAGAGATATCTCGATTAATAGAATCAATATCAATATGCATACTACGATCTACCCATTGACTTAATGGCCCCATGATACTGTTTGACACAATTTTAGCAGGCTTTTTATGTAGTGCAGCTGCTTTATCATCTAACATCTTTTGCTCTGCTACTAGGTCTGCTTTTGATAAATGTCGCAAATATAGATCAATTAAATTTTGGTGGAAATCATTTGGGTTTTTAAATTTTGCTTTAATTGATTGTAAGTCACGTTTACGACAAAACTGAGTTACATTAAGCATAAGAGTATCATCGGGAGTGATTTTTAATTTAAGGCAGATACCTTTAATTACCGCAGCATATTCTTCTGGATCCATATTTATTATTTATCTTTGATGACGTATATTACTATTCTGAAAATGATCAGAGTTATATCTATTTTTATGTAATAAAATGGATAATTAAATAAATCGGTTGGTAAAAATTGATATTAAATGTACTTGTATATAGTATCAATCTATTAGTAATGGAATCAAAAAGCTACGCAGACGTCGTTATGAGTAACAGAGGAATTAAAGAATCTACTAAACGATTTGACTGTAAGTCAGGTCAATTTGTTACCAGTTATGGAGTAGCATGCGTTCGCAAAAATAATGATACAGGCAACTATGAAGTGCTAATGATAAAAAAAAGAGCTACCTACGCGTTTATTGATTTTCTTCGAGGTAGATATGATCCGATGCGTCATTATGATTTAGAATTTATGTTTAATGATATGACCATCAATGAAAAAGTATTAATTAGAAGTAAAGACTTTTCCACTATCTGGATGTATTGTTTAGGCAAGGAGCCCACTAGAAGTGGAGATAAAAACATGTATATAAAATCAAGTAAAAAATTTACTCAGTTATGTGAGTATAAAAATGGCGAGTTTTTGATGGATCTATTAAATAACTCTACCAATAGCGAACTGCTTTGGGAGATTCCAAAGGGGCGTATAGGTAAAAATGAAACTGCATTAGAGTCAGCAGTGCGTGAATTTGAGGAAGAGACTAGTATCAAAAAAGATGCTTATCGTTTATTATTTGATGAAGGTACTATTGAGTATACATTCACTGATGCTGGAATTAAGTATAAATATGTTTATTATCTTGCAATAATGAATAATGCTCAGCAACCTAAATTTGATTTTGATAATGAACATATGCTAATAGAAGTGGCTGAATTAAAGTTTCTACCTGCAAATGCAGTGTATGAATTTAATAATAATCGTTTGTATAAAACCATTCGAATCATTATCAAGAAACTAAAAAAATACTTTTAATATAGATTGAAGAGAAGGTTCCATTCAGAATTAAGACAACCAACAGTTGATACTCTTTGAACTCTAATAACTGTTGGTTTACTAATAATCATACTTTTTTTTGAAATATAGATGATACTATGATTGCATTCAATATAACAATGACGGACTCACAATCACAAATGATCATGCGATTTTTTAAGAATCAAGCAAAACCTCCGGGTAATCGCATGCAACCATTAATAGAACCATCCACAGATAAGTTTAAACAATATGATGGATATGCTAGAATTCAATCAATTGAACAATCTTATGGTAAAAAAGCAAAGAAAACTATTGATAAAGCCAGAACCTCGCAGAACTATTATCTATCTAAAGAGATTCAATCGAGTACATTAAATCATTATGAGAATATGGAATGGTGGGAACGTGATACAAAATATGATTTCCACCCATATATTGAATCCAAAAAGTAATTTAAATGATTTGATAAGTAGATAGTCTTTGACTATTCAAATCTACCTATAGGAGTACATACTAAAAAAGGAAGCAAAGTTTCCCAGGAGATGTATCTCTATCGGAGTCCTAGGAATCAAAGACTCCTTTCCTCTGGTCTCTACTATTTAATAGCTAAAATTGATACTTGAATTAATTAATATACAAAAGCATTGATATACATACTATTATCAGTCAAAACAATTCAATCGTGAATTAAGGGTTTGTGATTATATAAACTACACATAACAACTTAAGCATTCAACAAGCAAATATATCAGTTAACATGGTTCGTAAATCCCAAAAAGTAGCATTCGAAAGCATTAGCGCAGAAGCAGCATCTCAAATTATTCTAGCTACTACTGGTAGTGTAAAGGATAAGACAGTTGATCCTCGTAAGCAGATTGGTACCATTCATATCAAGAAATATCTTGCTATTGAACGTATCAATCATCAATATGAAAATTGGATTGCCTTACTCAAAAAGTCTCTTGAGGCTAAGAAAGAAGGTAGTACAGTAGATTACAGTGCTGAAGAGCAAACATTACTTGATGAGTGTAAGCAACAAACACAAGCCTATCTTGAAGAAGAAGGTTCTGAAGCCCTCAAGCAAAAGGTAGCTAGCCAAGTAGATGAACTTGAACGTCTTAAGAACATTGCTTCTAGCATGAAATTTAAGTTTAGTACCTATTCGTTTGAAGTAATTACACATGTGATTAATCTTATGGTTCGTGAACTATTAGTATTCACCTGCGATAGCTGTCTTTCTAAGGGAGGTAAGCTAACAAAGGAAGCTCATGTTCCTTGGACTGAATTATCATCGAAAATGCTATCTGGTCTATACATGAATACCCCATTAGTATTCAATGCCATTCACGGTTCTGATGAAGCTGAAACTGAAGAGGTTGAAGTAGAAGCTGAAACTGAAGAGGCTGAGGTAGAAGCTGAAACTGAAGATGTTGAGGTAGAAGCTGAAGCTACTGATGTTACTAGTGAAAGTGATGAGACTGAAGCTACCGAAGCTACTGAAGTGACTGAAGCTACCGAAGCTAAGCCAAAGAAATTCCGTCCAAAGCTTACTCAATATATTACTAATGCATTCAAGGAAATTACTACACGTGAACCACGATTCCAAGGACTACTTTTAGGAAAGGAGGTAACTGCATTAGTTAATAACCTTGTATATCAAGTCATGGATCGATATGTAAAGGTTATTAAATCGTTACTCATGGTAGGTAATAGTAAGACCATTACCGATCATCTAGCAGTTATTGCTACAATGATTATCTTACAAGATGACATCCATACCTCTGATGAGGATATTCAAGTCATCCTTGATTTAGTACAAGCACGTGTGGAGGTACTTAAGACGGCTAAAAAGGAAAAAGCAGAACAAGCGGAACAAACTGAGGTTACTCCTGAGCCAGTAGTTGAACCTGCTACCACTGAACCGGTAGTTGAACCTAAGAAGAGTTCTAAGAAAAAGGCATAAACATACATTTACTTAATAAAAAAATAAAAGATTTAAAAGATATACGATTCTTCGGAATCTTCTTTTTTTTGTCTATAGGGAGTATAATCTCGATACCAGATAGTATCTAATATACACTACAAAAACAAATAACTAATGTCTTCTATCTTAGAACAATTAATAGAAGAATATCCATCTGCTCCATATGATTGGCTGGCATTAAGTTTAAATCCATCTATATCATTTGAATTTATTAAAACACATATAGACTTACCATGGATAATATCCGCAATATCTAGAAACTCAGGAGTTACGGAAGCGATTGTACGTAGTAATTTAGAGTTTCCATGGTCATATGTAGAGTTATGCAACAATCCTAATATATCGTTTGAATTCTTTTTACAATATGCAATTAAACCCACTTCTAGAGTAGATATTAATTGGGATGCTTTATCAAAACATCCAATGATTTCGATGGATATTATTGATCAGTATGTTAACTATTCTTGGAATGATAGGTTTATTTCGGCTAACCCAAACATAACTAGTAATTACATTTTAAATGCTGGAAAGACTCGAAAATGGTTTCTACCTTATGTGAGTTCTAATCCAGGTATCACCGAACGTGATATTTATAAAAATGTATTAGATTGGGACTACTTAAATTTAAGTAGTAATCCAAATTTACCCGCAAAATATGTAAATGATAATTTACAATATCTATGGAACTTTCATTCAGTATCAAGCAATCCAAATATTACGGTAACTGATATTGAATCATTTCACGCAATACCATGGGACTATTATGGGTTATCATTAAATCCAAATATTACAACAGAATATGTTGTCTTGCATGATACTAAACCATGGAAAAAAAATTTGTTACTAATTAATCCATCCATTAATTCAGACTCAATTTTTAATAACTATGAATATTTTAATATTTCAAATATGGAAACCTATATGTGTAGCAACCCTACTATTACATACAATTGGATCAAAAGAAATATAAGGTTCATTAACTGGAAAAAAATATCAAAAAATAAATTTAATTAATTACATGGATGCCTTATTTTTTTGACTGATGTTAGTTGTCGTAGATGATGATTAGTTGGCTTACATGTTGTTGGACTACTAGTTGGAGTAGATGTTGGACTACTAGTTGGAGTAGATGTTGGACTACTAGTTGGAGCGTTACATGTTGTTGGACTACTAGTTGGAGTAGATGTTGGGCTACTAGTTGGAGCGGATGTTGGGCTACTAGTTGGAGCGGATGTTGCTTCGATACAAATTAGTTTTGGAGAAGGTGAATTAGTTGTTGGTTGATTAGTTGTTGGTTGATTAGTTGTTGGTTGATTAGTTGTTGGTTGATTAGTGGGTGAATTAGTTGTCGGTTGATTAGTGGGTGAATTAGTTGACGGCCGACTAGTAGGATTTGTATTAGATGATTGTGAATTTGTTATAGTTACACATCCTTTATATATTTGCCATAAAGCTTCTTGCATAGCCATCCAATAAAAATCAAGTTGACATGTTCCACTACATATAGAGTAATCTATATCGATTACCGCTGGATAACTTATATAATTTTTAGCACAATTAGTATCACTAAAAACTTTTTTATTATCAATCCAAATCTCACAAGGTCCTTCATGAGATTCTACAAACCCTTTTTTTTCTTCATCATTACGCCATTCAAATGTAGTTAATCCATCTACTGATACTGATTTGGATAAATCATTAATTGGACACCCCATGATATATTTGTCAGTAAATGTTTTTAATTCTGGAAAGCTACCATCATTGATTTTAGTTGTCAATAAATCAGAATTTACTCTAGGGCTATCATTCCACTTAAGTCCTGGAAATATTATATTACCATCAACTCTATATATATATGATGTTTTCGTTGATGGGTCTGTATATATAGCTTTTGGAACAGACATAAACCCATGTGCATCTACATTAGTTATTAAATTACATATCGCTATGTAAATTAATAAAATTAACATTGTTAAATCTTAATAGATGTCTATATGATTGTATATATAAATTATTACAGATAGATTGGATATTGATTTGTTATCAGTAGTTAAAATATTATAAACAATGGATCAACTAGAAAGTAATGATAATATGATTAAACTGATTACGTCCATATGTACTCAATATGGATTAGATCCGGCAATTGAACGAAATATAATTAATATTAAAGCATTTCTTATGCCATTAGATGGTCGTTTATTATTACAAAAACATAAGACTTTGGATGCTACTAATAAAGCTATTGTTACTCTATATGGCGAAACTATTAAAGCAAAACGCAGATCTATTCCAGACGATAATGATGCCGTGCATAAAAAATTATTAAGTATTATTAGTGTACCAGGAGATGATGCTACTAATCTTTCTAAAGCGTATAAAAATACATTTAAAAATAAAGAGCGATTAACTGATGGTTCCTCGAGTTCTATTTTAGATTTAGATATGCCTTCTCGTATCGAAACGGTTAAATATTTAAACTATTCATCTTTAATGCGCGAAGAGTATATTATTGCTGATTCTAGATATCAAAATATAGTAAATACTGATTTAACTAAAATTGTATTTAACTTGATTACAAATACTAAAACTCGTACTGATAATGGTGGGATTATTATCGGAAACAATATTAAAGACATTGTCGAAATTGAAGTATCTCCATTTACTATCCCATATAAACCGGTCTTTGCCAACTTTTATAACAAAATTACATTATCTATTAATGAATGGGTTAGTAACTCATATGAAGCTTATGAAGGAGGTCAATTCCATTTTATATTCGATATTGATAAAATTGATAATAATTTAATTTACCTTAAGCCAGTAGATACATCATACACCTTTTCAACACCAATGAATTATATTGATAATTTTACTTTATCATTTGGAGCAATGCTTCCAAAAATTACATTTGACGCAGATCGAATGTATGTGCAATCATTTGACTTTACTAGTGCGTATGGAATAATTACATTTGCAAATGAACATAATTTAGTTACTGGAGATCTAGTATATGTGTCTGGATTTGCGACCCCAGATTTGGCTAAAGATGTTAAAATTATTGAAGAGGTTAATAGAAGTAGTGGGCATATTATTGTAAAAAAAGACAACTATTCTATCCTATTAAATGTAAATTTATCACTTGTAAGACATGAAATACCTCTTGGAACTAACCAATATCCAATTGAATCATTCACTCAGGAAGTATTAGTTTACTTTGCATCTAAACGTATTAAAATACCTTTTAGAATGCGATATTTAACCAATTATACCAATTAAAAAGCTCTCAGCAGTCTATCCAAATCTCCTTAGCGGCCTATCCAAAATTGATTTTTTTGATTAAAAATATACAGACCATCATTCAGACAGTCCTATTACGCAAAATTAACCAACTAACTACCATGTTCACCACTCAAATTACTAAAGATATTATCAATAAGATTGAAAACGTTCAAGGAGTGCAATGCTTTGAGACTATTCTTAACTGCTTAGAATTTGGTAAAAGTGATAGTGTGATCTTTGGATCAGTTATGCATAATGCATTAGCTAATCTAGATTATCATTCTAATGATGTAGATATTTTATTTACATCTACTGCTAATATGCAGACCTTTAAAGGTCGATTTATCGCAGCAATGTTAAAAGCTAAAAATTACTGCACTGAAATGACACCAGAATACTATTCATTCTCTTGCTTCCTTGTAAATGGACGTCACGATTCACTTCGTATCCGATACAAGGTACCGGGGGCTAAAAAATGGAGTTATATTCATGGATCAGTACTTAATACATATCTATTTACAAAAAATGAAAAACATATTATTGCTGAGAATGGTAATACCAAGCATGCGAGTGATCTTTATATTAAACTACTATCGGAAAAAATATTTACTTTAGACTACTTATGTAATTTCTATTATCTCGGTAAAATCTATAGTAAGTTAAACGATGTAGTTAATATCAAGTTGCCTAATTTAGACTATGATAATAAGATTCATAAAATTAATCGTAAATATACATTCCGCGGGGTGAAATTTTCATTAGTTGATTCAGCAGAAACATTTGCTCCAAGTAAATTGCAATTAACTGTGGCAAAAGATAACTACAGATCTAAAAAGCTTGTGGTTATTCCATTGTCTCGAAATGATAATGATGCTGCTGGAAAAGCACCAGCTGTTGCTAATTGGACTAACTTATCTGCATTATATGACTTTACTGTTACTGATACATGCGCCAATATTGGTATTGTATGTGGTCCTAGTTCTGGAATCGTATGCATTGACGTTGATGTTAAAGACAGAGGAGTTGAAATGTTTGAAAAAATGTTAACTTACTATGGCCAACTTCCCGAAACTTGCCCAATTCAACGTACAGGTAATGGTGGATATCATTACATTTTCAAATATGATCATGTACGAATGTCTGCAATGGGTGCTAAAATCAAATGTCCAAAACTTAATGATGTACCAATCGGTATTGATATGTGGATCCAACAATGTCAATTTGTAGTAGAGCCTTCAGTTAACTATACTAATGGAAATTCATACAAATGGACTAAACCAATTGGAAATATTGCGGATATTCCAGCAATGCCTGAATGGATTTATCGATTATATGAACATGAAAATATCAATGAAAGTGGTACATTATTAGTAGATACTAATGCTAATCCAACCAAGGTACTACCTACGCAACCAGTAAATGATGATACCCAATCTGATGATGGTACTGAAGTAATGGATATTGATGAAGATGTTGTAGTAGAATCTAAGTACAGTATGTATTTAGATAAAATTATTGCTCATCCAATGACTGCATTTGCAGTACTAATGGTAGCGATCTATATTATTTGCATTATTGGATTCTTTATTGCAGTGACTACAATCATTGCATACATGAATCGAGATAAGTTTGAATCATTCAAAGATCTATACAACAATGTATTAGAACGGATGCAACCATACAAACAACGAATGTATCAGTTGATTAATAAAATCAAATCAATGATCAATAGTGAATAGATTTATAAACAATTATGAGTAAAAGTTCCAAAGGAACTTATGCAATCAGTGATCGTCACTCTTTGAACTCTAATACATTTATTTTTTTGTTATATCAAAAGTGTAACCGTTCTGAGTTATGACATAGCACATAATATAACAAAGTTATTCAGGCTAATAGGTAACCAATTATGTCGACTCCACATTTAGAAGTTATTCCAAGAATCATAGATACGTCTATTGCGGCTAGTTATCAAACATCGACAAAGCCAACAACCAATTCAGCACCAACTCCGGTAAATGAATCAAATGATGCTAGTACCGAACCCAAAGGCGGAAATACACCTACTGTGGTACCATATGTACCACGTACATTTACTCAAAAGTTTTTTAGTACATTAAAAGACTATATGGTACCAATTTTATTTATTATTGCTGTACTAGTAGTAATTTATATCGTATGGAAGTACTGGACAACATATAGAAATGCCACTCCAGTAGTGGTCGATCCACAACCAGTTATTGATACATTTAATGCTAATAAACGGGAAACTCCTCCAGAAGATTTATCAAGGTTTTTATTATCAGAAGATAATTCCGATGATGATAATCATAGCGTTCACTCCAAATTATCTACCATTATTGAAAATAGTCAATCTAATGATAGTGATAATGATGCAGATGAAGAATCTAATAATGATGATGAAGAGGATGAGGAGGTTGATGAAAGTGATAATGAATCTGTTGTATCTGCGCCAGATTTTAGTGTGATTTCCAATTTAATCAATCAACCAATCGATGACTATAGTAATGATAGATTTGAATACTTGCAAGATGTGAATATGAATGAATCTTATTCACAAGAGCATACCTTTAATGAAGAAGAAGAGGAAGAAAAGGAAGAAGCTACGGATTATTTATCTGACACTAGATCCGCTAGTAGCATTCATACAGAAGCCGTAACCGAGCAAGATATCGATGATGAAAGTCCTATTGAGACAGTTGATTTAGTAGTTGATGAGGTTAAGGAGGTAGAAGTAGTTAAACCAAAAGTCAAAAAAAGTAAGAAACCTAAGAGAATTGTATTATAAGTAACGCATATTATGTATTATTTTTTTTATTGCCAATTTACAATTGCGCAACTCCGATATCTCTGATATCTAATATAGTATTAGTTTATTAATAAAAATACAATGAGTAACACTAATATTTCCGATGATTATCATGGTCTAATTGTAAGTAGCGCCGCTATCATTGAAGAATGTATCGCTATTTTAAATAAACAAAATAAGGATAGTTATAGAACAATTAAAGTACCAAAATTAGAATCAATTGCATTTCAAGAGGTTAGTAAACATTTATTTGATACGCAATTAATTCAGTTTTATAAAGATTTTCTTCCTATAATTCAATTTACTCATAACATTAAATACTCTATAAAAGATATGATATATACAAATGATGATCTATCAATAAATATCGATAGGAGTCCTGCATTTATATTAGATTTAGAGCATAAATTATATGACTATAAATTATCTATAGATAAACATTATGAACAATTAATCTCGAATAATTCAAATATAATTAAAAGTTATTGCCATCATCTACATACACATAATAATGATTATCATATTGATTTGGATACAATAACTTTATTATTTAAATGTATGGAATATGATTTTAAATTTATTCCATTCGGATCAACAATATTTGCCCAATTGTTTGCAGATAAACTAATAACATCTGAGTATCAGCAAAAGATTTCAGAGCTATCTAATGCTTTAAAAATTAAATATCTGTCAGTAATTAACTCACCTAATGATAATAAAATGAGTGTAACCCAATCTCAATTATTACAAACATATAATCTTACACCATCTACGCCAAATTTAAGTTTATCCCAGATATTTAATCAGTTATTTGGATTAACCGCGGATATTTCCATAGATAAATTAGAAAGTGCATTAAAATCTACATCAAAGACTCTAACTAAACATGTATCTTTTATTGTTATTGCCAAACATAACAACGACTTTTATTACGATATAGATAATTTATTTGATCGTGAGAAGCTATCTAAACTTACTAGTAGTATTGGAGTATCTAATGATTATATTGATATCTTTAAAACACTACAATCAAATTTGATAACAAAAAAAGTAACAGCAGGTATTCATAAATATAACTATTCAGATACTGCTGAGTGTTATGTTTTATGGACAAACGATTTTATACATTTTAAATTGCGGAAATCGCATGTTCCTAATAAAATAATTAGTAAAATTATTAATAATCAATCATCGAAAGTAATAGACTTATACAATAGTTGCTTTGAACAAAAGTTACTTGATATTATTAAAAATGATACCTTAGTATCATATAAACAAATAAAATATTTATCATTTGATATAGATGATGAAGAAGTAACCTTTATTGAAAAGCTATGTAAATCGATCGGTAAGTATATCAAATCAATTGGAAATATTAATAATGAATCGAATATGACCGATAAATTAATTAAAATTATCCAAACAGAATTTGATAACTTTAAACCATTTCATATTAGTAAAAGTATATCAATGCAGCCAATTTTAATCTATAATAATATGGCGATTCAAATTGCTAATAGAATAAAAAAAGATATCACGCAATGGTATAATAACAAAGAACCTGTTAATCAAATAGATATTATTATCAAAGCTATCATTGCAAGTAATGATAACATCTATACCAAATTTATTGCTAGCTATTATTTAGATATGAGTGGTAATTAGCAATACCAAATAGATACGATTAAATAATGATTACCTCATATGGTACCGGAATATTTGATCGCATATTCTCTTGGTTTCTATCATAATTTTCATCGCGATATATACCAGCCCAGGTAGGAGTTTTGTTTTTTAAGTTAATTAACTCATTTATAGTAGTATCAATCATTTTTTGAATAATCATATTGAATGTATTGGTTGCTTGCAACCCATTAGACTTATCTTTAGATCCTAATAAAAATTTATCTAAATATAAAAATCGCAATCGTACTAATGGATGTGCCACTAATTGACATGCATTAGTATCCTTATTTTTTTGATCCATTATTCTAAAACTAGGTATAGGATCATACATAGCTGCATTATACATATTGACTAAATAACTAGTCTGATTTGTTTTGCGATTTTTTATTAAACAAGATAGCTTTCGTAATCGAAAATCAAATGGAACAAAGTATCCTTGATGTGGATTAATTTCAAATTTATAATCAGGATATTGGTTTTGAACTAATAATTTTAAATAGTCTATTACACAATCTTTTGCTCTATTATCACTATAAATAATATCCATTGCATGATTATCTACATTTTCCAAATCATTTAAGTATATTAATGAATTCATGCAAACAGAATTAGTTTTAACATATTCAACTAATCTACCTAAAATTTTGACTTTAATATTGACCCGGGGCGTAACCTTTTGTTTTTTATGAGATCTTTTTCCACCATCAATAGTAACATTTTGTATCTTTTCTATTGCAGTAGGTAATAGTGAATGTGTTTCATTATCTACATGATCAAAATAGTTTTTAATCATGTACATGTTTCGACAAATAATTGACTTAACTAAGTTATCATCCGCATACTTAGAACTAATACCATAAATTAATTGATTACCACCAATATCAAATATAAATTCACGATTAGCTAGTTTAGTAATAATAGTTAATGGTCGAAATTTACACTTATCCGTATCAGATAGATTGTTTTGTAGCTTAATAATAATAGCATTATATACCTTTTTTGGATTATTAGTGATAATCCAAAATGGAGCACTTCCATTTAATACGCTATCAGTAACTACTGTAATAGATTCTTCAGTGCCTTTATTTTCCGCGATACATTCATATAAATATTTTTTAATATTATTTTCGATACTATCGTCATAAAATTTTGAACGTACAGATGCAGCTAAAGATAATAACCACTCCATATGTTTATCCATTTTTTGGAATTATATTGTATATATGATTTATAGTTACATATTATCTAATAACTTTACATATTGTAGTTCTTATAATTCTCCATTTACCCAATAACAGCACATGTAGTTGGATCTATTATTTTTGCCTTTCTTATATCGCGAGCTTGCAAGTTCCAAAGACCATACGATTTAATAGTTACATAAATAATTCCAATAACTGACCATGGTAAAGTTATAGAAAGTCCCCATAATAATGGGTGATAATATGTAGAGCCAATACCAATTATGATAAACGTTATAATAATTGGTATAAATACTCCATATAATTTACACTTAATTTTAGTTGCGTTTAATTCATTTATACAGAATGTTTTATCGGCAGCTAATGCCTGCATTGCAGGATCTGCAGAATGATTTGAATCATATTCTACAATAGCATTTTGAGCACTTGTATATCGATCAGCAGCCTTACTAACATCCCCAACTACTTTACTACTACTAGAAACTAGGTTTAGAAAAACATCCATTCTGGAATTATATTGTTACAAACATTACCTAAAATTGATAATAACAATTAATATTATATCAATATGGCTACGATCATTAATCAAATTCCTTTAACACGCAAAATTGCAGCATTTGATTTAGACGGCACATTGATTAATACTAAATCTGGCAGAACTTTTCCTATTGATGTAAATGATTGGAAACTATTTAACATTAATGTTAAACCAGTATTAAAACAATTGGTTGAAAAAAATTACTCCATTATAATTATTACCAATCAACTAGGAGTATCTAAAAATAAAATTACAGTCGATGAGCTACAACAAAAAATAGATACAATTAGTAAAGAAATTAATATTGATATGATGGCAATACTAGCGACTAATGATAATAAATATCGTAAGCCACGTATTGGATCATGGGAGCATATAGAATCATTAATGAGTTTCAATGAGTGGTTACCGAATGAAAGCTTTTATTGCGGCGATGCTGCTGGTAGACCAGGTGATTTTAATAATACCGATTATAAATTTGCATTAAACTGCGGCATAAAATTTATTACTCCAGATGATTTATTCCAATCAAATCAATTTAACTTTCAGTTTTATAACAATCCAATTACATTTATAAATCCAATTGAGGAATATAACAATCCAATAGTTTTGCCAGAAATTAAATATGATAAATATATGATTATATTAATTGGTTCTCCCGCATCTGGTAAATCTACTATTGCTAGTAAACTATCGGGAAACATAATTAATCAAGATACTATCGGTACTCTTGCTAAGTGCAAGAAGCTAGCAAAAAATCTAATTAATGATAAACAAAATATTATTATTGATGCAACTAATCGCAATGAAAAGGTAAGAAAAGTATGGATTGATTTAGCTAAAGAATCTGAATACACAGTCATTGTAATTGATATTCATATTCCTAAAGAACTTGCAATCCATCTAAATACTTATAGGATGTTATATGGTAGTCAAAAAAAAATACCTATGATTGCGATCCATTCATTCTTTAAACAATATGAGAAGCCATCTATTAACGAAGGTATAGTTGACATCTATACTATTGGATTTCATAATACATCAAATAATAAATACCTCTGTGGATACTTAAATTAACAATCTTTGGTTGCATATATCTATTACTATTGACTTAGTTATTTTTTTTAGTCATCGTTATGTTGAATATACATTTTAGCCAATAAATTAACCCCAAAACTAAGTCCAAGCATAACTATGTTTAATGATGAATTGATTACTAAAATTTTACCCCATGTATTTAACTCAGTGCATCCAATATGTGGCTTAACTGCATATTCATAAAATACCCATGTTAATAATGCTATCACAGCAAGAAATAAGGTTAATGATACTACAAGTACTTTAGTATGTTTAGCCATTGTATGTTATATAGATAAAAATGTTATCTGCCCTGAATTATAAATATTCAATATGTTTTGTTTTATTACAGATCATACTAAATCCGTAGAAAATATAACTAATCGAATTACAAAATTACAAACAATATATGATATCCATATTACATCATTATATCATAAACTACACTATCAATCGATATGTAATAATCTAACTTATAAAGTTTTACGTAATCAAATACGATCATTAAATGAACAAGTTAATCATAATATGCGCTACATTAAATATGATTATCAGTTAATCGCTAGTGATAAACGTGCTTTAAAAAATGAATTAAATAAAGTATATCCCGCATTTGCAAAACGAATTAAATCAAAGTATCCACATAGATTAGATGTCAAATATAAACAATGGTGCGAATCAAAAATAGATTTACATTATGAACTCAAAGTGTATTATAAGATATGGCATCGATTGCATAATCCAATAAAAAAAATACCAATAGTGTTCGTTGAACATCAATATATAATGCCTACAGCGGCTCAAGTAAATAGCAAAACATTGTAAACATAATTGTTTCATTTTTTTAAAACCGTTGGTCTCTTATAGCTTATAACTACGTACTGATTTAGCAACCTCAGTTTTGACAGTTCCGCCAATTTTTCGATGATCATTGATACAATCAATTACTTTTTTTGCCTTATGTAGAGCACCACTAGAATCAATATAATCATGTTCTTTAGCTACAGGAGTAATATAAACATCCAATAGTTTATATGGTAGAATGCCAATAATAGATTCTTTATGAAGACTCATTGCAGAATTTAATGCGGTCGTAGCTCTATGTTGTAGAGCATTATTATAGAATGCTTGCGTCATTCCATCGGCTCCAAATACTCTATCGCAATATTTTTCTCGATAACTATAATCAACTTTAATGCGTTTATTGACACACTCTTTCATGATCTCTTCAAAAGCATCTGCGTCATATATACTACCAATATCAATGATACCATCAATAGATTTTGTACGATTATCACTTTCAAGATATTCAATTAAATCATTTACATAATCATGATCATCGCAGTACATTACCATAAATCCAGTTTGTTTTGGATTACCTTCCATAACAGCTCTTTTATAATGACCAAATCCATTATGTAACCCATTATAAGCAATGTCTTTGAAAGTACATTTACGAAATACTGCTTGAATGAATATTCCTACTTCCATGATATCAATAATATTCATACCAATTGTAATTTGTGGACGATAGTGTTCTGGAATATTATTGTCTGGTATACGACTATGAGGACACTTGAATTCAAATAAGGTTAGATACTCTCTATCATTTTCTAATCCCATTTCCTCCAAATCTAAATGGTTAGTAAGTATATTTTTTGATACAATTCCAACCCCATCCGGTGAGTATGATAGGTATCCTTTATGATAAGGAATACTACCAGTTTCTAAGATCTTACAATTGAATATATCCTCTGAGTATAGTCTAATAAGCTCTTCAAAAACATTACCCCAATAAGTAATAACATTACCCGTGAACTTATCAAAATTTAGTTTTTCCATAATCAATTTATTGACACTTTTATTTTTGTTTTGCTTTAATACTGATGAAATTTCACTTCCTCCGATCCTGTCTAACCGTTGAACTAACCATTCAGCACTACCTTGTTCAGGTAGATGTGCATGGTTAGCAATGAATGATTTAAGCAAATTAAGTTTATTCATAATTGTTATTAGTTATCAGAGATGACTTATATAATTACTGCAAATTGATCAATTTTAAAGTAGTACCGCCATCAATGGTTACTTAAGATTTCATGAAACTTTTGACTATTTGGATATCTCTGATAACTAAAATTGATAGTTATATAAGGTAATACATTCAACTATAATGACTGAACAATCTTTCAAAAAAGCACGCCACAATAGTAATCGTACCACTATTTCTATCGATGGAGATATTGAAAATATCAATTCCGATGTAGTATCTTTGATTATCAAAAATAATCAAGTAGTTACTACTTTATCTAAACTACAATCGCTCACATATTTGAAATTAATCAATACAAAAGTAGGTACTATTGCTAATTGTAAATGGCTTACAACTGCCGTTATTCAAAACAATGATCAACTTAATAACATTACTAATCTAAATAAATTAGATGACTTACAATGCATTGATTGTAACCAGTTGGAGCTAATAAATTTACAAAAACTTAGGGACTTGGTTGTACAAAATTGCACTAACTTATTTTCAATCAAAGCATGTAATTTAATCAATGCAGCGTTTATAAATTGTATTAGTATGAGAACTATTAATTTAGGAAATAAACTAAGCAAATTAGTTTTAACTAACTGTAATCAAATTCAAAACTTGTCATTTCTGATTGGTAGCAATATTAATCATATTGAATTAATCAATTGTAAACGATTGTTTTCCATTAATAGTATTGATAGTTGCGGTACTATTATTATTCGCGAATGTCATTCATTATCAAAAATTGATTCAAATATTAATTGCCGTTTAATGCAAATTGAAATGTGTGATAATCTAGTCATAATAAACAAATTAAATGCATTAAAATGTATTATATCGAGATGTTCCGCATTAAAAAAAATCAATTCAACAAACATCAGTAATCTAATTATTGATTATTGTAATAGTATTATTGATATCAATACATCTGGAATAAAAGAAATGTTCATTAACTATTGCGATTTGATTAAAAAAATTTATATCTATCCAGAAACAGAAATAATCAAATTAAAAGATTGTATTTCATTTGAAAACTTTTATTCAAAGCCAATTGATATCGGTGTAGTTCGTAACATAGCAATTACATTAATTGGCAAGTTTTCATTTGATCATATTACTAAATTATTTGTATCATCATTGACTATCATAGACAATCATCAAATATATAATATTGATACTATACATGATTTGCAGCGATTAGAGATAATCAATTGCACTAGATTAGAAACAGTAGAAAACGCAGTTATTGTCGATAGCCTGACTATTAAAAACTGCAGAAATTTGCATACTATTAATGATATTATGGCTTTACGTCACATTACATTAATTAATTTGCCCCATCTATCCGATTGCAATTTGGTATTTATACCAATTGAATCGGTGTTTATCGAAGATTGCTCAAAACTATCAATGAAATTTCCAGGTCAGTGGCTCAAATATTTGACATTAATCAATACAAATATTATTTCTATTGATAAACTGTCATCTAATGCTATTGTAGAAATTAAAAATTCAAAGTATTTGCCAGATATAACTAGCGATATTAATGTGATAAATACTCCATTGATGGATGAGGATACTCCAGAAAATATTTCTGCAATTGAATTAAATAAATATTTTGGAGCGCGAGATTCTGCAGTTAATAAAATTATTCATGTTATACGCATCTATCAAATTAGGTTATTAAAGAATAGATTAGTAGCAGCCCTTACTGAACGTATGTGTGCCATATGTTTAGATGAAATTTTATTACCAGATCGATTTATATCAAAGTGTTTTCATACATTTCATATTGATTGTATCTATTCATGGACGGGTATTAAAAATACATGCCCATTATGTAAGCAAACTCTATTTTCAGATTATGAATTAAAGGTTATTTGGAAGCCATAAACTTCTTAGGTTGGGTTCATAGAACTCTTTTCTTAGGTCTTTAATATAATTTTCATTGTAGGAGTACTAAGTATATTCATTTTTTTAGGTTCCTTTTGTTTAGTTTAGAGTCCTATCTTTCTGACTGATTGGTACCATAGTGTATAAATATTAATTTTTAAAATGGTAGTCGCTCCTATGAGTTTTGACGAATGTAACAAAAGATTAATAGCCAGAGATATTTTTATTGATATTAGTGAATATATTTCATTAACACATACAATTGCATTTAATGATTCGGTATCTCATAGGCTATCTGAAATTGCAGGATTAATTAGCTTTATGAATGAAATTATGGCACTACATCCACACGATTTTGCTATATCGCTAGCCAGTATAGAAAGATTAGGGTTCTTTGTTAGCGATACATTTAGTAATCATGTTAGAATGATGTTTAGATATCAAAAAAATAATTTAGAGAATGAACGAGCGTTTCTTAAAAAAAATAAACTTAAGGAGGGTATTGATTTCGATATGTCAAAATTTAGAATAAGTGGTATGGATAGCGATCTTGATGTCGAATATAAAATAACCACATTAGCATTCTATAAACTATTAAACAAAAAATATGATAATATGTTTTTAACCTTGCTAAACGCTCGTGTATTTCAAATTAATTCATATTACAATAAATACATTAGTGCTTACTATAATAATAAAATGAATACCCTAAAGAATACTATACATGGTTTAACTGATGATATTGGAAAATTGGTAATTGAACACCCACAGCTTAAAAAAAGTATGGTATTTAATGATGTAATGGGAGAGGTAGAAGAAAGTAAATCAGATGATTATGGATATATAAGAGATTCTTATATATCAAACGATTCCGACGCATACAGACAATCATTTAATAGTCAAGTAAAAACTCCGATTTTTGATCAACGTTTAGCTATGGGATCTTATAATGATAACAATAATGATATTAGTTGGACCCCTAAAAATCATTCTCCTATAGATGCTATGTTGGAATCGCCCAGATTTTCAGATGAGATTAAACAAATTCATTCAAAGTTATTAAATATTATTGGTAGCCCGCATGAGTCGCTAGATATACTAAAAAATAAATTTAATAGCGATACTGAAAGTATTCAACGAGGTAGTCGTAGTTCAATTCCAAAATCTATGATAGGCGAAGGAATTGACCATGATCATGTGAATATGTTGCGTAAAAGATTTTCAACATATTTGCACGCTAGTCCAAAACGAACAAATCCATTACGATGCACAACATCAGATTAGCAACTAAAGATAAGAGTATAAAGTACTGGTGAATTCTATAAGCTCTCGGGAATCTCCCAACTTTCTACTAATGGGTACTATTAATAAGTTTAGATTCTTCTGAAATCCAGATACTTTTTGGTATCTATTATAATTATTTTTTTGATACACATCCGCAATTATGATTGTAATGTACATGGTATGCTTAAATATAGACTAATTCTGAGTTACTATAGATTACTAATCTATTATGGAAGATAAAACATCATTAGATCATGGTTCCAGTATATCTGGTATTGGGCTACTATTAAATGTAGAAAAGATTTCCAATGAAATTGATCTCGATGATATGGAAAGAAAAGTAAAAAATATGTTTATCGAAAATATTGCTGATGATGATAATGATGGCGATGACAGTGATCCAAATGATGTTATTCGCGAATATGAAGAAGCAATGGAAGAGATTGAAACGGTTATCGGAGGTGATGAATATCAAGATGACGATGAAGAAGAAGAGGAAGAAGAGGAAGAAGATGATAGTACATCAATATATAATCCAGTAAAATACCATGGGACTGATTCACTTTATATTCAAAAAACTCGTGAAGAACAACTGCAAAATAATATTTCAAAGGTACTAGAATCCGTGCCAAAAATGAATATTGATATGGATCAAGAGATAGAAGATGAACGTAAAAGTTATTTGTTGGAACAAATTGAAGCACTTAAAGATGACTTAGATGAGTTAGGTATTTCAATCGATCGAATCCCATATGTATCATATGATTCGCCATTAAAACAAATTGATGAGGTGCATAAGCGATTAATGTTTAAGTATAATAAACTAAAATATAATTCTATTGCTGAAGAAGCTCTAGTTGCGGGAGCTTCAGTATTAGAAATGATTTTTAATGGAAAGCATGAATATTTTGGTTGTAGGCCAGATATTACTGGATACTCAGATGTAGTCAAATCAAAATTAAAACGTATTCGATTCGAAACTAGTACTGCGGTAAATAGATTTGTAACTAATAATAATATTGGAGGTGCTTCAATGGTTATGATGGAATTACTACCATCACTAATTACACAATCACAACGCCGACGTTTACAAGTAGATGATACTATTAACGCCAATATTGGTAAGGAAAGTATTCGTGGTCATATTAGTGATTTGAATAACATGATCTAATCAAAAAAATACTTTTATTTTTTTTTAAGTCATTGTAGAGTGGTTGCTAACAAAACTTTCTAACTAAATTATAAAACTTGTCTTGCTGCCGTTGCAGCAGCTCGTGCGTTAAGGAATTGTTGTACTGGTGGTACTACTAATAATGTACCTACAACACCTACAGCAACACCTACCCAATAACCAGTTTGTTTCCCATAAATAGTACCTACAGGTACTGCGGCGCTAGTTGTATCTCCAAATTGAGAAAACGTAGATGGACTCCATACTAGTATCATTAGCACTATAAGTGCAACTACTAATGCTGCAACATAACCTTTATATAAGTTACTCATGATTATCTAATCTTTTTCTATATCTATAATATGATTATCTATGTTACTATAAAATTAATCATAGTCTCCTAATATTGTAGTATGCCCAACACGATCTGAATTATTTCTAACATGAGTAACATTAGTGGTAGCATCTAAAGTACCCTCATTAATAGTAACTTGCATATGCTTATAGTATTTTTTTAATATTAAAATAATCATACCAAACATAATAGGAATACTTAATGATGCTATACTTACATACATATCCACTGTAGTTGGTTTGTATTTTGAATTAGAAAAGTAAAAAGCGACATTAGCACAGCTAAATACTATTAAAATAATAGATAATAGAATGCATAGCACATTAAATAAAATTTTACCTAATAATCGATGAAGATGCATTATTTATGCGCGATATTTAACTCTTAGAAAGATTGTATATGAAATTATTTATATTCGATATTTATCATAAATTAAAACATTTTTTAGTTAGTTGGTTTAGGTTTTAAATTTGGATTATTATTATGGGATTGACTGGGAGCAATCTTATCGGCATGATAAATATACTTTTCCATAAAGAAAATATATCCAGCGAATACAACTGGAGTTGCTAATGATATCATACTAATAATAACATCAACATTATCACGAATACATTCTCCAGTAAAGTAGTATAAGCCAACATTAACCATACTATATATGATAAATATCATTGATAAAATCAATGATAAGTTACTAACATTTTCTATATGTTTTATATGTTTTTTAGGTATATATAATTCAATTAAAGAAGATTTCCTTTGTCCTACGCGGTAGGGAGTATCTTGTGATGACATTGTGCTTATCTTTTAAATTCTGATACCTATCGTACTTAATATATTAAACAAACATATCTAAAGTATTTTTTAATTATTAGCCTAATATGGAAATCCCTAGTAGAAACACTATTTTCCTTCAAGGTATATTCTTTGATAAGGTTAAAACAGTAGAAGATCGAATGATTTCAGAGTCTCAAGAGTGTTCGCTACATACGGATATTCCACATCATGTTGCGCAAAACATTACTATTCCATCGCGGTTTAAGGATATCAAATCATGGAGGGAAATTACTAAAAATTTGCAATTAAAATGCTGGTACTGCAATTTATCCTTTATGGGAGTACCATGTTTTATTCCAAAGCAGATTAGATCTGGAATACATGGAAAAGAATTTGATACACATGGGTGGTTTTGTGGGTTTGCATGTGCTTATGCGTATTTAAATGATCACGCAGAATATAGAATTAATAAAACTTATTTTGATAAAATCAATATGTTAAAGATGTTATTCATTGGATTTTATAAACGCAAAATTAAAGAGTTTTATGAAGCTCCTAATAAGTATTCATTAGCTATTTATGGCGGATATCTAGATTTAAGTGAATATAAAACCCAATTAAAATTAGTTAATCAAAAGATTTTATTAGAATCAACTCCTAATTAACAATATTTAGAGATCTATAAATGTACGTATTAGTTATATGCTAGCTAAAATTGATTTTTTCATGTATAAATACATTCACTACTTTACAACACCTCGATACAATGGACGGATCTTTTGAAGTGTTTCAAATTGCTGCGACAAACGATCATCTTTTGGCGTTGTTGTATAATGACGAACCTGAAATTGAACCAGAACAAACCCCACAGTTTGTTTATTGGAATGTGCTTGAAAACTACCACGAAATGGATTGGGAAGATGATGAAATAGTCGATGATAACATCAACTGGGATCTTGAAAATGACGCTCTACGTGCAGAAAATAATGCACTGATCGCTGATCTAGAGAGACGAGATGCGGCATTGAAGTTGCTTGAGGCAAACATGATCTCGAACAAAGAATCATACGAAACGATGCAAGACATGCTTGCTGGTCAGTTAGAAAGCGCATTGCACGATGTTGATATGATGGCGGAAACTGTCCAGGAGATGCAAATGGACAAAGATCAATGCGATGCTGCGATGGATAGTATGCGTAAGAGCATTATTGAGCTAAAACTCAAAACAATGCAACTGGAAGTGGATCTGCGTCAAAAGGACATTGAGCTCTACACCATCAAAATGGAGGCTCTCAAACAAACCCTCTAAGTGAGTAAGTGTATATTTGCTATTGCTTATATGTTTTTTTATAATTGATACTTATATCAATAAATATAAGCTATGACTACCTATCTTAGTATTGATGTTGCTACCAAATCATTAGCAATTGGATTGTATCAAATTCAATCTACTAATAATATCGATAATAAAATTATACCACTCGCAATGGATGTATTTGATTTAGATTCAGAAAAAAAATCAAAAGATATGTCTATCGATGATAAAGCTAAAGCATTAAAATTAGTATTAACTACATTTGATAAATTTATTCCAGATACGCCATTTCAGGTTTTGATTGAATATCAAATGAATGCAAATCATATGAGTAATGCTATTTTTAATATGATTGTTTATCACTATGCCGGAAGAGCTCCTATTCATACCGTGTTTCCATCATTAAAAAATTCAATTTACTTACATAGTAGCCTAAAGTTATCTGACTTTTTAGCCACTGCTAATGCAAATTATATCGCCAATAAGAATCATTGTAAATATAACTTTTTATATTTTATTGTGCTATTTGGTCATGGTAATATGATTAAAAACATTAAGCAAAAAAATATTGATGATATTGCAGATACTTTTATGCAATGCTTAGCTTTTCATAAAACTCATAAATAGATTAGTTTTTTAATCAGTTGATTCAGTAAAGAAACGAGTTTGGCTAGTCTCGCCAGTAGCTGCATTAATATTAGTAATTGGAACCTCTAATGCTGTAGTTGGTACACCATCCTCATCTACTTTCATCTCTTCGCCAGTATCAGCATTAACTGTAATTTCGCGAGTAATTTTAATACCACCATCATCAGTTTCAGTCATATCAATACCATATTTGCTTTCTAGGTCGCTAGGATTCATTTTGTGATACTTTTCAAATTCTGGAGAGTCCTTTCCGAATACACGTTCAGAGCGTACCTTTTTAGTTTTAATACGCTTCTTCATTAACTCCTCACCAAGGTTAGCATCCTTTTCTTGTTGCTCTAACATAGATTTAATAATACCATTATTTTTATTATAATAATCCACACGATCACGGTTCTCTTTAAAAGAACCTTGAATAGTCCAGCAGTTTAATGGAAATGCAACAATATCATATTTGGCAGATGCCCCATATTTACGCATCCAAGCTTCTACATCCTTATCAGAATCTACTACATCATATACAATGATAGCATGCTCTAAGTCAGGCTTAACATTATAGATATCAAGAGTAGCTTTACGTAACTTTTCATAATTTACCTCATAAAAGGATGTAAACTGACAATGAGTATCGTTAGGAGGAATATGTTCATATTCAGATGTATTGCCACGCTCACTATCACCATGAATATTTGGCTGTAACCCTTCTTGAACATGCTTGATAGGATCATAATGGAATAGTTTATTTAAGAAACGATCAATAACTTTACGCTCTTCTACCGATTGTTCTGTTACGGCGGCTTCGATTGCCGCGAAGTATTTAGATTGATTTAATTGTTTTTTTGGTTTATTAATTTCATTCATAGCATCATTAGCTTTAGTGCTAATATCTAGTAAGTCATCTTCAGTAAGTTGCTCTTCCATTTCACTAAATTTATTTACTTCAGAGTCTGGGTATCGTTCTTTAAAACATTTAGATAACTCCTCGTTATAAAACTTATCAAAATTTAATACGACTTCTTGAACTGGACCATCTTCCATAAAATCAGATTCTTTTGGAGGGTTAGTTAGTTGTTCATCATCAATAGTATATTCCTTTTCCATTTGATATAAGAAAGATACCATAGCAGTAGTTACTAATTTTTTTACATAACGTTCACGAAGATTACTTACCGATGCTAACACTTGTTTAGTGCTAGGTGCGGGTCCAATAGATTTATATTGTTGAGTTTCTTTGACTAAAAGCTCTAGTTCCTCTGCAGAGAGTTGTGTGATTTTACTTTCAATATTATCAGTGTTGCCTGAATTAATATCGCTAATTAACTCTTCATAAAGACTCTTTGTTTTCTTACCGAAAGCCTCAAGACGTTTAGTTTGTTCTGCTTTTTGCGCTGCTTCAGTTGGGTCCATTTTATATTCTTGCTATTTATATTCCAAACTGAATTTGTTTCTAATATAACTGTACTTTATAATTTTACGTTGTATATTCAGATTCATCGCAAAAATAATTTGAATATACAATTCTCATAATGGCAACTAACACATCATTCGAACATATCGTATATAATATTCAGGACCGCGAAATTATAGTCAATAAATTACATAAAATAATTAATATTTTATGGGACAAATGTCATAACTCTATTGAAAATGGGTTATTACAAATCGTAATGGACCATACAAATACTAATTACAAATTATTTACTAATGCAATTTCCGAGTTAAACTTAGGTATGATTAGCTTTGTATCTGATTACTATTCAATTATGGATGAACATACTGATCAATTCCATCCAAAATATTTATCAATGTATACTTCACATAAGAACCATTATAATAATTTTATTCAGTCAAATGACTCAGATAAATTTGATTTTAAAGAACTAATTGATATTTTCACTGAACACTGTTATGAGTTTAAAAAATTTAAACCGCATACTGAAATAGGACATTTACGTCGAGCACGAGACCAGTCTCACTGCATTTATAATAAATTATCCACTATGATTGCATCTAAAAATATATATGAATTATCCGACTCATTGGTGCGTGACATAAATGTAATTAATGAAAAAATTAAACCATTTATTGACAGTGAATTAGTACCCGGCCGTATACCAGAACCTATGGTTCCATTAGTCGATCAAATAAGCGATCTTATTTCCAAATATGAACATATGAAACTGGAAATAGTCGCAAAAGAAGAGATATTTGATTACTGTGAATGTGGTAATGTAATGGAAGTAATGGCATCATCGAGTGAAATGGTCTGTGATAACTGTGGATTTGTAACTAAGCTTATTGGCACCGTGTTCGAGGATAATCAGTTTTATAACCAGGAGGGAGGAAGGTACAAGCATGCAGGTTACGAACCGTCAAAGCATTGTAAGTGCTGGCTCGAGCGCATACAGGCAAAAGAGACAAATACTATCACACAAAGCCAGATAAACAAAATAGAAGCTTGTATTCGTAGAGATCGTATTACCAATAAACGCCGAATAACCATAGGTCAACTACGAAGCTATTTGAAAGACTCTGGGTTAACGGAACTAAATGAACACGTCGCTCTTATAAAAAAACTTATTACTGGAATTATTCCACCGCAGCTTACGTTTGCTGAAACGCAAGATATAACTAACTCTTTTTCCAAAGCTGTTAAGGCATATAATGTCGTTCGTCCATCTAATAAGAGCAATAACATTTATTATCCATATATTTTACGTAAATTAATTGAAATGCATATCAGCGATTATAATAAACAGAAAGAATTACTATCATTTATCCACTTACAGGGATCGCAAACATTAATCCAAAATGATAAAATTTGGCGTGATATTTGTAATATTACATCCAGTTTTAAGTACCAACCAACTGATAGATATGCATTTGTAGACTAAACCAATAATTATGAGCGTTTTAAGAGCACATCGTAGAGGTAGAAATCCTATTACCAGGTCGACCTGGTAATAGAAATCAAAGTATATTCATTGCCAATTTCTATTCCCCCCTCGAGGGGGGAATAGGATTGGTAAACTATTTTCTATATTCAGAGTTACATAGAAAATAGTTTACCATTCCCTATGCACAGTTTAAACTGGACATAGGGAATTAGAGTATATTTATATCTATTTTTTTATTATTGGGAATAGAATCTGTCTAAAATTGATATTTAAATATATAGAATATAAAATCAATAAATAATTACAATGAGTTTAACAGTTGCGAACATTCCGAGTATCATTAATATTAGTCAAAAACTTTTGACAGTTAAAGAACTACTTGCAGCAATTGATTATAAGATAGATGACTTATATATCGATAAGTTTTGGGATAATATTCAAAACGATAAATGGATATACATTGGTGAAAATATGCTTGAATGGATTGGTTATGATTCAGTTGATGAATATAAACTAAAAGAACGGTATATTAGTTTAATTACTAAACATTTTACCGAAACTCAAGATTATTTACATTTAACTGCATCAGAAGCAAAGAGTTTCTATTCGCCCTTCAAGGGGCGAATAGAAACTCCACCTGATTTTAATACACATAACAAAGCAAAACATTTAATTGTATCACCTGATTGCTTTAAAGAATCATTAATGCGAATTGAAACATCTAAAGCAAATCAGATTCGTAAATATTATTTACAGATTGAAAAAGTGTTTAAATTTTATTTGCAATACCAAAGCCAATATCAAGCTAAGCAGTTAGAAGAAGAAAAAAATAAAAATATTAATCTTGCTGCTAATGCAATTGACTACAATCAGTTACAAAAACGGGAGTATCTTTATATTGCGACTAATGCTAGATATGCATCTGAAAACAATTTTAAAATTGGTAAGACTCTGGATTTAAAGGCGCGCCTTAGTGCATATAATACTAGTCATAATAAACGAGAGCCATACTACTATGCATTTGTTTCGGAGCCTACTTATAATGCAAAATGTATTGAATACATGATTAAACACATTTTAATTAAGTTCAGAAATTCTGATATAAATGAATTGTACGTTATTAATTTCAAATTCCTTGAAAAAATCGTTAAGCGTATCTGCGATAATTATGATGCTTGTATTGATTACTACAATGAATGTATTCAGCAAGAGCTACAACATATGGGAAAAGCTCCATCAGTACCAGCAGATATTTGGGAAAACAAAAGCATTGCACCAATTCAATCTGATGCGGAAAAGATGAAAGAGTTTATTGAATACTACAATGATAACAAGTCATATAGTTATGTACGATTTCAAACTGAAAACAATGATACTAATTTCAGGTGTACTCACTGTAATCATATTACAGCTAGATTAGATGGAATTCAATCACATTTTCAAAGGAAAAATAAATGTTTTGATACTGAACATGAAAGCCGTAGAGATGCAATCAAATCAAATGAATTGGATCCGGTTATTATGCAATATCGTGATAATGAAAACTATAGCTATTTTGAATCCTATTCAGATGAAAAGCAATGCATTGAATTCAATTGCGTTCATTGTAAATACAAAAGCAATAATATTGTTTGTCTTAAGAGACACTTTGATCGCAAAACAAAATGCTTTGAAATGGAACTCAAAGTAGCACCCACTCGCAATGAAAATACTAAAATTATAACGCTAGATGGTAAAGAAAATCATACCTATTATCGTAGTAAAGGTACTGATGGTGTTAATGTTTTGACTTGCACTCACTGCGAATATCAAGCACCAGACCCATCACGGATGCGTAGACACTTTAAGCGTTTAGCTAAGTGTTGGTTGAAATAAATAATATTTTTTTGACCTAAAATTGACAATCTTTTATAGTAAAATACATTAACTAAGAAACTACTAGAATAACCATGTTTAGCTTTATGAGAGCCGCTCGTGAATACTTTGAACCAAAGAATATTGATGGTGCTCTATATGTTAATGCCGGAAAATTGCAAAAATTGATTCAAAAAAAGAATGGAATTGAACCAAAAGCAACTATTGCTGATATTGTAATCAATTTAAATCTGAATCATAAAGTAGTGGGTAAAGCTAAAAGTCAAAAAATTATTAAAAACGCCACAGTTAATGATGGTTATAATTGTCGAGCTCACTATGCTTATCTAGATTATAATCAATTACTTGCTTTTGATGATATTAAACAATCTATCAAAGAAGCTTATGAAAATGATCCAGGTTGTTTAGAAACTATTGAAGATCAGTTATCTGATAATAATACTAATGTAGCTATTAAAGTTACTGAATTAGATGATACTAAGTCTAAGGCTATTAAACAATCCGATATTGATATGGCTACCATGCTTTACTATAAAAATAAAGAGTGCCCTATATTAATAATTTCAGACAATGAAAAGTTTACTGATAAAAACGGTAATGCATTTGATATTGAAATTCGTGGAGAACATACTCTTGATGGAATCTTATTTAAAGCAGAAGATATTGCGAATATATTTGGAATGGAAAATTTAACACATACATTAGACCAAAAAGATAAATATATTGAAAATAAACATTATATGATCTTAGATTCATCTTTGATCCAAAAGATCAAAGATCAACCCAATGATGAATCTACTAAAAATCGTAGAACATTTTTATCATGGGGTGGATTACTTAAAGTATTATTTACTTCTAAAAGTGGAAATAGTGAGCGTCAAAGAATGGTTAATTGGATTATCAAGACAATGTTTATTCATCAATTTGGTTCTGAAAGTGAACGCAATGAATTAGCTACAAATTTAACTAAATCATTTAGAGGCTTGCTAAACAGTAAGGCTGGTGTATATTTAGTTAGAATTGGAAAGGTAAAAGATTTGCGTGATTCAATGCAAATAACAAAAGAATCACATCCAGATGATAATGCTTATTTATATAAATTTGGTAAATCTAATGATTGCATTAGGCGCTTTTCGGAACATACATCTAAGAGTGGGTATGGTTGTTATTCAAATTCTATTTCAATGAATACATTTGTATTTATGGATGAGAGTAAAATTACTAAAGCGGAAAATGAACTACATGCATACTTTAGTAATATGAAACATACTTTTACTGATAATGCTGGAAAATCGCATAATGAATTAGTAGTACTAACTACAATTGATCTCAAACAAGTAAAAGAAAAATATGATCATCTATTAGCTATCCATGGAAATAAAAATGATAGCCAGATTGCTAACAGTATTGAGCAAATTAAAGATACTTATGAGCTACAATTATTGCGAAAGGATAATGAAATTTTGGAGCTAAAAAAAGCTATTGAAATCAAAGATATAATTATCGATCATAAAGATATTACTCATGCTCAAGCAATTGAAATACTGAATCTAAAGCTAACTATTGCTACAATGAAATAAAAAAATAATCATTTTAAATACTAGAGTCGCTAGACTCACTATCTTCATTAGATTTATTTTTATATCGCATAAACTCCTCATTGGCTAATTGAATTTGCAATGATGTTAATGTTAGTTTTGATTCTGGAAATACTTCTGCTTTTTCAGTAGGAATGTCATTTTCCGAATCGTATGATTCATCAATTAACATATTAGTACTATCATCATCGCTATCATGATCACTATCAGTATTTTCGATCATTGGTGTGCTTGTTAGTTCCATACTATCTCTTAAATCGTCTAACTCATCATAGTCTGAATCACTATTTTTTTTGCTAACCATTGTCTTTAGAATGTTTTCAATACTATTTAGTTTTTGCTCAATAGCAGCAAGCATTGTTAAAACATCTGTATGTTTGGTTAAACTCATCACTATTTTATATTAGTGGTGATAAATATCAATTTAAGTGTGGCTTAAGTAGAAAACCGCATGCTAACTGATCCTTTACTTAGATACAAGAAATTAATTACTTTTGCGCTAATGGTCATTTTAACAGGAGTATCCATACTAATAAATTGACTGCTATAGGTCAAATAATTATCTTTTGAATTTGATAAATTCATATATCCAGATGGTTGATCTTTATGCGGATATAATGAAAAGGTCATCAAATAACTACCAGTACGTGATGGAGTAATTACTGTATCTTTTCCATAGCGGTATGGGATATATGAGTCATAGAAAGCGGGAGAATTTGAATCATAAATAGTAGAACCATTTGCAACAAAACCAATAGAGTTAATAACTGGAGTTTCTGTATAGTAGTACATTGGGGTATATGCTAGTGTTTTGACTCCTGCAATTTTAACAATACTAGGATGATCCATAGTAGTATAGGAAATAATATTGTTATTGTTCCAAGTTTCAGAACTATTTTCATTAGTCAAGTTAGTTAATGGTCTAAAATTAATCATAACATTTTCAACCGCGAATCGTAGCTGATCTAATATAACCCCATCATACGATTTATTTAAAATTCTAGTCATACTACGATGAACTCGAACAATATTAAAACTATTTCGATAAACAAATAAATCAGCTACTTCTGGGATAGTATATATATGATTAGTAAGTAGAGCGCAATCTAATACTGTTGGTGGTGTAAAAATACCACCATCATTAGCATAATCAGTAATTGCAACAATATCAGATACTGGAGCAAAATCAATTTCAATATATGTTTTATTAAAAGCAATATTGTAATTACTAAGAGCAAATTTTGGGTCACACCACCAAAACTGTAGTGGTAAAAAGATTTCCATAGCATCTTGGGTATATTTAAGTGTTTGATAGCCATCATAAACCATTTTCTGTTCACGTACCTCTTGTTTAGTTGGGTCCTGAATGAAAATTGCATTCTTTGCAACCTCCTGACCAACACAACGTTTCCACCCATCTACTTGCGATCTGGATACATTAAAATCATAAAAGAAGTTAATGTCCTCAGTATTATAACTATCAAGTACTGTACCATCCATAACAAATCTAATCTCTTTAATTATTCTATGACCTGGAAACTCACAGTAACGTACTTTATTACTGGTACTTTTTGCTTTAAATGAGCTAAGTTTTATATACAGAATAGTATCTGTAATAAAATCGCCATTTATAGGCACTTTAATTCTATGAGAACTATTAAATAATGGTAATGGAGTAGTGCGAGTTGTTTGATAACCATATGCAACTGATACAATTGGTTTAAATGACTTACTAATGAATAACGCATGAGTATCCCTTAGGTCTTCAAAAGAAGCATTAATATTTTGATTACTTAATCGATCAATTTGTAGTTGCAATTGTTTAGCCATTTCTTGATATTGAGCAACTGTTTCTGGAGGTAATGTTGTATTAGTTAACACATTTGCAATACTAGCAATTTGCTTTTGCCTATCAGTAATACCAGTTTGTTGTTCGTTAATCTTTTTTTCAGATATACTTTTGATTCTCTTAATTAAGTAATCTTTTGCCTGTAGATACTTATCCATATCTGAGTCATTTGCCATTAAAATGGCATAACCATTCTGCATAATTGATTGACTCATTTTTTAAAATCAATATAAATCGATTTATATGATTGCCTATATATTTGATATCACATCATTGAGATTTACGTTTAACTAAAATTGATATAATTAGAGCATAAATATATACAAACGTATTAATTTTAACTGCTAAAATGTCACTTTCAATCCTTATTAATGAATATAACGAAAAGTATGGTTTAAATAATAAACTCATTAACTCCATTCCAAATGACCTTACTAATAAATGCGTCCATGAAAATACTAAAATTTTAACCTACCAGGGATACAAAAAAATCAAAGAGTTTAATGGTAAACTGGTATCAGTTTGGAATGGGCAGGAATGGTCTCCATCGCGTATATCAAAGGTTGGTGAAAGTCAAGAGTTAATGGAAGTAATTACTAGCGATGGTGTTTATCTAAAGTGTACCCAATATCATAAATTTGTTTTGAATACTGGTAAAGTGGTCGAAGCGCAACACTTGAAAATTGGAGATACACTGATGCAATGCCCACTATGGCCAATGATTGATGGACTGGAAAATGTGACTGAAGAAAAGGTTCCTATCAATGCATCTATTCATAATAAACGCCGATGGTTGGCGAATTATATCGATACTCATAAATCAACTGATAGCACATTAACCGATCTAGTATTGGAATGCCAATCAAATAAAATTGCGGAAGATATTAAATATTTATGTAATACTATTGGCTGTTCCCCATCTGTTTATTGGGATGAATGGACATCTCAGGTCATTTTCAGTCCAAAAGACGAACACTATTTGTTCCGTATAATGCGCCTTCCATCAAAATATAGAAATATGGAAACTGGAATTAGCCATAATGTCAAGCCCGTTATTACAATTGAGGCACTTGAAACAGTCGATGGTAAACATGATATATATTCTGTTGATGAACCACTTAGACATATGTGTGTATTCAATGGAATCTATACAAAAAATTAAATATAGGACCAGAGCTCTATAAACTAACTATATGCATTTTTGATGACCAAATAATATTCTTTTTTTATAACCAAAATTGATATATTTATGTGTAAATATATACCAACGTATTGACTTTAATTACAATTCAACTATCTACAATGTCGCTTTCAGGCTCCATCAACGTGATTAACCGTAAAGGTGAAATTATGCCATTGCATCTTGAAACTATCAGTAAACGGTTGAATGAGCTGGCTCAAATGCCACCTAAATTGAACATCAGTACGGATATAATTGCTATCAAAACAGCATCATCGTTAATTGATGGTATCAAAACATCTGAAATTGACAATATCTCTGCAGGCATCTGTGCCTCATTGATTGTTGATGACTATGAATATGATACCCTAGCTGCTCGAATCATTATTAGTAGTCTCCATAAGATTACTAATAATGATTTGCGTATGTATGCTAAATCATTACGATCGTATGATTATCGCGATACTGAAATCAAAATATTACACCCAAAAACAATTGCATTTATCCTTGAAAATTCGAAAGATCTACATGATCTTATTGACTATCAAAAAGATTATTCGTACAATTATTTTGGTGCTATTACATTGATTAATTCATATCTACTTGCATACAAATACGATAATAATCAAAAGATTACTAAGGAACGTCCACAACAAATGTTATTGCGTGTTGCTATTGGTATTCATCTTGATGAAATCAATGATGATGGTACTTGCGAAGATGGTACATTTACATCGATTTCAGAAACATATAAATTGCTTTCAGATAAATATTACACTCATGCTACTCCAACATTATTCAATGCTGGCACAATCAACCATACACTTTCATCATGTTATTTACTTTCGGTAGATGATAGTCTTGAAAACATCTATGGTCGATTAACAGACATTTCAAAAATTAGTAAATTTTCTGGAGGTGTAGGCATTCATGTAAGTCAAGTAAGAGCGCAAGGATCTGTTATTGCATCTACCATTGGTAGATCAGAAGGACTGGTTCCAATGCTTCGTGTATTCAATGAATCGACTAAATATGTATCCCAAGGAGGTGGAAAACGTAAAGGATCTACCGCAGTATATGTAGAACCATGGCATGCTGATATTGAATCATGTATTCTATCACAGAAACAGCAAGGTATCCCAGAAAAACTATGCAGAGATTTATTCTTAGCATTATGGATTCCTGACTTGTTTATGGAGCGTCTTAAAGAGTCTATCAAAACTGGTAAGCCAGTTATGTGGTCTCTAATGTGCCCAAATGAATGTAAGGGATTACCAGATGTTTATGGCGACGAGTTCAAACACCTATATGAAAGTTATGAAAAACAAAAGAAGTATCGCAAACAGATTCCAATTGTATCATTATGGAACCTAATTGTTTCCACTCAGATTGAAACAGGAAAGCCTTATATCATGTATAAAGATCATGTGAATCGTAAATGTAATCAAAATAATTGCGGAACAATCAAATCCTCTAACCTATGCGTTGCTGGAAATACTAAGATTCTGACAAAAGTAGGTTATCAAGAGATTCGAGAGCTTGCTGGACGAAATGTTGAAGTATGGAATGGTTCTGAATGGTCGCTTGCACCAGTTGCACAAACTGGAACTAATCAAAAGTTACTAAAAGTTACTACTGACGATGGTTGTTCACTTGAATGCACTCCTTATCATCGATTTCGAGTACTATCTAAATCACGACAACGTGAGGGTACTTGTATCAAAGAAGCTAGTGAATTGAAACCTAATGATATGCTAATCAAATGTGATTATCCAATTGTAGATGGCACTGAACCAATTAAGTATCCATATACTCATGGATTATTCTGTGCTGATGGTAGTTATCCTAAACCAAATGTCGAAACTACTGCAGTAATTACTCTATGTTCTGACGAAAAAAAAGCACTATTGCCATATTTAGATCGTAAAATGCATTTGACTCCAAAATTGCGATCAAATGGTTATATGACAGTACATTTACCAACTGATATTGCTCCAAAATACTATGTACCAATCAATGCTTCATTCAATGATAAATTACAATGGTTGGCTGGATTTATTGATGGGGATGGTTGTTTGGCTAATGGTTCGAATATTCAAATGTCATCTATCCATAAAGAGTTTCTTACAAATATTAAACTTATGTGTCAGACAATGGGATTAAACCCAAAGATCAGACTAAATCATAATGGACGATTCAATGAACTTCCAGATGGTGCAGGTGGGCAAAAAATGTATTATTCAAACCCATTATGGGTATTATACTTTAGTAAGTATGAAACTGCTGAGCTATACAATGAATTAGAATTGCCTACAAAACGAATTATATTTGATCCAGCAACAGTACCTACATTTAAAAGTACTAAATATGTAAAAATTACATCTATTGATCCAGTTGAAGGACTGCATGATACATACTGTTTCAATGAACCAAAGAAACATATGGGTGTATTCAACGGGATTATCAGTATGAACTGTTCCGAAATCACAATTTATTCTGATGACAAGCAAGTTGGGGTGTGTAATTTGGCATCAGTATGCTTACCAAAATTTGTAGTCAAAGGACCTGATGGTCAAGTAGGATTCGATTATAAAAAATTGAATAAGGTTGTTCAACGCGTTGTTTACAATATGAATAAGGTTATGGACAACAATAAGTATCCAATTGAACAAGCTGCTTATAGTGATAATCAAAATCGCCCAATTGGTATTGGTGTTCAGGGATTAGCTGAAGTGTTTATGATGATGAAGCAACCATATGATAGTCCAATGAGTCGCATTGTTAATAGTCAGATCTTTGAAACAATGTACTTTGCTGCACTCACGGCATCAAACAAGTTGTCGCAACTAGATGGTCCATACAAAACATTCAAAACGTCTATGACTAACCAAGGTACATTTCAATATGACTTATGGGATGATGTTATTCTATCAAAGATGTGGGATTGGGCTGATCTGAAACATAAAGTAATGATGAGTGGATTGCGAAACTCATTGCTAATGTGTATCATGCCAACTGCAGGTACTTCCATTATTATGGAACATACTGAAAGTGTAGAAGTACCACAGAGTAATATTTTCACTCGTAGTACACTCTCCGGTCGGTTTCAAGTTGTTAATAAACATTTAATGAAAGATTTAAAGGATCTTGGTTTATGGACACGCGAGGTCCGCAATCAATTGATTCAAGATGATGGATCTGTTGCAAATATTCAATCGATTCCACAAAAGATTCGTGATATTTACAAGACTGTATATGAATATAAAATTAGTCATATGATTGAAATGTGTGCCGATCGAGAAGCATTCATTTGTCAAAGCTCCAGTAACAATCGCTTTGTAGTTGATCCAAGCGTATCAAAACTTACAAAAATGCATTTGTACTCATGGAAAATGGGTCTCAAAACTAGTAGCTACTATGTGCGTTGTAAACAATTAGTTACGGGAAAAAAACTGCTTACCCAAGCACCTGCTGAAGAAGATGTTGCTTGCTTGAGCTGCACTGCATAAATAGAACCATAAGTTCCAGTACCCGAATGGGTACTAATATATCGATATACATTACATAATACTATATTTTTTTTTAATATAATCATGGCGGATAAACATACAGATAAAAAAATTGCACTATTAGTAGTATGTATAATATTATTAATAGTAGCATTTGGCTTTACTTGTTGGTATACAATAACAAATCGTAGTACTTTAGCTCCAGGAATAATACTTGGAATGATAGGTACAATGATAGTAGAATTAGGACTTTTGGTAGCATGCGCGCTTAAAGCTATGGATCTCGATATGAAGCGGGATCGATAAAATATTATCTTATTTATTGGGCGAAAAGTACTGCATCAGGTATGGCTTATATCTTTACTTGATATACGACAATTATCAAAGCAATATTTAGATTCCATTATTTATAAGTTTATTGATTATGTATCAAATTCATACTAAAATTGATTATCTATACTATAAAATATAACTAACGATGCCAATTATTAATATCATCTATTCAGTGTATACCAAATGTTTGAAATATATAACTAATATATTGTCATATGAGTATCGTAGTAACATTGATTTAGAAAAGGGTTTATGGCAAGAGTATACTAGCGATTATGAAAGTGACTATGAAAGCTATCTAGATTATGATAGTTATGGTAGTAATAATAGTGAGGATTATCCAGAGTATATTGGGTTTCAAAAAAATACAGATACCTATACACCATCAATTCGTTTTACTAAACATAGTAGTTGCATTCAATGATAAAAAAAGATAATTTTTTTCGTTCAGTTAATTCTTTTAATTATTTACTTACGCGAACGTGGTTTGGTTTCAATCTCTTCAACGACATCATCATCAGTACCAGCAGCCTTGAGAGCTTCTGAAAGCGTATCAAATAGACTGGCAATTGGCTTATAGTTTTGTACCTCTACTGGTGCACGTTGCGAGCAAACATTAATAGCGCTAAGAACATATGTTACATCCTTTTTAGTAAGATCTACTTCCTTGGCTTCATCAGCACCTTCTAAAGCTGCTGCTACATTCTTGTAAACAGCGCCTACATCAGCAAACTCTTCTAAGTTAAAAGCACCCTTTTTACCATAAAGTACAAATAAATCACGTACACGTGTAAGATCTTCTACTTTAACAACGACCGACATTACGATTAATTAAAGATTAGCTTTTAATTGTATTATTATACTCTTGTTTAAGTAAATTCAGGATTACTCAGAATTTTACTTAATAATATAATATGTTTTGGATCACTGAAACACCTAAAGTTATTACTAACAAAGACAATTATGTTTTGCCTATTCTAAAAAGACCAATCCATTGGACTCGCGGGGTAGCTAATCCATGGGCCCAATATGGAATGTATATGCAGTATATTGCGAAACAAGATAACTTTTACGCAACTAAACTTTTAAATGTGTATGATTTGGATTTGAGCTCAAATGAAAAAATTAGAATAGGTAGAACTAAATTGATACCTAACCCAAAGTTAATAATATTATACTGCCATACAGTATTTGGATCGTATAAAGAGTTTGCTCATGTAGCAAATGAGTTTAGAACTGATCCAGTAGTATACTTTTCTTATTCTAGAAAAGGTGTTCATAAAGAACTACATTCAAATAGTTATAATGTTGTTGGATGTTTAGATACATTAGATATTGTAATTAATCATATTCAATCAATATATCCAACAGTTCCAATTCATGCAATTGGCGAAAGTGCAGGTTCGTGTTTATTAATTAGATATATGGCACTTCGCAATCAAATGAAAAAAATAAAGTCATCTGTATTAATATCACCTGGGTTTAATTTTGTTAAATCAATTAGATTAATGAATCATTTTATTCAAGATCATTTTTTGAATAAAATAAAATCAAAGTATAGTCAATGTGTAACTAGCAATCTACTTAATGCTAACACTCTTATGGAATGGGCTGAACTGCAGTACGAAGCAACTCATCATAACTCTAAATTAGAATTTTTATTAGAAAGCGATCCATTTTATTTAACTAAGCAAATTAATGTGCCTACAATAACAATTTCAGCCTTAGATGACTTCTGTTTTCCCGGTGTTATTACAGAAGAGTCTACCAATCTACCATACGAAAATAAAAATATAACAATGGTTATAACTAACCATGGAGGACATATTTCATTTATTGATTATGGGGCAACTATATCATGGAGCTCAAGAGTAGCAATAGAGCATATTAGATGTAAATTAACATATCTATAGTAAAATTGATATATTTCGTCACAAAATATATCAACCATGCATACTACTTTAGATATTAAATCATACTCTACTTTGGATATGAATATAATTAACAATATTTTAAGCTATTGCCCAATATCAGTTCAAGCAAAAATTAATAAACAAATGTATAATAAAATTGCACCAGTTGCAATTAATAAGATTATTAAAGCTATCCGATTCCATCGAGATCGTATGAATATGACGATGGAATATGAATTACCAGTATCCGATGCATTTATTAAAGCTCATTATATATTGCATTATCCAGATGAACATAAACTTGATTATTGTATTAGAGCTATAAACAATATGTCTAGAATGGAAAATGATATTGCTGCGTTTATGGCAGTGCTCAATATAAATGATGGATTTAATCAAAAAAAGTTATTCAAGCGAATGATTATGCAAATGTCTGGGGTAACCATCTTTCTAAATGGATGGTAACTTAGTTACTTTCATTTATATTTTTTTGATCATAGTAGTATATCAGATAAAAATCATCTCGTATTCGCTATTTAGATATTAATGATGATATCATTACATCCAGAAGTAATAGTTAAATGCCACTCATTAATAAATCTAGGAGCATTTCTTTGTATATTTTCTATATATGAGTTTAAAAGGGTTTCTGATGTAGTAGATAATTTAAACATTAATAGATTATTTGCTACCGATTTGCAAGACCTACAATTATTATGCAATATTTTACTACAAAATTCAGATCTCTCAGATCCATTAAAAGAGGATATAAAAGATGTACATCACTATTTGGAATTAAAATTAATTGAATTTGGTACGATAAAAAAACCATGTGGTCGGCAAATGATTATTTTACCTCATTAGCGTATCTCTATCCACTTAATTGTAATAGTTTATTATGCATCTCTTCTAATGCCGATTCTTCCGCTTTTACTACCCACGTAACTATTAGTAATGTATACTCTTTAGTAAATTTGAGTTTTGCGTCATATCCCATACGTTCTAGTTCAGTAACAATATTATAATATATTGAAATTTGTAGTTCCTTGTTAGTAACATTATTATCAATTTGTTTAAAGTTAATAGGTAATTTAACCTCAGCCGCAGTTAATCCAGCATCATGCGCATTTAAAATTGCAGTATTAATTCGATATAATAGTTCTTTTGTTGACTCTGCTATTGTAATCTTGTATAAACTTGCTTTTTTTAGCTTGTTAGCACTACTTAGAATAGTACTATAATCCATTTGTGCGTCTATATAATTCAGATATTTTACGTTCCAATTCCTCATTTTTGGCATACAAATCTTTTATAGTTGTCATTAAAATTGGAATGATTTCAGTATATGATACATTCATTGATGCGTTTCTAGGAGAATGAAATCCATTTTCAATACTAGCTTCAATTGTATCCGGAGTGAATTGAACTAACTCTTTAAATTCTGATTGTGCGATATCTTGCGCAATTAATCCAAAATGAGTTTTAAATCTATCAGTCTTATAAGCAAATGATACTGGACTACTATGCATAATAAATTTACGACACTTATCGATATTTAAATCAACAATATTTTCTTTTAGTCGTCTATCCGAGGTAACACATACTGTTCCATTTACAATAATAGAACTTGTAGTACGCATAGAATATGTTGAGGGAGTTGATGTAAATGTACCAGTACTACCATCAGCATTTAAATAACCAGTAGTGCCGGTTAATGTAAAGCTTGCAGATCCAACTTCTAATGGAATTGCACTATTACTACTATTACCGATTTGTATACTACCACTAGTAGATGTAATTTTTAGTACACCGGAACTAACTGCTAGAGTTGCTGGAGATGTTTTTCCTAATACTAAATTAGATAATAAATTAGTACTAGATCCACTAGGTTCTACTACCAACTGTCCACTAGAGTTGGTACCAAAATCAGTAAAATTTGTTTCACTACCAGTTGCATTATTATTAATAATTCTCATGGCATATGACGCACTTTCACCATTAATAGATAACGCCCTATTAGGCGTATTGGTTTGAATACCAATTGCTCCAGATGCCTTTACCATAAACTTTCTAGATGATGTGGAAGGAGTAGTACCATAGTTACCAATAAATAAATCGGCTGCAGAATCAGTAGTATTAGTACTGCTACTACTAATTAAAGCAGTAGTCGAGTTAGTAGTAAATCTAAATAGTGTAGTAGGTCCAAGTAAAATATCACTATTTGAAAGTAGTGTATCATTTAATGTACCAAAACTAGTGATGTATGGTTGAGCTCCAATACGCAATACACTATATAAATTATCGCATGTCAACGATGTAATGCCGGTAATTGCTTTTCCAGAATCTAAAATAATAGCTTTATTTGCTGCAGTTGTACCTGGTACTACGCCACTAACTCTGTTTAATTCAGCAGCAGTTGCGGATACCAAATTACCTGAAAGATATAATCCTCGAGATCCATTGTGTGATACAATATTTAAATCATTTCCAGAAGCAATAGATATATTGCCTGAGTTAGTAGCAAGTGATAGATTTCCACTACTATCAACATTCATTGATCCAGTTTTTACTGTAGTTAATCCAGTTTGTGAGCTAAATAATGTAATTGAATCTGCTAAAGTTAACGGTTTTGGTACTCGAGTAACTGAATTGTCCCATGCCATAGCATTTACTGGAATAAAACTTTTCGTTAGAGTAGTAGAACTCCACCTAACAATAAGTGTAGATGTATCAGAAATATTTTGATATTGAATATAAATTGGGGTCCATTGGTTAGCAGTCATTTGAATAGTTGATGATGTGTATTCAAGTCCAGTATTGGTATCCCAGACATTTAAAATTAATACATTATTTACCCATATTCGCACACGATCATTTGCAATTGCATAAAATGTATATGATTCCGTAAGTGTAGGTCTAACATATCCAATAATATCTAAGGAATAATTAGATGTTAATCCAAGTGGGTCATAATTGGAAATATTAATGTCAGTAATAGTACTAACATTAACAACTCGCCCATTTACATCAGGTCCAGTAAATTGTCGGATTAATAATGATCCAGATGCATAATTATTTAATGGTCCTGGTAATGTTAAATTACTAATAGTAAAGGCAGCTGCTGATAAATTAGTACAACTTATACTGTTCGATGTAAGCGAATTTAAACCAAATAATGATTTTGAAGCATCTACTACTAATGCCTTTGATGCAGTTACTGTTCCTGCATTCACTTTCAAATAATTTATTTCAAATGCAGTAGGTTGTACTAGTACTCCACCAAGAACTAATCCTTTAGATAATCCATCATGAGATGGAATATTAAAATTATCAGTGACTCCTAATATGATATCATTACCGGACGCATCAATTGTTAAGTCGCCGCCAGTATCAACTGTCATTGTTGTAAAATTTGCAGCGGATGTGGAATTGTTGTATATCGTCATTGAATTTTGAGTATAATGATTCATATTGTTTGCAGGCTGATTACTATCCCAAGCTAATCTATCACTAGGAACATTAAATCTTCCAGTATTAGTAGACGACCATTGAACATTTAATAATGTAGATGAAACTGCATCTACTTGATATTGAATATAAATTTTTACCCACTGATCTGCATTTAAAAATATAGTCGATGATGATCGAAATCCAGTTATAGCTGTCCATGAATGTAATACCAATACATCATTAACCCACATACGAATACGATCATTACAATTAACAAAGAATGTATATGTCTCAGAAAACTGAGGTAAAATATAACCATAAATTTCAGTAGAAAATGAATTAGTCATATTGGCTGGTTGAAAGTTTTGAAATGTTAGTGTTGGTAATAATTGCGTGTCGACAATACGACCAGTAAGATTAGTCATTGAATAAGTTCTAGCAACTACTCCATTTGTATTAAAATTGGAAATAATACCAGTAAGTGAGAGTTGATTAGCTACTAATCTTGTAGCACTCAAAGTATTAATTCCAGCAATTGAATTTGCATCATTGGTTACTAACGCGCGGACCGCAGTTGCAGTACCTGGTATTACTGATGTATAATTTAATTGAACAGCAGTCGATGCAACTAATGATCCACCTAACTGTAACCCTTGCGATCCTCCGTCATGTCCAGATATATTTAATACAGTTACTCTATTAATATTTGGTTGAACTGGTGTAGTTAGAGTTCCAGCTAATGTAGTTGCTCCAAAATTATTTACCCCAGTAAAGTTTAGATTACTATCAAGTATAACTGCTTTACCGACAATACCAACGCCTGGAGTAGTATCAATTCGATTTATTTGATTTGCACTTGCTGTAACCAATGTATTCCCAAGCGATAATCCAGCAGTTCCATTATGTAAAGCGATATTTAAATTATTGATTGATGTGATATTAGGTTGGTTTCCAGTCGTTAATGTACCTGCAATCGTAGATGCGGCTATAAAATTGATTCCGGTAATTGAACTATTTGAATT
>ERZ650304.148-NODE-148-length-44019-cov-95.679624_pt1 | contig 44019 bp, 39 predicted proteins | sample MGYA00376240_ERZ650304 | MGnify/ENA primary metagenome ERZ650304 (study PRJEB26733, sample SAMN07839271) | wastewater metagenome | biome: small river; feature: stream; material: water | place: USA: North Carolina | collected 2016-03-01 ... | reverse complement strand
TTACTACCTACTACATCAACTTTGTTTTTATCTGTTAGGGGTGTTTCTGCTTTGGTTGTTTCTTTGAGGGATTGTTCTACTGCTTTTGTAAAATCATTTTCCTTGCCTTTTGATTTGGCATCGTGATATGCCTCTGCAATGGATTGGTGTTCATTATCTCCAAGTCCATGCTTAGACAATCTTTCAAATAAATTAGGTGCTAATCGTTTAGCTAATTCTGGTGAAATAACCATCATTCTTAGTGCATCCGCAAATAATTCTTCTTGTTCGTGCCTATGTGCATTAGTTTCAGGATTTCTTAAATCAGATATTTTTGTTGCTTTTTCATCCCCTGTAATATTTTTATTATTGTTTTTAATAGCCGTTTCTAATCCACTAATATCTTCACCAACATCAAAATTAAATGTGTTAATAAATGCCCTATGTAGTTTTGCTAATTCAGATATTTCGGTATCAGATAAATTGTTTTTTAGAACTTCTTTGGCATCAATGGCATGACCTAATTCATGTGCAATAACATTTATTGTATTAAATGCTTCTTGATTACCTAATCCTTTATCAAATAATTTAGGGTCTATTGTTATATAGAATTTACCATCATTCGCAATGTTAAAAGCAGCCCCCAATGGATGAGGTTTATATTCGATAGTTGCACCTAATTTTTGAGCTATTAACTCAACTCTTGCCTTTATTTTATCAGGAGAAAGTTTTTCACTATCCTTCATTTTTAGCGAACCGCCAAATACTTTATTTACGCCTTTATTAAAAGCGTCTTTTACCGATTGCCATATTGTAGGTTTATTTTTTGAAATATCCTCCAATGCCTTAGTTGTACTTTCCACATCTCCCCCTACATTAGATGCCTTATCCCCACTACCCACTAATGTAGATGAAGGTGTATCTACTTGTTCTGGTTTTGCTGTTTTATTTTTACTCCATAAATTTTCGCCATCGCCTGTTGTAGTTTCTGTTCTCTTTATTTTCCCAATGTTGTTATCGGTGTAATCATAAACAGCTTTAGCAAGCCCAATACCTTGTATCTCTGAACTTATTTTTGAACCTCTTGCTATGGAATAAGACCCATCCCCGTTATGCCAAAAATATGCCGATGAAACAGTTTTACCATTTTTATCTCTAACCTTTACCGAAACCGTACCTTTTGAATTAGTAGTGTGAGATATTGTATATGTTTCGCCATCCTTACCAACAAAAGAATGTTCCCCATCTTCATTTTTATTAAACGTAGTTCCCCTGTTATTCCATACTTCGCCTTTTTGATTTCTCAATTTAGTAAGCGCATCGTCTATTTTAGAACCATTTTCTTTAGCAAAAGTTTTTTCAGCCTCATTCAAACTATCAAAACCCTGTTCGTGTATTTTTTTTGAAACATTATCAACATTCACTTCCCCTTCTGTTGGTTGCTCAATTTTACCAACTTCTCCCGTTGGAGTGCTAATGTCTTTTGCTTGCTCTGGAACAACTTCACCACCACTTCCTTGCCCATTAATGATTGCAGTTCCTTCATCTTGGGGTTGCTGAATGACTTGACTTTTGGTTTCTTTTTCATAATCTTTATCGGCTTGTTTTGCAGATTCGTCTTGTGGTATTAATAATTCAGAACGGTCATTTCCAAAACGTGTTTTAGCTTCTGAACGGTCAATAATAGTACCATCGGATAGTTTAAATTTACCTTCCCCTTTTCTGTCAACATTTGAAATATCCTGCCCATCCTCTTTTGCTTTTAAAATTGCTTCTGCATGGTTTTTACCTTCATACTGTTTGCCGTTTATTTCTATGACAGCACTTAATACTTCGGTTTTGGTTTCGGCTTCGGCATCGGCTTCATTGTTCCCTTTCCCATTGTTTTTAGATTGTGGCTGTGTTGTGGCAATATCGCCTGTTATTTCAGGATTTAATTCTATTGGCTGTGAAATTTCTTCGGGATCCCCTGTTGGTTTTGTTTCAACTGGTATCTTAACTGAATTATGATTTTTACCGCCTTGTTTTTCAAGTTCATTTTGCAATGGTTCATCATAAGCAATAACTAAGCCTTCGGTATTTTTATCGTTCAACCTTTTTACGGCTTCTTCCCTTGTTATTGGTGTATGCTTACCGTCTGCGTCAATTTCTGCGTAGTATGGTTTTTTGTCGTCTGTGCCAAATAGTATTGCATTGCTTCTTTCTAAAGCATCTGCATTATCATGCTCTATTTGCGATTCCTGTGCGGATAGAACGCCTGATTTCTTTAAGTTGTTATTGTTGGCTATCCTGAACTCTTGTGCCGCTAAATCAGCTTTTTCATCATAAGAAAGTGGCTTGCCGTTTACCTTAGTAGTTTGGTTTACTTTGGCTACGATATTCTGCATGGTGTTTACTACCTGAACTTTCTGATTATACTGCGTTTCATTTAAACTTCCATTATCAAAAAGTGTTTTCAACCTTTCTCTGTATAAATCCGGTTCATTACCTGCTTCAAATAATCCTTGCTTTCTTATGCCGCTAATATCATGTGTTGAATTTATGCCTGCACCAACTCCTAAAGGCAAAGTAGTGATTGTAGTTTGTACTGCTGTTTCAATGGCTTGGTTCACCCAATCATTTGCAGTCATTACTACGCCTAATTTATTTTCTTTGGTTTTATTATTTGTGATATTGGTTAACGCTTCTTCGATATTTTCAGCACCTACAACATTGGCAAATTCTTTTACACCTGTTGCTATTTTTTGCTTTACTGTTTGCTCAATACCATTTTCTGCTGCATCTTTTGCAAAGGCTTCAAATGCAGATTTACCCCTTAATTTACCAATACCAATCTTCTTTGCAATTTCAGCCGGGGATAAAAGCAATTCAGGTAAAGCATTTTCATAAGCAGTTACATTAGCGTAACTCCTTCTTAATTTTTCATCGTCTGTATATTTTGCAGCTTCTTTATAAGCATCTTCATAACTACCAACATAACCACTTGCTACGGTAGTTGACCCTTCAAGTATTTTTGATGCAATACTACCCTCTGCACTTAACCCGCCTGTTACTAAAGCAGGGGCAGCGAATACAGCCGTTTGACCGATACCTCTGCCCATTGTATTGAAAACAGAGTAAGGGTTTATGTTCCATTTATTCAGGTCGTCTTTAAGTTTATTTTTTTGTCCTTCTACGCTGTAATTGGTAAGTCTGTCTTGTAATATCCTGTTCTTTGTTTCTACGTTGTCTGTATTAAAAAAACGCTTAATACCCATTAATGATTTAGCCAATGTTTCATCCGTACCTTTTGCTACACCTTGCAATAACCCTGTTGCTCTTACCCCAGAAGTTGATTTACCAAAAAATCCTGATACATCTTCATCTACAAATGATTTTATTTCACTTTCAGGTATGCCAGTACTTTCAGATAAAGTTTTTATTTCTTTATCATTTGGTGTTGAACCAAAAATAGATTGCAAGCCGGACATTAAAGAATTTAACCCGTAAGAATAAACAGTAGGTTTTTCGCCTGTATTATTTGTTTTTAAAAGCCCGTCTATATAAGCATCATTAATTGTTTGCCTTAACTGCTGTCTTTTTACTTGCGGGAATAAATCTGCTGCTGTTCTTGTCTTTTCACTAAAATCAATTGATTGCCTTGTTGCATCAAGATAATTTTTTATATCAGGGTCAGTAAGGAATGTGTTTATTTGGTTCTGGTAAATTGCTTTTTCTTGTGGTGTTGTAGCTTCTGCCTGTTTATCAAAAAGAACAGATAATGTTTCCATTTTAGGTTTAGCCTGTTGAAAATAATTATCTGATTGAGTGGCAAAATAATAACTCATTACATTAGTACCTGCTGTGTACATTTTATACCTTATCTTTTCTGTGGTAAGGTCTAAATCTTTTTGATTTGTTGGCACTATTTTGCCATTCTGAACAACAACGGTTTCATCCTGTCCTATTCCTTTTGCAATGTCAGCTAATACTTTTTCATCGTCCCCAATTTCAGGATCGCCAATAACATTCAGATACTCTTTACCAATATCCTCAATGTTCAATGGTTCTTTTGATTGCGCTGCTTTTTTACCAATAGCAACTTTTGCTACATCTGCTACTGATTTTTTAAGTTCTGCATCATGTGCTTTGTAAGCATCAATCCTACTTTGGTTTTCATCATTATATGTAGGGTCGTAAGTGGATGCCGCAGAAGGGCTTTGTGCCAAATAAGTATTTCTCAAAATGTTCTCTCTTGAAACATCCTGAAGTTCAGAAATTCTTTTGTTTATTTCTGCCTGTCTTGCTTGCCTGTATTTTTTTAAATCTTCAGGGTTGGTAATTACAGAACCCTTTAATGCCTGTTTTTTTGCTTCGGCATTCTGGCTTTCAAGAGAAAATTGTTCAGCGTTTGCGCCGTTATTTTGTATGCTAAATTGGTCGCCACTTTTAACAGGTGCGGATAATTTGGTGGCAAATTGAAAGTCAATATCATGGCTGATAAAGTTAGCCGCATCATCAAATGTGCGCCTTGCATTATCATCCTTTGCTTTTAATACTGCACTATAAGGGTTTTCTTCCGAAAGTAATTGTGATTGAGATTTGGATTGGGAAGTATTTGAAATACCATTGTCGAATTTTGGCAATACATTGCTTAAATCCGCTGGGTTTGCGAAAGAAGGTAGTGATTGTTCTTTTTTTTTTACGGGTTGTTCTTCATCCACTACTAAACTACGAAGTCCCCCTGTTTTTACAGGCAGTTCAGCTACCGCAGTAGTATCGTCAACAACTAAATCTCTTAATGATTTTGGCATTTCTTTTTACTTCTGTTTTACTAATTGCTTACCGTTCCATTTTACTTTAGCCCCATCAAGAACATAAACTTTACCTACCTCTAAGGTACTTGGATTTTCATTACCTGTCAAAGTTACTTCCGCAGCTTCGGGTGTATTGCCTTTATAAAGTTCTGAAACTTTGAATAAACTGTTACCTGATTTTGTCAATACTTGATCAACTAAACTATTTACTGTTCCAATATCTTTATTAGGGTTAGAACGTTTTGCAAGTATCTTTAACCATGTCCTTTCATCTAATGGTTTACGGTCAACGACTTGCCTTTTACCATTAACTTTTTTGATAGCCCCGTTTTCATCTTTTTGATAATAAACCAAATTCAACTGCCCTTTATCCTTATCGTATTGAACCACGTCCGGCACATTGGTTGTAGTGCCATCTTTATCAATATTACCGAATGTTTGAAGTAATGTTGGGTCTGCTATCTCTACCACTTGTTTAGTGCCTCCCTTACCATCAAAATCTTGTACTGTTACTGGTGTTCCTTTATCAATGATAGAAATGGCTTCCCTTAACACACTATCAGCACCTACAACATCTGCATCATTTTCTTTGTCAAGTTTTGCTTTATCCAAACCAATCCTTGCCCACCCTTGCGATACTGTGGCTTTTTTCAGTGCTAATTCTTGTGGATTTACATAATTGGTATTTGCCTTTACCTCGCTTCCTTTTGTAACATTTATCAGGTCTTTGTTTGAATTAAAATACAATTCTCCCATGTGGTGAAAAAAGTCTTTTTCAGTAGGGTATTGTTTTTTAATTTCAGGTGGCAACATATTATACCTTTCATTTATTGCCTTTTGTATTGAGTGCCCATACTTGTCTTTTTGATTGCCATAACCATTATCCCATAAATTAAGGAATGAATCTCTTTTTGATATTGTTCCTTCTTCTCCTGTTTTTATAAACTGATTATCCGGCGTTACTTCATCAGGGTTTGCAAATTTACTTGTTACAGAAGGATTAGCAAGAATATCAGTAGCGTATTTTGCAGGGTCAAATATAGTAGGCATACTTAAAGTATATGCTTCTCTTTGCCCTAATGGTTTCTTTAAATATCCTTGTACCAATGCTGCGTTTTCATCTGTATTTAATAATTCAGGATTTTGTGCTAAATAATTTCTATGTGCATCATCAAATAATTTATCCTGTGCGCTTTGAGTTGCAGTGCTTTTTAGTTTCGATAACTTAGATTGTATTTGCCCGTATAATTGTGGGTTTTTGCCTGAAAACGCTTCTGGATTATCTGCAATCTCGCTAAACACTTTACCCATTTCCTGTTGCAAAAACGGTCTATCTTCCTGTGCTGCTTTTAATGCACTGGTATCATCTAAATTCTTGTATGCTTCTTTCAAATTATCCTGAAAGTTCAAATACTTCTTCCAATCGTATTGTGCCTTTTGATTGGCAGCATTATTAAGTACGTCTATTGTTGACTTTGTATCAATAATATACGGTTCAGGATTAACCCTTACAGGTTGCCCTAAATTACTTAATTCTCCAAGTGAAGGTGTTGCCATTGATAATTATTATAGCGGAGGTAATAAATTTGGGTCTTGAAAATTTGTTACCCACGAAGGGGGTGCGCCAACCTTAAACGGGTCTTGCTGCATTGTCTTATTTTTACCCGTAAGCCCATCAATTTGATCTTGATTTTGCTTTGAAGTCCCATACGCAGAAATCGCACCTATTGCAGTACTTGCCCCACTAAATATATTTTGCTTATCTGCCGCAAGTTTTGATTTAAGTTCAGCTAATTTTTTCTCATACGGGTCTTTCTCATTAATACCCCATTGAATTGTCTTTTGGCTTGCTAAGTCATTGTTGGTATCCATGAAATATTTAATGTTCCCTATTTGCTGTTGGCTATCTTCTGCTGCTGTGTTTGCTATGCTCCTGTTATACGTATCAAATAATTTTGAAATATCCCCTGACCCTCCGCCTGTCTGCGTCAATGCCCCTATACTGCTGCCTAATCCCCTTTCTGACGATGTGGTTAAGTAATCTTTTGCCCCTTGTGTTAACCCACCTTGTGCTAATCCTGATGCAATGTTGTTATTTTGGAAATATTCGTTTTGGACTTTGTAAAAAGGTGTGTGTAAAGAATTTAGTTCCTCTTTGCTTTTTTTAGCATCGTGGAAACCGTCAAATACCTGTGCGCCCCCCTCTAAAACACCAAGCCCTGCGGCTACTGCTGCAATTGCCATTTTTATTAGTTAATATTTTTAAAAATCTCGTCCTGAATTTGCATCCCTGCCAACAATTTAGATGTATGTTGTGTAATATAAAAGTTTCTGAATACCTTACACTGTTCTTCGTCTAATGGTACATTCGGTGTACAGAAACCTGCTATTAATTTCAATAAACTTATTTCATCCAAATCATTATAGTCAACATCTAATACATTGCAGTTTGCCCGTATCTCATTTAACCCAAATTCAATCATATTTAAAATACGTTCAATCTTTGTTCTTGGTAACCCTGTTATTTTCAAAAGACTATCAGCTACTTCTTTTTTATCTCTGTTAACGATAACTACCGGGTATTGTGAAAAATAACTTATATAAAAAAAATGGTTTAAAGCAATAGACGAATCGCTGATACCTACATATTCATAATTCAATTCATCTACGTACATTTTCATCAAGTCCAGTGAAATAAAATTATTTATAGGCTCATGTAAACAGATAACATTTTCACTACAAAACAAAGCAGATAACCATGCCGTTCTGCTTCTTGGGAATCCTGTTATAATGAATTTATTACTCATAAATAATCTCGTTTCCAAATATTACTCGCAATAAAATTAATGATTTGTACGTTAATTTTATCAATATTATTTTTAAAGGCAGGTCGCAACAGTACCGTACCAAAAACACAGGTATTATTTTCTTTATCAACTACCAATGTAAAATACCCTACAAGTACACAATTAGCCGTTTGCAAAGTGTAAACAAGAGTATTTTCAGTAATCGTTGCAAGCTGTTCATCAATATACGCCTGAACAGCTACACCAATCTTATTTTCTATAACCGTCCCGGCTCTTGCATCAATAATAACTGCTGATACAATTCTCGAATAATTATCTGATATAGAAATGGTATAATCAAAATTTACCGAACCTGTTCCTGCCCCCCCGCCAGATGCCGAAGCAATAACAGTAACGACAACTTCATCCGAAGCTGTTCTATCATCAATGTCCGTTACTGTTAACCTGAAAATATGCTGCCCTGCTGTTAGCCCATTTACTACTGTTGAAGAAGAAGTCGGACTTACTATATTCGCCCCTGTTCCTGTAACTAAAGTCCAAAGATAAGTTACACCTGTTCCTGTACCACTACCTGTTAATGTTACCTGATTTTCAGGTTCAATAATCGTTAAATCTTCACCCGCATTTGCAGTAGGCGGGTTGCCGCCTGTATTTTGTGCAACTCTTGTAAAATATACTGCTGCAAACTCTGTATCAGTTGCATTTTCATTGTTTAAAATAAAATCAGTATCATTTAGCAAATGACCGCCGCCCTGAAAGTCATTTATTGTAAATTCTTTAGTTAAATAAGTATTGGTATTGGTATTTACTACAACATCACCTGCCCCAACCTGTGCTGTTCCATTATAATACTGTAAACTCCATTGGTTTGTCCCTGAATTTAAATAGACAACTTTTATGGTTGTTTGATAATTATTATCAGTACATAGTGGCGTAGAATGATACATTGTGTTTTTACCATTGGCAGTATCAAACCCTCTTGTCCATCTGCCATAATAACCTAAAGTGTCAAATCTTCTTGCTCTTACTTTTGAAGTCCCGTCAGGATCATACTGAACTACATATTTACCATAATTATTGGGTATCATGTAAACCCCATAATCCTGATTTCTTGAATCTTGTATTTGGTCTAAAGAAATTGTTCTGTATGCAGCCCATGTAAATTCAGCCTGTAAAGAAGATAATCTTGCAGGATTTATAAAAGAACTTCCTGAATTTCCCTGAACCAATAATGTTGTGTATGCTACTTGTTTCTGCCATGTATCTAAAGTGGAATCATTTGTAATGGCATCGTATTTAACTGTATAAGCGGCTAAATCAGAAGCGGCAACTAAAGCCCCGTAAGTACCCGGTGAATACAGGGTAGTATCAGTTACGTTTATTATGCCCCTATAAAAACAAAACCCTTCATTTGTTTCTGAAACATTTCTGATACCCCAATATTTTTGTGTAAGTTCAACTCCGCTTGTATCACTCCCTACCATGTCATTCATGTAAGAAAGAGCGATATTAACCATGTCAATACCTGTATGCAGGCACGAAAATAATACACCAAAAAGACTTGATTTTTTTGCCGCCTGCCACCATGATTCCGCAGGGGTTTCTTCAAGTTCCCCCCTTGTTCTATTATCATTATCAGCACTTGACCACAATGATTGTACCCTGTCGGCTGTATATTGTTCGCCGGGTAAATTATAGTTGTGTGTCGCATTGCCAATCTTAAACCATGTTGGCGGCAAGTTATCTAACCCCCACTGAAAATTAGCTGCATCGTTGCCGGGGTTTATTAATGGTTGAACAAAATCTATTGTTGCAAGAATATCAGCATACCATTGAGGCCAGATACCTGTTCTTTTTCTTGTGTTCCATGCGCTGTCTGAAATTTCATACGCTGTGAACGGTGCAGATTGCGCCACTCCATTAATACTTACACCAATAATATTTCCTTTATAAGTTCCCGTATCTCCGGTTGTCCCTTCATCGCTTTCCCATGATTTTATTTTAGTTTGGTAGGCTTCGGACAGAGAAGCAAGTAAAGCATTAACAGCATCGTACATATTTGAATACCTTGTTTCAAATTGTGCGTTAAGGTAATATGGGTATGTGCCGCCTCTGTCTGTTGTTACTTTTGGTACTGAATATGGTGCTGAAAAAAGATAAATTGGGGTAGCTGTTCCATCTGTTGTCGCAACAAATATTTCAAATGTTATTGGTATTCCCTGAAGTACTGCATACTGGAATTGGTTTGTTATATAACTTGAAACAAATGTATTGGCAGAACTTTCATAATCACTCCATTTAAAACGAAAATGGCATCCCTTATAAATACTTTTGTACTTATTCCAAAGGTTCGTATTGTTAATTAACCCATTTAGCCAAACTCCATATATTGTTACGTCTGCCAATTTATTTTGTATTATTTGCGCTTAAAATATATTTATAATAAACATTGCTTAATTGTGTGTACCTGTTCAATGTTGCAGGGTCGCCTACCATTCTTACTACCCAATATCTACCAAAATTTCTCTTACCGTCAAACAACATACTTCTGAATAACTGGTCTTTGTACGGAGGTGGATAACTATTCATGTTCCTTAAAACTGCTGCATACCATTGACCTTCCTTTTTCTTAAACTGATTTAATGAAAGATAACTGTAACTATTCTTTTCATTTGTATAAATTTCATCTATATACCATGCGTTATTATTACTGTCATGGGCAATACTTTGTAATATTTTTACATCTTCAGTTTTATCATTGCCTACCCATATCAAAACAGGTTCACATTGTATCCCGTAGAATTTCAAGAAACTGTCATTTGGTGTATTGTTATGATAATACGGTTTTCCTGCTGCAAAAGTGAACATTTCTACATTTGCTTTTTTGCCTCTCAATCTTCCGTAACCTTCCGGCGCAAAACCTGCAAACATAACCCATCCATGTCTTTGAATATCGTACACAAAAGTTTCCTGCCAAAGTAATTCTATGTTCCTTTTTTGGTTTACATAAGAATATAAATCATTGGTGTTTTTTCTTCTTGGTCTGAATGTAACATAAATCTTACCTAACTCTGCATCAATACCACATACTACATCAAATTGTTCATTACGGTCATGGGTATTATTCCATTCATTTATTACCTGTGTTTTGGTATTTAAGTACGCCTGAATACCGCCCATTTCGCCATCATTCAATTGGCTTACATCTACTGCTGTTTGGTAGTTGCACTTTACAAATGCTGTGTTCTTTGCGTCAAACCAATATACTGCTTTATCGTCAACAATAACAGTTCTTGTGTGTTCTTCGGATAACCCGTAATTATCCCCTATTTTTTGATGCGGTGTACTTAACCCATTATCAAGATTTGTTACCATTACACCCTGTGCATTTGCGTAGGTATAATGAAAATTATAATCAGTAGTAAAATAGTCGTTCTCGCAAATAAACAAAATAATACTTCTCTCTGCATGAACCGCAAGTATTGCACCCCACGGATAATTACTATAATCTTTTCTGTTCTCTGTTCTGAATGTTGCTAATCCGTTTATCAGCCCATCCTTTACAAAATTATCTGATTTAATAACGTCTGCCTTATACCACATTTGCATTGCGTTATCATTCTTAATCCACTGCCTGCCGCCGCTTGCTATATTACCACCAAAACTATCTGTTACGTTAGGGCTGTTAAAAGGATGCCCGAAAAATTTATCCCCTGATTCCGGTACGGTAATATTTCTTTGTATTAAATAAGTATCCCAATATTCTATGTCCAATTCAACCGGATAGTCATAAGCAGGTTTCCCGTTTACATCATAGCCTATATAGTCTGCTATTTCACCATTAATAACCGGATAGAACCCCGCTGTTTCATTAAATGGGAATACATCGCTTACCTGTGTCGGTGTAAGCATTTCAATCCAAAAACCTGTCTTGCCATCTACTTTATTAAACCTGCTGTCATATCTTACAAATAATGTTACAGAAGTATCTTGTGTTGTTTGTGAAGCAGTAGTATTAAAAACGGTATTGGTTACGGGCGGTACTAACCCCGCATTTATAGCAGCCTGATTATAATTTGTTCCCAATATCTCTGTTTCAATCGGGTCTCCATAAGTTGCTACATCATATAAGTTACCTTCGCCATCATCGTAAATCCTTAACCTGTCTCCTTTTACAAACTGATATTTAGCAAGAACTGAAAACCTGTTCTGCACATTGAAATTATAAAGAGACTGAATATAGATACTGCAAAATACGGCACTCGAAGGGTCTGAAACTATGTTGCCATTGTTATCAATAAATGTTATTTTATCACCCACCCAATCAACATATCTTTTAATGCTAAGATTTTTTGAAGCTGTGGTGGTAATCCATTTTATATCAGGGTAATTATCTTTTAAATTTAATGCTGCTGCTATCTGTAATTGAAAGTAAGTTGCCAATGTATTATTTCTTTCTAAAAAAGAAGGAACGTAAACATCTTTTATAACATTTACATACATTAGCCGTCCCGCCAAATCAGCCCCATAAATACCTACTGAATAAGTTCCGCCTTCTTTTAAACTTGTTTCTTTTAAAGAAATAATATTTACCGATACATTTAAAGGATTTGGTATAATTCTTTCTGTGCAATTGAAGCATGGTGCTAATGCTTCATTAAATATTGACAAAGGGACATAACCGCAATCAGCAATTGTTATTTGAAAATTACCGCCTGCATTAATAAATATATTACTTAGCCTATTCCCTGTTTCTTGCCCATTATGTACTACTAATTGAAAAGTGCCATCCCTGTTACTGTAAACTGTTGAGCCGTCTGCTATTGAAATTGCCACATTTGAATACCCTGTAACCCCGTCTAATGATGTTATTTTGCCATTTAATAAAATACGGTTACAATCTCCAACTACACCATTATTATGATCTGAAAGATATGCTGTTGCATTAACCTTCCAACCAATACCCGAGTGACTTGTTGGTATAATAAAATTTGTATTTGAGCAATTTAGTTTACAGAAGAATTGAATATCTACTTCATCTGAATTAGCAACTTTTGTATGTGCAAAATAAAACCCATTTTTATCTGTATAATTACCGCCAATATCAATAGCACTATGGTTCATTATGTAAGGGAACATTTCTACTGGTAACAGGCTTGTCTGACTTTCTTTTAAATAACCTTCAATCCACCTGTATTTCCCGTTACCTGCTGTTGTAACCCACGGACAGCATACATAAAAAAGGTCTGAATTATTCCCCCAAACATCTACATTGCCTTCGGTGCAATCAATCTGCATTTCTTTTGAATAAGATACTATTGCATTTGGCTGTATAAAAATAAACCCGTTACCGTTACCGCTTTTTACCCTTGAATTTGCAATACCTGCAACATAGGTACTTGTGTTTCTGTAATCACCGGAACTTGCAACGTTATGCCTGCCCAATGCTAAGTCATATCTTCCGGCAGGTAATTGGAATTTAAACTTTATCATAAAATACCCACCCGATGCGTAAACCCCCTGCCATCCTACTAAAGTATCTTCATTATCACCATCAAAAGCGGTGGTAAGTTCCACAATGCTGTTATCTGAATTTACCTGACATAAAATACCATCTGCATAATAAGGTGTTCCTTTTGCGTAGCATCTTAATGATTTTTTATCTGCATAATCCAACTCGAAATATTTGCTTTCTGCCGGGAATATTTCTATGTGATTATCTGCACCTGTAACTTTTACACCACCAAACCTCATTTGTGTATCAGTGCCTAAATAATAGCTTGGCTGCGATAGCCAGTTAAATTCATCTGATGCCTTTGCTATAATTGCATAAACAGATACTTCCCTTAGCAGTGAATTACAATTTACAGAAGGTCTTTCTTTTACGATAACATCTAAGTTATCCATTACTGAACAACTGAAATTATCGTACCCATATTCATTATCGCATTCAATGATTGCGCTGCCTAAATCACTTTGCGATTTGCTTCTTATTGGCATATCATTGAATAACCTGTTTATGGTATCTTGGTCAACAATCTGCCCTAATTTTGAATTATCAAAAATGTATTTTATAGTATTAAATACAGGGTCGTAATCGTAATCAGCCCATTGGTTTGCTCTTAGCCAATAATCAGTGCCAATTATTTCAGGGCTATTCGCTCCGCAATCGGTGTATTTATTAATAGCAGGTAGCGAATACCAATCACCCCATTCAGGAGCGATGTTACTACCGCCACCATCTTCTACTGTTGCTTCACGTACATAAGGAACTATTTTTTCTGTAAGCGGCGAACCTGCATAAAAAGTTAACTCATATTTCTTTGGTTGATTTTCAGGATTAGAAAGGTACTCGGTACTGTTACTGATTAATGGTAAAGAATATGGTGAAACTGTTGTAGTTCTTCCGTCTGTATTAATAAAACCAAAACATATCTGAAAAACTTTATCAACTACATTATTTATCTTGCCTGCATCCTCTTGTGTATTAGGTAACGTTTTAAACGTTGGTTTATACATCGGTGGGCGTGTTGCATATTCAAGTAGTTCACGCCTGTCAAAGTGCGGTGGTTGTAATGTCCAATACGGGAATAACGAAGTATCAAATCCGTTTGTTTTTATAGCGGCAACTACATTAATCCACTTCTGCCATGAATTGCCATCTGTTAGTATTAAATATTTTTCTACAATATTATTGTCCTTGTCATAAATAGCCCTTAACGTTACTCTGTGGTTTGCTATAAATGCTTTGGGGTCGTCTGTGAAATTAAGTTCAGGGTCAACAATAACCTGTTGTGCCGTCATGGTATCACCATAAATAACATAGATACCATGATTGCCTTTATCATTGTAATTAAAGTAATAACCTTCCCTTGTGGTAATGCTTTCAAAGTAACCTATATTGAGATTAAATCCGGCAGGCTTAGGAAATGCTTCGTATAATAATTTATTTGAACGTACAGGAGTAAGAGAAAACATATTCTGCCCTTCACCTGTTGGGTTATTTGTTCCAATACCCTGATTAGGATTCCCGTTGATGTCCCATGTCAAATCTTTGACAAACGGGCTTTCTGTCGGCTTCAAATCTTCGTAAGCCGTATCGCAGTTTAAAAATTTCGGTGATATTTGTACTTGCTCTTGCGCCATTCATTTAGCCCTGTTGTTTATGTTGTCATATAATCTGCATAAAAACCTAATCCTCTGTCCTGATTATATGAAGGCACATAAACAGGCGGTGTAATTGCCATTCTTAGTTCAGCAATACGGTATTTATTCAGTTCCATTAACAATCCAAATTTCTGCTTTGAATATAATATACTGTAATTCTGTGCTAAGTTCTGTTTTTTATCATCCCATCTGCAATCCCAATATTTCAACCCCGTTATAAAAGTATCTACTGCTGCAAAAGGTATCTGCAATTCACTTGTCGGTATATCTGCATAGTATCTTACAAGTACTTTATCCCACCCAAAATTAGCGGGGAAAATAAGCCTGTTGCCCAATTCGCTAATATTATAAATATTGTTATAAACTTTGCCATTATGATACCCGAAAGCAAATCCAAAGCCGCCACATTCTACGCCAAATAATTGAGACTTATTATCACAATAATAAATCCATTCATCTACTTTAGGGCTATTGCAGTAAGACATTGCATCGCCGCCTATTGGTATCGGTTGTGTATTGGCTACTGCATTATTTATTCCGCAACTGTTACAAATAGTATTGATATTTTTTTCAGTATCACAAACGCAGCCATTTTTATCTACTTCAACTTCGCAGATTTTTGTATTTGTTGTTTCAAGTACCGTTTCAGTCCAAACACCGCTTAAATATATTCTTGTTGGTGTCTGTGTTTGTGAATAAAGAAATCCTTGCCCATCTGTATATTTCCTGTCAATACATTCAAAACTTATCGGGTCTCCCGTTGGCGTAAAATCTGATTTTGTAGAGATAATAGCTTCGTACCCTTTTATAGTATTGCAAAGACTGTAACCGCATTTATATTCACAGGCGCAATCTTTTTGTGCAGAAATATCTACAATATCATCATGCAATTTATCATTGCGGTACACAGGCCATAAAACACCACATTCGTCAATAACATTTACAGAACTTATCTGTAAAAAGTTAGTTGGCATATCAATAGTGTTTGTCCTTTTATTTATTTGGAATAACTCCCTACGTGCAACTTTTACAGAAGATAAATTCAAGTCCTGCCAAACATAAGGCGCAAAGGATAGTAAACGTCCTTTATCTCTCTGCTGCATGTCGTGGTTTCCAAGTAAAGCTAATTTTATAACATCTTGTATCGGATAAAATCTTGCCATTAGTTTTTACCCCCTTCTTCTTTTTGTAATTTTTCTCTAAGGTTTACAGGGTCATTATCCCATGTCCCTGTTATCTTAAATATTTGATTTAGTACCATCATCCCAACATCATAAGCCACATCTAAAGAAACATCAATATCATTACCGTCATAAGTAGTTTCAATATCTACATTTTTAACGCAGTCAGGAACATTATAACAATCTACATTTCTACCTTTCACTACAAAAAAACGAAAAAAACTTAAATCAGGGTTATTGATATAAAAGTTTTCTTCACCCGGTTCAACTTGCGTTAATTCCAAGTTCATATCTGCATCTGCACACCCGCCGCCAATAGGGTAAACATTTGGGATATGGCTATTCTTTGGTAACCTGTATAAGTCATACTTACTCATATCAGCCCTTCTCATGTTTCTTGTATCTGGTTCACTCAATGGAAACCTTATAACAGAAAGCATTGGTGAAAGGAAAGAGTAATCCGGTCTGTAATAATCATCTGCTTTTTTACTAAGATAATATTGGTTACGCAAGTCATTACCTAAAGCCATCTTAGCCATTTGCAATAAGTCCTGTTTACGAAATGTTTGCTTTTTTACATCCGCTTCTCCTATCTGGTAGGCTCTCCAAAGTACTTCTGAAAGTTGCTCTAATTTCATATCTTTTTATAAAAGAAAAAATTAACGTAAACCAGTACCCCAATATTCAAAACATAAACAGGTAATTCTACCAAACTGAACCCAAAATTATATAACACAAAAGGCCAGTAGGTTATAAATGAATATACGGAAGCCATACACCTAACGCACGAAAATAACGGCTTGTGATACCATTCATTTTTAATAACTTTTTTAAGCCGTACTTTCAAAGGAAATAAAATCATTCCTTCCTCAAAACACATATAAACTCCATTGATAAATACTGATTGAATTATGCAACCTAAACAGAATAGTAAAAAGTAATCAGTTAGCTGCATTTATTTTTTCTGTGAATTTATCAATTTCTTTTTGATTATAGAACAATAAACATTCAAGTCCATGCTGCAAACAATATGTTTCGTCTTTATATTCAATCATTCTTTTTTTATCTTCTTCGCTTATCGGTTCAAATAACGGCTTATGTAAATAATAAACCTGCTTATATTTTCCTTCACTTATACAACTCCCTTCAAGTACACCTTCACAATCTTCGCATAATCTATATACTATCATAAAATTCCTTGCTGAATCAAAAATGTTGACCAGTTACCCAATGTCGGGTCTCTTGAATATGCTGCATACATTGAACTTAATGCGTTAAAAAATGGCTTATATGCTGCACTTGTCCATTCGGTTTCAACGCTTGTTGCAGCATCGAAAAAATATGTGTCGTCAGGGTTGGTTATATACCCATACACATAAGTTTTTTCAATCCTTGCATATCTTACTTCAACAACTGAAATATCAAAAGGGCAAACTTTAAATCTGTTCTTGCCAAAAAAGCATCCTATTGGCGCATCATAATCAGGGAAAGCATAAGTTGATGTTGTTCTTGAATCCCATTCGTTTTGTGGCAACATCTCTATTGGAACAGTCCTGCACCCACCTTTTAAATTTGCTAACTTAAACTCTTGTGCTGTATCAATAACTACGGGGTCTGAACAGTCTTTATTGTCAGGTCGTATGGTAATACTTGGATTGCCTAAAAGGTCTCTGTAATTATCAGGAAGGTAAACGTACCCATCTTTTACGGGTTGTTTTATCGTTTCCATAAATGGCAAAATCATGTCTATTTCACTCTGTGATGCATTAGGGAAACGGCGGCATAATTCACTTAGCAATAATGAACTAACTACGTTATATTGATTTTGGTAAATATATGGAGGGTAGGCAGAATTTTGCTCCGCATTTGCTGTCGCAAGAACACCTTGAAGCATATTTTGAAGAGACACTGAGTTATTAGCCACATTTTCTTATTTTAGTATTTCCTTTATTTAATGGTGGTGTTATAATTGCTCTTTCCGCATCCCATCCCCATTTTTTTACTCTATCTTTTAGCCCACTGTATTTCACTAAACATCTTTCGTCATTAGCCCAATCCTGCAAACATTTATTTTCTCCAAAGGCTAATAAATACACATTATAACTTTTATTTCTACATTGTTGAGCCATTGTAGCGATTCTGCAATTATTAGGATTATACCCATCATTATTACAAACCCTATCAATAGTTAAACCCAATTGCCACCCGTTATTTATTGCCCAATTATAAAATACGACAAAATCTTCGTTCCATTCATCGCAAATAGTTATCCCTTTCCCGCCATAAAATCTATACACATCACTTTTGGGATTTTTACATCTTTGCTTTATCCCATTCCATACTTTGTATAATGGATGCGTATTATTATTAGTACTAAATCCATGTTTAAATCTTTGAGCATCAAAACCTACTAATAATTTACACCCGCATGATTTATTAAACCCAGATGTAAGCATATCTTTTCTTGCCCAATGAATCTTCCCGCATATACATAAACAATCATAATACGTTCTATAAGCATTTTTTTTCTTCCCCTTAAAAACCCTTGTTTCTTTATTACCTATAACTGTTAAATGCCCAAAAATGTCGCCCTGTTTAATATCCATATTTATATCTTTTATATAAAGATACAAATATTAAAAACAAGAACCAAGCCCAACGCTCGTGGTTATCGTATCGGAAACAAGATAAGATTGAGAACTAAATGTGAATGTCCCGGCAGCCGCTACATTAATACACTGAATTAAAACTCCATTCTTATACAAAGAAACATTCCCAGAAAGTACTGGTGTTCCGGTAATAGTTACGCTTATTGTGCCAGTGAAGGCTAAATGCGTTCCCTGATCTACACCGCCGGGCGCAACACTACCACCCAAAGCATATCCTGAAATACCAACAACACTTGTAATTAACGTACCGCCCAATGAACTATTAACTGTTACAGTATTTGTTGAGCAAGCCAGTCCGGTACTGCTTCCAATAACCCCTGTTGAAGTATTCAGGTTGTAAATAATATTGGTAGCTGTATCAACTACGTAAGAATATCCTGTTTGTGGTGTTGATAATCCACTATCTGTATAAAGTATTCCACCTACTGCAAACACGCCATTTGTATATAAAGTTACAATACCTGCTGAACAAATGCTGCCAGTACTGTTACCCAATCTGTAAGCACCTGATAAACCATTGCAGACTAAACCAGTGCTTGAACCAACTACTGCGGTACTTGAATTTAGGTTATAAATAATACCTGTTGAAACATCTGAAATATAAGTGTACCCTGTTGCAAGAATAGTCAATGCTATATCTGTGTACATTGTTACACCTACCCCAAATGGAACAGATGAATACAAGGTTACTGCACCGTTACCGCAAATATTGTAAATGCTGCTGTCAAGTAAGAAACTACCACTGAATAGAACACCTGATGGCATTGTGTATTGTTGTACAAATCCTGAACCGCCGCAATTATTACCTACAAACACATCGTAGGTAGAACCTGCTGTAAGTCCTGAAATAACGAAAGGTGTTGTACCTGAAATATTACCGTTAGGGAATATGTTCAATGCACTTGTTGCAGTAGTATAGCTTGAATCTGAACTTAATTTGTACCTTATAAATACCGATTGTGTTCCTGTTGGTGTAGTACCCCATGTTAAGCCGTAGAATCCTAAACTTGTTGAAGTGATAAGATTTACATTTATCCCGGCAACGTCAGGGCAAGATGCAGGCACAGTGCAATCAATAGCACAATACGCAGATTTTACTGTTGGATAAGTATTGATTGAAGCTATTACAGCTAACCCTAATTGCTGCAAAGAAAGTCTTGTGCAATTCCCATTAACTACTGAAAGGAAATAATCAGAAACCCCGAAAGCAGCATTTGGATATTCGCCAAATAATGCTTGAATCTTTGCACAGGTAACCGCCGTAATTTGCGCCATCCTTGAAGTGATCGTGCATATTGCATCGGCTACTGATACATTAAAAGAATCTTGTGTGCTTGTGGCTTGAAAAGATTGTGTTACTATGTTTCCTGAATAATCAAAATGGCAAAGATTTATAGCTCTGCCTAAGTCAACCTGTAAAGCAGTAAGTGCGCATAAATAATCAATTATCGCTTGCAGAACTTCTAACAATGTTGCTGTGGTTGAAGCGAATTGATACACAACATCTACATTGCCACCGAGTGTAATTGTAGATACCGAATTTGGGTTATTAAGACTTATAATATCAAGATAAGTATTTGAACCTGATGTATGGTTGGATACTGCAAATGTTCCTAATGCAAGGCTGTTTAACCATGACTGAACCCCGCTTGTATTGCTTGCATACAAATTATCCGGTGCAGCATACCTTACTCCCCCAATAGCAACCCCTGCTACTGTTGTAATACCTACTGTAATTATTTGAGATAAGAAATAATCTGCTGTGGTTAAATCAATAACACAAGAACCGTTTAATCCTGTAAGGCTTACTGATAATGCACCATTGAAAAGTGAATTAAATAAAGCAAGATTAGAGGGGTTGTTTTTTATTGAATTTAAAATAGTGGTTGAAAGTATATCGTAATCAAAAGTGATTTTATATTTTACGTTATATTGTGTTGCTGTATCTACTGTTATTGAAAATGAAGTGTCCCCTGTATCGCCTTTAACTACTGAATAAATGTTACTTGCGATACTGTATGTTTTAGTATTACCGTTTACTGTTGCAGTTGGTACAGTAGTACCCCCAACACCATCAAGAACAATACTGTAAACAATAGGATTGATAGGTGTTACTTCGTTCTGTTGTGCAGATGTTGCACCACAATTGCAAGCCAATGTTTTCTTTATAAGCTCCGCTTCTGCCGCTGCGCTTTGCCCGTTAATTTCTTTGGCAAGCCCTACCATGAAAGGAACAGTAATAGAATCTAATTGCTGCTTTGCGTGTTTACCTGTTGCGTTCTCGCAATTAGTCAAATACGTTTGCTGAACTGCAACAATACAGCACATTAAATCGCCTATACTATTAGTGCAGGTAACATCAAAAGCGTTATTGGTTATATAAGTAACATCTACATAAACTTCGTCCTTTAAATCGTATGTGCCTACTGTGGTGCAATTAATACGGTATTGTCCTGTATAAACTACATTGTTATTAAACGGAGTGCCTGTAAAACTTACTGCACTTATAGTACCTGTTGGGTAGTAAAATAACCCGCTTTTAGTTACTGAACTTGGTGCATTACCATTATAAACAAGTTGCGTTAATTCACTTACAGATATATTATTATTTACACAATCTGGCTTAACTGCAAACAATCCCGGCACATACCCGCTTTCAGTTATTCCTACTGGCTGGCATACAGTTTTATAAACAGGTATTGTATCATAAGCAACCCCGTTCTCATCTTTTATAGAGCCAATTATTTTAAATGTTTGAAAAAAGTAAGCAGAATTAAGATACGACAAATCCAATGTATAAACTGGATCAGTAGAAGGACTTGGTATCTGCGTATTGTAATCAATCGAACATAATGTTACCCCTTGCTGGTCAACCAATGAAAAACCAATGCCCAATACGTTTGTTATGCCACCTGTCTCATAAGTTGTTGCGCTTGTGTCAAAAACAACGGTTCTTGAATAGGGGTTAAACACAACACTAAAGGCGAAGGTTTCTATATTATCTGAATTGACGAATAGCTGCGGCATTTTATTATTTCGATTAATATATTTAAGAAAAAAGGCATCCCTTTTAGGATACCTTTCTTAATCCATTATGGGATTATTATTTAACTAACCTCATTTATTCTTTATTTAGCAGGCTGCTATGGTATCAGAGCCTATTGCTATCGGAACTGTATATGTTTGGAATTGATAAACACTAACCCCACTTACGTTTGATTTCATCCTTACATTTCCGATATACTGCCCTACATACTGCATAACAACTTGGTCGTGTGCATAACCGCTACCATCGTCAGACCTTGTTACGCAATAGTAAGAAGGTGTCGGAGTGGTAAAGGCAGGTGGCGTACCGTAGCGTGGCGTAATAGTTGGTGTTGTACCATTGGCTACTGCATTGAAGTTTGCAATACTGATACAGTCAATCATTACACCCATACCGTCCTGCTCTACGTAAATACCAGTTAAGATATTTGGGTCAAGCAAATCAGCCGATGTTACTTCAAAAGTAAGCAAGTACTGAACTTGGTTTTGCCCTGCAACAAGGTATCTCCTTAACCAACACTGTCTTGGCGTAAAAGCGTCAATCTTTGGCGCATTGAAATCAATGATGTTATTAGGGTCATTAAAAACATAATGCGGGGCTTTGTAGATTGCCGTTGCCTGAAAGAGATAAGTATCTGCCATTGTTATTTATTTTAATTTTTGTACTAACAGTTTAAACCCTTGTGTCTTTTTATAAATTTCTGCGTCTGAATAATTGGCTAAAACATGGTCAATCATCTGTTCGCCCTTCCCTTTTAATCCATCGAAAACAAGTTCTTTTTTCTCATTAACCACTAAGCCTATATCACCATTTTTAGTGGTATCTAAAGCGTTGTGTGATTTTGCCAGTTCAAACAGGTTTGATACTTCTTTTTTATATTCTTCAATAATCAAAAGAAAATCGTGAGAATTTGTTTGAGCAAAGTTTAAAAGAACTTTATAAATTTCCCCGTCATTTGAAAGCCTGTCTGTGTCTCCAAATTCAGGACGTTTACCCATGATTTCAAACAAGGCTCGTAGATTAAGCGGCTTACTTGATTCGTTCATCACAATGTAAGAAGCGTTAGTGCTATCTTCCATTCTTTTGATTGAACCCCTGTCAACCATTTCATCCGTAACTTCAAAAAACTGGTGTCCTTTTATTGCCGGATTACTGTTCTTTGATTTACTGTCCCTGTTTTGTGAATGAACTTTTAAAAACTCAATCTTTAGTGCATCCTTTTGGTGGTCAAACTTATTCTCTCCTGAATCAAGTTCCAACATCGGGAACACACCTTCGATACCTTTATCTTTATCAATTTTTAATTTCTGAACGTTTTCCTGATATTCAAAATCAAGAGAGTGGCTTTGTGGTAACCATCTTATTTCTATGGCATATCCCCCAATTTTACCCCAATCCATGAATTTAATAACACCTTTATACTTTGGGTCTGTTGCTTCGATAGTTTCATCACTATCTTCGGCATCTTTTGAAAGAACTCTTTTACCCCAAACCCTGCATTGGTTCATTATATGATGCTTCCCCACCGAAATAAAAGTCTCTAACTGATGTTGTCCTGTGGGTCTGCCATCTTTACCAACTGCGCTTATGATTGCTTTTGCAGGCTTCTGCGAGCCTACTTGGATTACGTATCCGCCTGATGCCATGAGTAATTCTTTTTAGTTTATAATAATTTCATCAATAAAAACAACTTGCTTGTAAAAACTCAATACTTACTGTACTGATGTTTTCTTTATAATACCCAACCTTGTAGGTGCATGGATTTCCATACCATACGTAGTTGATAAATAGAAGTTCAAAGTCCTTCCACCCTGTTGCCTGAAATCATACTGCCACATGTTATCCACTTTAGCAGGTTCAGCACCTTCAACATAACAGTAAGTTATGAAAGGAACGGTGTTGCCCAATTGGTCACGGAACTTAGCCATTGGCATCATAAGAGCGAAATACTCTAAGATGTTACCATAACGTCTGTGGTCAAATACGTCAAGCATATAAGGAGTGAATTTGTAGCCAAATGCTTCAAATCCTTTGAAATCGAAGTAAGAGAAATCCCTTGAACCTGTCCCACCTTCACCGAACAATTCGTAACGGTAAGATTGGTTAGATGCGTTCATTATTTGTGCAATGCTTTCGCTCCAATCCATCCAGAAACCGAAGTCATGGCAAAGCATGTATTCGTTGCAACCATTCACCCGGCGCAATGTTTTAATCATGCCAAATAAAATCTGCTTCAAAGAAACATTTGAGAAAATATCGTACCCGGCATTAAACATACCGTATGTTTCTGCTGTTGGCACTATACCGTCAAAGCCTTTTGAATTGCCATAATCCCTTTTACCAAACAAGGTATTAAGGTTTTTGTTATCCCGGATATAGGCTTCCATTGTGCCATTGATAGCCGGAGTATAGAAGTATTCAACTGCCTGATGATTTGTATTTAAACCTTTTATTACTTTGAAATCCCTGTCATAAACGTAGTTGTTTATCTCGTCCTGATTGATAGAGAAACCTTTTTCAAAGGTCTGTGCATAGGACTTATACATGGTAGGTGGGTTAAGAACCATACCCTCTGTTTGGATTGGGTCAGTAGTACCTAATGTATAATGACGTAATGGGTCAATGATAACTGTATAACGGCTGTATTTTGTAAGGTCAAGAACTTCGCCGTTTATTGGTGTAAGAACTACTGTATCTGCGGATTTGTTTACAGTAGTAATAATAACCTCTTGCCTGTTGTTTTCTTTAATCCATGCGTAGTAACCTGCTAATGGTTTAGTGTAGTTACCGCTTGTGCTTCGTGAAAGGTAATCAATGGTTGCTGTTACAGGTGTTCCGCCCGAAGGAACTGCACCCGCCACTTTGTCAATAACGAAAGTAAGCGTGTCATAAGAATCGTATTCCAACCAATAAAACTCTCTTGCCGGAACTGTCCTGTTTTCTGAACCAAAAGCAGCCTGCATTTGAGAAAATAATGCTTCGGGTGTTTTTTCATCGTAAGGCATTATCACCTGTGCGCCACCGCCGCTTCTTACTTGTCTGATTGCTGGTAACAAAGCGGCTTGCTTTAGTGAATCATACATTACAAGAGGCGTTTGACCTGCAATTGCATCTGATATTGAGAATGTTCCTGCATCGCAAGAAAAGACGTTTAAGTTCGGCATTGTTTATTAATTTTTAGATTCTTTATTTTCGGCGGTTCAAGCTGTCTAACACTTCCTGTTCCGCATCTGTACCCGATTTTTTTGCTGCTGCACCTGCATTTTCTTTTACAATTGGGAAAGGATTTGTTGCTCCTACTATCGGGGCTTTTTTCTTACCCCTTTCTGTGAAGGTTCGAGCCATCTCGTTAAATCCTTCGTCTCTTTTCTTTTCCCAAAGCAGGTTGTCTTTAATCTTATCCGCCATCACCTTTATTTCTTCAAACTTGCCATCTTTATACAGTTTGTAAGTTTCAGGTGTTTGAAGTCTTTTTGAAAGTTCCTTAGTGATTTCCTTTTGCTCTTTCTCTGTTATGTCAACAGATACTACAACATCTTCTTCACCGTCTTTCGTTTTAAAAACTTCAAATTTTGTCGGCACATTTTCAGAAACAATACTGTCAATTTTTTTAGCGTAATTAGGATATTCCTGTTTTATGCTAACTTCATTTCGGTAATCTGCTTCTACTTTTTTATAAGAACTTTCGAGTGGGCTTCTTATCGCCGCCGCCTCTTTTGTTATTTTCGCTAACGCTTTGGCTTTCTTTTTTTCATCGCCGGAGTTAAGCTTGTATTCTTCTTCAAAATCCTCTTTAGCTTGTTCTGCTTTTTGTTCGTCCGTTAAACCTTCGTAATCGTCTTTATTTTCAGAAAGCCAGTTTTCAAAAACCAAATCTTTATCAGCTTTACTTTTTAGTGCATCAAGTTTTGAAAAATCCTCAACCTTCATCCCGTTATCTACTGCATACCTTATTAGGTCTGCCTTAAACTTTTCATCTTCTTTAGCCTTATCTTCGGGAGATAACTCCTTTTGTTCGGCTTTAGGTTTTAATTTTTCTTTCAAAGAATCTATGCTATCAAGGTTCAGTTCCTTTAGCAATTCTGCTACGGGGTCTTTTTCTTGTTTTGCTTCCGATGCTGCTTGCTGCTGTTCAGGCGGCTTTGCATCTCCTTCATCTTTTTTTTCTACTTGTGTTTGCTGTTGTTGGTTGCCGTTGTCCTGTGTGAGTTTATTTTCTTCGGCATGTTTTAGGACTAAATCATTTACGGTAGTAATTTCAGGCATAAAATCATTTTCAATGTAAATATGAAACTGTTTGTTTATAATTTATTAGCTTTGGGCAACCAATAAAATAATGAATGGCTAAAGAGAACCCTATTATAGGAACGTACAAAGGAGTTTCATACAGGCATTGTAACCGAGTAGTATTGAAATTTGGTATAGCTGCCTATAAAAAAATAATTGATGAAGTTGATAAAAGTGGGTTATCTATTCAAAAGGTTCTTGCTTATTCAGGAAAACCATGTGATAGATGTAAGGATATTGAAGTAACTTTTTTTGATAAAGAAGATAATGAGGTTAAGGTTAAAAGAGGGATACTTCCTATCCCTGAAAACAACGGCATAAATATTATTAAGCAGCATAAAAATATAAAATGCAGAAATCAATTGAAGTAGCAAAAAAAATAAGTAAAATTTTAGATAGTGATTCTACTGAACTATTGTTTGAATATAATTTAAGGAACTCATTTGAAAGTATTTTCAGTATGGGTCTTGATACTAAAACATGCAACTGTCTTGTTTGTGCTATAATATTTTCTTATGATGCAGATAGCAATTGGTGTGATTTAAAAAAGACTTCTTATGAAGATAAAACCAACATATTAAAAGGGCTTAAAGCTGATTTAGATAACCCTATTTTTGATGAATTTATTAACCTTTCAAATGAGGAAATAAATAATTCTATCGGAGATTTTTTAGACTTACAAACTGATTGGCGGTATGCTCAAATAATGAGAAGTCGTGATTACCATTCAAAAGCTATAAAAACAAAGCAACCTGAATTTACAGGCGTAGATGATGATAAAACTATAAAGGCTGTTGAAGGTATTGGCAAGCTACTTAGAGAAGGTTTAAACCACAGAAAAATAGCTGATGAATACACCAAACAAATAGAAGGCGATTACGTTAGATTAAACCATAGAACAGAACAGGATTTCGGTGTTAAATTTACAGATACTCAAACTAAAGTTGATCCTATGTCATGGAGAGCTTTTATTAAAGAAACTAAACCATTGTGGGAAGCAAAGAGAAAACAAGAGAACAGTAATTAACTATTCTCTGTTAATGCAAAAGGATCTTGTTGTTTAGCGTTTTTCTCTAACACTGCTTTATTTTCTTGCTCTGTTAGTTTATTTTGAAGTAACTGCTGTTTTTGTAATTGCATATTTTGCGCTTTAACATGGTTTTCAAGTTCTATTAAATTCGCATCAATTTGACCCTGTGTTTGTAAGTTTGAATTTGTTCCTTGTGTTTTAAATCCTTGTAGGGTCTGTACAATTTGTAACTGCTGTTGCTGTAATTGAACTTGTCTTTGGTAATCCAATTCTTCTTTAGCTGCCTGTTCACGCTTCCTTTGATTGATACCCATTCTTACCATACAGAAGGCTACTTTCCAATTATCACAACCCATTATTAAGTAAAGAATATCATTATCTAATTGCTGCTGTTTTACGTACTGTAATGCCAACTGCATAATGAAATCTTTCTTGGCTGTATTGTCAACGTAATTAACGGTAAGTCCTATGCTTTCTGGTGGTATATCTTCTAATCCCTCAACGGTTAATCCGTAAGCCAACCCAACTACATCTTTAAATTCATCCCATCGTTTTGTATAACCATATTCTTTAGCTTCTCTTGCACACATAAGTATATACTGAACTACTCTTTCAGCGTTCATTTTATACACTTCTTCGTAGGCTTTTTCAATGTACCATTTACCGTTATCAGAACTCTTTAAAGTTTCCTGTAAAGCTGATACAGTAGTTCTTGGTTTTACATCTTCACCCTCGCTTGCAGAACCCCTTGCCAATGCTTTTGTAAGTTGGTCATAAAGCAATAGCATTTGCTCCATGCACTTTACAGCCTTATCCATTAACCCGTTTTTATAGGGTATCATTAGCTTTGAAGGGTCAAGTATTAAGTTACCTTGCTTGTCGGTCATTTTTAAGAACCCTGAACCGCCCTGCTTAATCATTTTCCATTGCTCTAACCTTACATCTCTACCGTTACCTCCTGTCGCTGCCTGCGGGTTATCGGGGCTTAATTTATTATCTTCATCTACTGCACCGATCATGCCGCCTAAAAATTCTTCGGCTAATATTACTGCTTCAATGTCATTGATAATACAGTTTTGGTATTGATGCCAGAGGTTATTTATTTTAGGCATGTATGCTTGTACCACATCGGTAAAAGATGCCTGATTGCTATTGTCATAAATAACTAAAGGGCTTTTACAGTACCTACCTTGTTCCCCTGTCCTGAATTGATCTTGGTTCTTTTCTATGTTGAAAATAAACTGTGCCTGCCATGCGTAATCTGCATTACTTAAACTGTTAGTTGTTGGCGGGATATAATACCAACTATACCAAACATTGTAATGCCTTTGGTCTGTTTCAATTTCAACAGGTCTGCCTGCACCAGTTTCCCATGAAAGATCATCTGTATTGCTGTTCATTGGCGGCGCAATAACATCATCCATATTAACATCATAATCCTGTGAAAGAACGGACATTCTGCCAATACGTATCATGGCATTATCCCGCAAGGTGTTTACCCTGTTAAATGAATCCTGCCATGCAATACCATGTGCTGAACCCTGTGTTTTATTATATTCAAAAACTGCTTTTAATTGTACTGGTGTTAATGTGCCGCCCATCATTTTTACGAAGTCGCCAAAGGTTACCAACCACTCATAAAAATAGTACATTAAATCTTCACCATCTTTTTGCTTGAAAGGACTTACCCATAAATATTCAGGCATTACAGCTTCAATAACAGGCCGTCCGGTTATCTTATCTGTGTACCATAAATTACAGGATTTATTGAAGTGCATTATGTTATCAATAATTGTATCGCTATGCCTTCTTTGCCACTCATTTTGATTAACTAAATAATGCTCAATACCTTTTTCAAAAGCTATTTCATAATCACCTTTATAGATAAGTTCATTGTATAATGCAAGGTCTTGGTCGTCCTGTATTTGGTTACGGATTAAGTCAATGTACTTTGTTACAATATCTGTTCCCTGTTCATTGCTGTCCTGCTGTCCTTGTTGATTTTTGTAGAATGATTTAGCCCATTTAAACGGGTCTTGGCTATTGGTAAGTTTTGGTAACCCTACCATTTCAGCATATTCATTAATAGTATCTCTGAATAAGTCTTTGTGAATAATACGATAGTTTTCCCTCATCCTTCTTGTGGGGGCAAGTTTATCTGTAAGGTTTACTTCAAGCTGCTTTGCAGTCCTTTGAAGTTCTGCTTTTACTATGTTTTTTAAGTGAAGGTATATTGGATTTGCCTGCCAGTCTGCGGAGAAATAAGTAGCTGTCCCACCACCATCTAAAGGTGTAATCGGGTCAACCATTTGTTTATAAACCTGTTCATTTAAGGCAAGTATATCTAATGCTCTGTATTCTTTTGCCCTACGTGGGTCAAGAAATAGCCGGGCGTTCTTCTTTGCAAAATAAATATTCTGTGCCGCCCAAAGGCTATTCTTTAATTCAGGCTTTATGTATTGTAGATCACTCCACCAAATTGATCTGTTTTGAGATTTTAAGTCTCCGGTTTTACTTTTTGTATTAGCCTTATTTTGTTTTGCCACGTATAGTAAATTTCTATCAAATGTAGAAATTTAATTTTAAAAACACACAATAAAGCATTTACGCAATTAAAACGTGCGTAAATGCCTTGTTGTATGCAACCTTTTTAGACAATGTCCCAGACCAAAAAGCAGCATCATTGGACACTTACAAGAATAGAGTAATAATTTTACCAAAAGGAATTTATTTCATTAAAGAAAACGGATATACTAAGGCTTATCGAAATGCCCGAACCGAAAATCGAATAAAGAAGATGAAAGAGAATTTTTTGATTGTTGGGACTTGGTTAGCAGGGGTCGGGGCTGTTGGTTTAGTGATTTGGGAGGTTTACAATAAGTTTTACCTATAAAACTCTTACCATTAATGTAAAAGAGATGTTTATACTGTTATGACCGATTAACCAATTTGTATTGAACACCAAATTCATTTTCAGACACCTTTTCAACTTCCCCTATTTCAGAATTGGGGGTATCTGATTTCGGGTATTTCATCCAATAGTTTTCTTGTGTATCATTAGATTCAAATAACCCTTTGTGTTTATTATTATGTGACGACATTTGGCTACCTACAACAGGGGGTTTTCTGCTATGCTGGCTGACATGCATATTTTCGCCTTTCTGTCCGCTATCAGCAGCAGTTCCGTCTGACAAATTACTATCGGCTTTTTGCATATCTTCATCAACGGTAATTTTATTGGGCTTTTGTACCGGGCTTGACGTTTTTCAAATATCAGCACAGCAGAAAGCCCTACCGTTGTGTAAACATACACATAAATACAATAAATACTTTATTTTTTCTTACAAAGAATATCCCTTTCAAACATTACAGAAACTTCTTTACCACCAATATCTCTTGAAAACATATCTTCTTCTTTTAGCAGTATTTTATTGCCATCTTTGAATGAAAGTTTATCGCCCGCTGCCAGCACTTCCCTTTCGGACATATCTTCTTTAAATTTACTTATCTGCCCGTTTGGTAATACTTTCAGAATAAGGTTTGATTTATGGTTCAGGAAAACATAAGGAGAAAAGGCTATGACTTTATTATTTCTAACTACTCCTAAAAGCTGTGATATGATATTATAATCTCCTTTCACAAATGCTTTTCTGCCATCTAACCCCGGCAATGAATCTTTATCATGGTAAGTAGTTTCAGCAACAATACTCATTAACCTGTCTCCGTTTACAAACCCTACAAGGTTATCGGTATCATTGCTTGTCAGGTAATCAATAATGGCAATATCTCCTGAAACTACTTTCTTTACATTTGCCCCTGCTGCAACTACATAACCAACTGATACGTTTTGAGTATAACGCTTGTCGTAACCTTCGCTTTCTTCAATGGCTGTAAATAGTTTTACCTTAGTGCCATCGTCTCTTACTACGTCTTTATAAAATAAACTATCCCATGCACCTTTTGTTATTTTTATTAAAACTCTGTCAGGGTGTGGCTCTATGAATAATTGACTATTTTTTTTGTTCTTCATCAATAGTTTTTTTTAATTTTTCTATTAGTAAACTCCATTGATCTTCTTCCATAGTATTCATCTCCGCAGTATGAACTAAAATAGTTGAGCCGCCTGAATTTGATTTTGTAGCAAACCCTAAATCCCTTACAAGAAGCCCCATACTTCTTAGCTGATTTGCCCTTGATATCGTATCTATTTTTGGTTCATTTGCTTTTGGTTCACCGTGGGTAACTGTTTTTTTGAATTTTGCAAGGATATGCCCTTCATGTATTACCACATACGAAATACCATCTTCCTGTATTTCAGTAGCCGCATTTTTATAAAAAGAAACCCAATCGCCATTTTTTACCCATTCGCACTTATTGCCAACGACCTGAACTGTGCCTCTGTTTTGTTTTTTCATGGCATTAGCTTTGGCTTCATCAGGCGCAATAATACCACCTAAACTTACTGCCTCAACTGCTTCGTCTGGTTTAATTAGAACCATGTCAACGTTTACTTCTGTAATCATATACTTAATTTAAAATTTTACTTTCTTGGTGGATTAATTTCTCTCATTATCTGCATCATGGTACTATGTGATTTGTCTGTTTGGTTTGTAAAGGTTATTTGCTTTAAACAATGAGCCAATTCAATCATTGCCATCATAGTATCAAATTGAGTTGTATTCCCCATATCAAACCCATCCATATCTGTTAAACAATCTTCAAAAGGCATTTCTGCTATTTGGTCAACATCTTCTTCTGTTTTTGGCGGAGAAAACATCGTTACCAACATATCTACTGCATTCTTAACTACTTTTCCGCCTGAATCAATCCACATTCCATGCAAACCATCTTTTTCATTTTTCATTAAAAAAGGTAAGCAATTAGCTTCTAAAAAATCCTCTTTTACTGTTTCAATAACTCTTTCGTGCATTATAGGACAACCAAAATACTTCGCCGCTTTAATGGCTTCTTTATGTGCATCTCTTGGGTCGTCCGGTCTATGTAAATACAATGCTGCGAACTTGTTGTTTTCCCCTGAATTAAAATAATCAAACTTCTTATAAATAATTATTGCCGCTTCTGATAAATGGTTACTTGAAGTATCTTCTTTCTTGTACCTTATCGGGTCATACCCGCCGCCAAATTCAGGATTTACAGGCGGGAAAAACACACCATCCATTACCCTAAACCTGTTTCTTGTATCAACATTTTTCTCTGTTGAATAATAAGGGTGCAATGCTATTAGCCATCTCCCCGGCGTAATAATGTTATAATTGCCTGTTTTTTCATTTTCTTTATCCTGTTCAACTTGTCTTTCTGCATCTGATTTAAACCAAATTTTACCTTTACTATCTTCTTCTAAAACACCCCGAACATAAGGCTTGTTATCATTTGGCATTGCCCTTAACTGGTCAAGCCTGTTTGTTATTCTTATCTTGCTAAAATATCCTTGCCCTGTTGGGGTCAAAAGAGCATGTCTCAATTCCATTGGCTGCTTATACAAAGCATAAATATATTCCTTACTGTCTTTCTGATATTTTTTTACATCATTCCAAATGTATTCCTCTGCCATTTCACGGTGAATATTACCGTACTTATCTTTTATTTCAGGTTTCTTTTCAAGCAACTCAAAAGAGTGAATATAAGAAACAAAGTAATACCATAAACCGCTATTCGTTTGCCCGTTCTCATTTAATATTTTTGGGTTTGAATCTGAAATTAACTTGTGCCAATCCTTAACCGCTTTTTGCGCCTCTTTACTGTCTCCTGTTGTACTAAGGGCATCTAACTTGCCTCTTTTATTTGGATTAATAATTGTCTTTTTATTAATCTCAAATGTTTCATACGGAGAAACCCCTTCCCACTTTGAAAGTTCATCCATTGTTACTAACATGAACTCTAATCCGTCCAATGCTTTAGGTGTTGAGGGGAAAGCCCTTGCAGTACCGCCTAACGGATAATCTTCATCATCCCTTATAACAATGTCAATTAATTCTAAAGACGCTCTTGGTACTTTACCGTTACTCGAATAAAAGTTTTCACGCATCCATTTTGGACGCTTTATGTGAACATCTATTATCGGTGAAAGTAACGATATTTTAGCCTTACCCTCTGTATCACTTTGAGCCGCTACATGGTTGCCAAAGTCTGAATTAACAACCCTTATATTTTCTGTTATTTGCTCTGCTGTAATACCAACACGCCTCCCTTTTACCCAACATCTGCCATCACATAAAATGGAATTATTTGTCAACTCTCTAAAATAAAATCTTTCTTTTTGTGCCTGTAAATAAATGAAGTGGGTTGACTTTATTTTATTAAAAATCAAATGGTCAACGTGCATACCTGTTAAATAAGTTGGTTCACCGTTAACCATAATCCATAATCCGTTAAGCCACTTATCCCGCCAATAATCTATGTACTCAATTCTGTCCTTTTCATTCATCTGCTTAACATTCCTTATTTCCCCTCTTTCGTTAAGCCATTTAAAGTTTTTACCTACGCTTGGTGTTTTAAAGTACTGCTCTCTTTTTGGAACATCATAATACCATATTTCTGAATCCGGCGGGACTTTTGGTAACTCAAATTCATATAAATTATCCATCAATTTTATTATCTCACCCATCCTACGGAATTATATATTTATGAATTATCTCATTTACTTTTACTTTACCTAAAGGTGTTATCTTATAAACTGCCATGTTTGTTTTTCCTGTCTGCTGCAATAAATTCTTTTCTTTCAAAAACTTAAAGGCTCTCAATACCGTTGTTTTACTTGACTGAAAAGAACCTTTTAAAACGTTTTCGTAAACCGGAGTAGCCGAATGTTCTTTACCATCAAATAAAAAAAGAAGTACATATAATTCCCCCATAGTCAACCCTGTTTCAACCATTATTTTTTTCTTAGCCCCTTCGTATTTTAATAATGATTTAGAAAAGAATAAGAACTCTTTTTGGAATTTTGGGAACTCGATAGGCTTTGCATTTTTTATTTTTAACCCGTACTGATAGTTTGGGCTAATGGTATTATTGTTGACAAACCCTAACCAATCGCACAAATCGGCATTACCCAATGTTGCTATACTTCTTGCTACTAATGAGCCTGAAATATCTTCAAACTTTCTGTTCTTTTGCTGCCGTTTCCATTCAATAAAATCTTTTTCAGATAACCCTTCATTATCATCCTCAATAACAATAAACATTCTTTTGTTCATTGCTCTAAAAAGAACAAACCATTTTTGGTAAAAACTAAGTTTAAAAAACGACGACCTGCCTTGTTTCTTAGAAAGCCTGAAAGATATTGATTGAGGTAGCTCCATTTTCTGTTTCGGTGTCATTTGCGCCACAAACATTGAAAAATACCAATCAAAATTTTCGCTTTGGAAGTCAATTTTATAATCTAAAGGCATTATTAAATTTAATCTAACGTTTTCGGTAGTTAAAAATACTAAAAATGAGTATCAAAACAGGATTTATATTTAAAAAAACTGAAATTTACAGAATAAGAACACATTAATTATGGTAAAGTTTTACCTTAATTTAATAAATTATTTACCATAATCAGGGTTTTCCACTGCTCTTAGTTCATCATGTTTAACTCCTGAACACCCACAAGGCTGAACATTATACTTTATTTTACCGCAATCACATATACGGTCTTTGTATTGAAGTTCATTTGTGTTTGGTACTATCCCGTTTATTGTATGCCCATATCTGCATACATCGCTTACTACTTCTGCTGCCATAAATTACCTTTTTATTTTAAAAATTGCTGTCTGCCAGTCAGGGTGATTTTCCTGTTTGTAAACTTCGTAATGCTCACAATTAATACGCAACAGCCTTTGGTTTTCTTCATTCATCATGTGAACACTTGGCTGCATCCAATTATCAACTATTATTACCCCGCCATCTTTAACACAGTCAATTGCAGGAACTACACACGCATCACGCCAATCAGTTAAACCATCAATAACTACAATATCAAATTTTATGTTTGGTGTATAAATTGTTTTTGGGTATCTGTAACCTACTGGTTCAAAAAAAATATCGTACTTACTTTTGTCAAAATTAGACACCAATTCAAAGCCAACTTCTTTAAACCATTTATATTGCTCGTCAACTCCATAAACTTTTTTTGCTTTGTGAGCGTACCAAATAGTACTGTTGCCTAACCCGTACTCGAAAACAATTTTATCACTTAAATCCCATGTGTCCAATACATCTAAAAAAGGCTTAACGTACCACGGCTTTAGTATTCCTAAAACTTTGTCTTTGTGTTGCCATTCATTAGGTTCGTGTATCATTTGGTAATTTTAAATCCTGCCAATTCTTGCCCATCCCATTTAGCAACATCAATATGGTTACTTACTGCACTTGCTTCTGCCCCACCCATATCTTTGTTAAGGTTTACACGGTACTTAAACAAGTACCAAATTTTATTAAGCATATACCCTGTTGCCGGAGTTTCGCTGTCATGTACTACCAAAATTAAAGCCTTATCCTTTAAAATAGAAAGTGTTTCATGTCTGTGTTCCCCTGGACTTTCATCAACTAATACAACTGAATATTCTTTGTAAATATCTGCAACATCCCAATCAGGTATATGAATAGAACCTGTCTTTTCAGCCCATTCTTTATTAAAGTCATAAGAAACAAATTCACGGTTATTATCTAAGCAGTATTGCCTTAGATATGGCGTTGAGCCATCCCCTGCACCAAATTCACATACAGGTAGTTTGCTATCTTTGGTTTCTTCCAATGCAAGCCAAAGCAAAGGCAAATGATCGTTCCAATGTGAACACGACTTTAGAAATTCCGATTGTTGCATATTTTATACTTTAATCTTATTTATTAAGATATTTTGTAACTGACCCCCATGTTTTACCATTTTTTATATAATAAATAGACTGTATTGTCATATTGTATATTTTAGATAGGTTAAGTACGCTTTCTGTAGATAAGAAAATATCGGCGACTTGATTATTGGTTAATTTAGACATACTGGATTTTTCTCCGGCTTGTACACCTATATGAGCTTGTGATAATTTTTTCCTTAATTCTGTAGATGCTTTTTTACCCTTAGAGTGATGCCCTTTTTCCCTGTAAGTTTCCTTTCTTTTTTCTATAGAATTTTTAGACAATTTTCTACCAGATAATTTATCACTAATTCGCTTTTTTAATATTGAGGCTCTTTCTAACCCTATTAATTCCTCCCAAGTTTTTCCTGTTATTGATGGGGTATTACCCAATAAGCTAATGCTATTAGATGCCCCAATTTTATCTTTTGTTTCTTGGGACAACTTCCCGTTCTTCCCGCCACCTCTTATATTAAGCATATTAATACCACATGAACTATACAATTCAATATATAAAACTTCATACGAATCTAACACTTGTTGAGATACATCTATTGGAAGTTCATGCTGAACTGATAAAATGTGATTTTTTTTACTGTGAGTTTTAAACGAATTGAATAGTTTTGATTGCCCTTTTTCTGTAGGGTTAGCGTTTTTCCACCTTTGAGATATATTTCTACTTTGCCCAATATATACATCATTTGATGGCGATTGTATTTTATATATTCCTACCATATACCTTATTTTAATATTGCGAGTACGTCCCAATAATTTTCTGAAAGACCGTGTTTCCTTGAATAATCAATATGTACAAAATTATACCATTGTTTTAAATGATTAAACATATTCTGCAATTGCCCATCTGTTTTTCTCTTGCTTGTATGCTGGTGTGTTTCAAAAGTTATCTGCGTTGCCGGAGGTTCTTTTAAGTTTAGTAAAATATCAGTCTCACTACCCTCTATATCAAATTTTATTAAATCCCAAAACTCAACCCCGAAATGTTTTGATACGCTTTTTAGGTTCATGCAAAACACGTTTGATATAACTGACTGAATTGGGAACGGTTCCCCTTCATTAATATAGTTACCTGTTCCATTCCCATACTTAACAAAAGAAACATATTTTTCACTTTCATTTGAAACCGCTACATTTAAAAAATTAAATCTTGGTTCATAGGTTTCTATTGTATCATCTGCATCCACACAGTAAACTTTATCCACATATTGAAGCATTGCTTTACTCCAGCCAAAATATCTGCACCCCAAATCCAGCACCTTAGAACTTCTATTTAATAGCGAAGTATCTACTGAATGTTCTGCAATTACTTCAATCATAAACTTGCTTTTATTTCATTAACCAATATTGGAACATAAGTAAACTTACCTGTTATGTTCATAATGTCCTGCTTGCCTATCTGTATTAATTTTAACCAATGTATCAGTTCGTGTTTATCTACCAAATGTCTGTAAACTTTTTGTATTTCAAATTCTTCTTTATTCCTTAATTTATTAGTAATGAAATTTATTAAAGTGTTCGGATTGCTGCCAAACGTAATGTTCCCAATACGCACGATAGTATATTTATTGAACATTTTTTTTATACAAGTTTCCATGTTTTTTTTATGGTTTACATAATCGCTTTCCCCGTAGTAAACTGAAAGCGTTGAAAAATAAACCAAATGCAACCCCCTGTCTTGTTCAAGTAATAATCTGTACTCTCTTTGAAACTGTTTTTTATCAGTCTCTTTACTATTGCTTACACCGGAACAAAAAAATATAACATCATTACGGTCTATGCCGCTTTCTTTTATCGCTGTTCCAATATCACCGTTACCAACAATGGGCATCGTATAACTGTTTTATGCTGTCTGATAAAATCACTGCACCTTTTACAAACTCCTGCGAAGGATGCCCAAACAAATACTGAAATATCATTTCTCGTTGTCCTTCATAAGTGTTATAGCAAAATCTTGAAAGTAAATCTTTGTCAAGTACTTCTTGGCTGTCCTGAAAATCATCTGTTAATTTTCTTACAGTCGTTTCAGCACTCCACCCATTTTTTAAACATTCATCTGCAACATGCAAAATACTTACTTCAACTCCTTTCTTTTGCAATTCAATTACTGCCATTGAAATAGGGAATCCTTCCTGAAAGAACATTTTACCTATGCCTTTTATGGCAATGTTTCTTTCACCAAATTTTTGTATTACTATATCATTGTTCATTTAAAATGCGATTTAACTACAAGTGGATTAGGAACTTTATCATATCGGCAAATGTCGTATGGTGTTGGCGTACTCCCCGAATTATAAAGGCTTAATGCCATACAGCTTTCATCATTCCTTGAATACTTAAATATACTATCTCTTTCCGCAACTAACCATCTGTTAAAAACTCTCTTGCACATTAATAAATCAAAGTCAAAAACGTAAATACTCCCACCAACCAAATGCTGTTTTTTATTGCGGCTTTCTTCTCTTGTAACATCGTAATATTTATATATTTCATCCGCACAATAATTACAAAGAAGGTTATCATCCTGTGCAGCTACAATGCCATAATCTTTTACAATATCAAAGTATTCAAATAATTTATCTACTAAGTAAACAGCAGGGTCAAAGAAGATTATTTTTTTATACCCTTTTGTTCTGCAATAATTAACTGCGTGTACTTTAAACCCGTAAGGGCTTTCTGAATGATTTTTTGCATTTGGTGGCATCCCGTTAGTCCAATAGAAAAACTCTGTTTCAGGATGAAAGTTTTTTATACTTTCTTTCAATCTTTCTAATTGTGCAAAATATCTTGCATCACCAAAAGCAATACTACAAATGCAAAAGTCTTTATCGGTCATTGTAAAAATTTTAAATACCCATTCCTGTAATTTTCAAAAAAATCAATTTCTTCTTTTGTTGGATTAAAACATTCTTTTATTAAACTTATAATCCTTACCCAATTTTCTTCTAAATATCCGGCACGAAATAAATGTGCATCTATGCGTTCTTTTTGAAGCAATGATTTCTGCCAACTTGAGCGATCCACCCTTCCAATAGGATAACCACTTTCAGGGTTTATTCCCCTATCAATTCTCGTTATATCATTTCTTTCATTCAGCCGCCGTGTGATTATATTTTGATCGGTTACCCAAAGTATTTCTTTCTCATTATCTAAATCCCGTTTAATGTCTTTTTCACCGTCTCCTGTTAGGTTCATTAACTCTGTCCATTTTTCGGACTTACAGCCTATATAACACATTGGATAATGTTCATCAGATAAATCCCTCCCGTAACAAGTTATACCTTCTAAATCAGGCTTCCAATAGTCATTCAATGGCAGCATATCACAATCGCTAACCATTATATAAATATGCCCCTGAGTCCAATTGGATATATACAATCTTTCGCATTGAGCAATCGTTTCTTTACTATATTCAGGAAATTCAGAAAGTTTAAAAAGTTGCGATGAAAATGAATTTACAATGTAATTAAATTTTTTAGTCAACGGGCATTCTGATATAACCAATGTTCCCCACCCAATTTTACGCCATGCCCACGTTACTATTGGCAAATAGAAAATGTAATCATCATTATCTGTGCAGCTTATTACAACAAATTTATTCATATCAATTAACCCAGTTAAATATTTTAGGATAGTAAATATCTTTGCCGCCACATTCTAAAAGTTCAGGACAGAAGCGTTTAAAAAATCTTACCGTTTCAAGTTCTACACATCCTGCTGCACCAATAAACTTAATGCAGAAATTGCTTTCGTATAACCTTTGTGGAACACCTTCGAGTTCTTGTGTTTCGTCTAAGTAATGTGATACTTTTTTTTCTCCATAACTATTACCTGAACTTAAAAGGTGAACAAACATTTGATTTATAAATTCAGTATATATGGTTCTGTTAAGTAAATTTTGATCTGAACCTTTAACTGCAAAATTAATATCTGCACATTGTGCTAAAAGCCCATCCCATGTACCGTATTTTTCTTTTATTGGTTCGCATTTAAAACCACACAACCCACCCATTATAGAACTTGTATGCGAAGGATTATCAGCTATGTTATGTACTACCAATCCTGAATGTAAAAATTCTTGTACTGCCTGTGCTTCTCTGTATGTTGTAAGTGCATCGCTATCCCTGCAAAATACATACTCATTATTGGTATCAAATACAGGCTTCATTCTCCAAAGCATTGACAGGCATAAAGGACGTTGTTCATTAATTGAAAGGGTGCAACCCATGCTTTCTTGCATCCATCTGAATATATGGTCATACGCTGAAAATGTATGTACGTCTGTTTCTATGTGAGTAGTGAACGCAGGATATATTAAGCGATTCATAATGACATTGAAAAACAACCCTCTCATGTAAGTAAAGAACTCAAAACTATTTTCAGGTGTTCTTTCTTTCTCTCCAAATATTGCGTAACTAATTACTTTTTTCATCTGTTCCATTTTTTTACATCATCAATTAGTATAAGTATTGATAAAATAGCAGCAGCTATCGCATAATTAATCTCTTGCAAGTACAGCAAATAAAAGCAAAAGAAAAATCCAAAAGAAACGTGAAATATTTTAAAAAAAATCTTAATTGATTTCATATCCCATCGGTTTTAGTTCTAAATAAATAATTATAAAATGGTTCTGTTATTTCGTACTCTGTTTTTAAGCACCCTTCTTTTGCTATATCTTCCGACCAACACCCATCTTCCCCAAAGTTCTTTTCCTGAAACTTTATATGCCCTATTTTAGCCAAAGAGCATACGTTTAAATGATTAGGATTTCTCCGGTACTCCGTTTCTGTTTCATACCAATGGTCGTACTTTAATGTATGCGTAAAAATGTGCTTTACAGGATTAACTATACCATTAACTGAATAAATGCCTACCAAACTATTACAATCATAACCCTGCATCATGCCGGGCAGGTTTAACGATAAATAATTGTCAGTAACGGTATCATCATCATCAATAAAAGAACGGTGAGAAAATCCGTTATCAATTGCGATTTTTGTAAGTAAATTTCTTTTAGCCCCAATAGTCATTTCTTTATTATCTTTTAAAATAATAACTTCTGCATTGTATTTATGCTTATCTATTTGTGGCTGTAATATATTCATAAGCCTTTCAAGATACCATTCCCGGCCTTCTATTGTCGGTATTAATATCGCCAATCTGTTCATAAGTTGTTGGGTATTTTAAAGCCTTTCTCAATCATTTCTTTTTTTAAAATATCTGGTATCATGATTGGATTTTGCACATCAAAAAGTCTTGCCATTCGGTTAAAGTAATTATCTGTATCCCGTTGCCCAAATTTATCATTAAGCCTATACACATGATCAGAAGGTACACCAATGTTTGCCGGATGAATGTGATTAAAGTAGCACTCTTTGAAATATTTATACCTACCTAACATTTGAGCCACAAAGTAATTTTCAGCATCGCAAGAAACCGAACCATAAGTCGGATGATAAATATAACCAAATCTTTTGTAATAATCTCTACCACATATATTCATCGTTGGTAATTTGTCAAAAACAAAACCGTCTGAAAAATGAGCAAAAAAATCTAATGAATCACCCCATTCCTGTTTTATTTGGCTTAACATTAATTCATCCCATCCATTTACTGTAAACTCCATATCATCGCTCATAGTAATGCACCATGACCATTCTAAATGCCTGTCAAAGTTTCTGTTTATTGCGTCAATCTTAGATACTTGTTTGTCGTAGTAAATGGTAGCATTTTTATAAGTAGATATTACCCACCGAACATCGGCATTGTTCATTTGTTCATCATCCCCGTCTGCCGTGATAATAACTTTAAAGTACTTTGTTTTTATTGTACTGTAAATGTTTTCCATTGCTTTATAGAACTGTTGCTTTCTTCCACGACTTGCAAACTTAATTAACAGTATAGGATTTCTCCTTAGATATACTTGTCTATCATGTTCGTATATTTCTTCATTATCGTTTCTTTTATTTAGTTCGTCAGGCAGTATGGTAGCTGGATTAAATAACCAATGTTTATGTACAAAAATATTTTCATTGATAAATTTATACTTTCCTAATTCTTCTGCCCGTCTTGTTTCTTCTTGGTCGCAGAACACGCTTTTATACCCTTCATAATAAACTTTGTTTGTTCTTTTGAAATATGTGCTCCCTATTATAGAAAGCGTCATCATTTTTTCTCCGTTGAACGTCCCGTCTGGATAGTGCAAAATACCATCAGTATTAGGAAACCAATGAAGCATATCACTGATTATTCTTTTATCAAACCCCTTTACTAAAAATTCTTGATCGTCAGAAACGTTAATTAAAATATCGAAACTGTCAATCATCCAAATGTTTGCATTAATAGCTTCTATTTTTGTTTTTGAACTGCCATATACAGGCATTACGTTTGGGTAGGTAAGTAATTTATCTCTTACTTCTTTTGATGTCATTTTTGCATCATCCAAATCTAAATTGAGAAGTATTATGTAGTTGTCATGTTCTGAAAGATTGATTATGTTTTCAATAGTAGCAAAACATTTTTCAGGTCTTTGCCTCGAAGCGAAATTGTATAATAACTTCATTAATTACTTGTTAAGGATTGACATGATTTCGGCTATTCTATTTTTCCATTGATGTTTTGCCTGCACGATTTGGTGAAGTTCTGCTGCGTTTTTTTCTCTTAAATAATCATTCTGTAAAGCACTAATACAAAGATATTTTAATTGTTTAAAATTATCCCATGTTATTAATTTATTTTCAAAATGTTCTTCACAACCTTCATAGTATTGAGCAATAGTGAAAGCACCGCAGCCAAGTGAATTAAATAGCCTATCGCTTGTATATCCTGCACGTTTAAAATTAGAATGAGTAATTGCTATTTTGCAGTTGTTGTATGCCTGTACGCTTTCTTGTGGATTTAATGTTCTCGTTCCCCAATCCCTGCCATATACCTGAAACCTTTCCCCAAATTGTGATTTCATAAACTGAACCATGTCATAACGTTCTTGTGCCTGTGGAAAGTTAAGGTTACTTGTAAGGTAGTTTGAACCTAAGAAAATTATATCCCCATAGCTTTTTGATTTTGGTTGTTTATTAAACCAAATATCGTTGTAAGAGGTTGGTATATACGCAGACCTGTACCCATATAATTTCATTACCGCAACATCTTCTTTATTACTAAAAACAGTAAGGCCAACACAAAATCCTAATTTACCATACCATGAAATATCATCTCTAACATCTTCGGTAAAGTTTATTAAAGTACCCATGTCCGAAAGTTCTTCTGCTGTACTCAAATCAATAGCATCTGAATTTTGAATGTGCATAAATATCCAATCAGGTTTTTCTTTTCTTGCAAGTTCAATAAACTCTTTTCTCATTCCCTCAACTCCATTACTGAATCTTGAATGTTGCCAGTCAAAACCTACGTATTGAAACCCATTATCTCTAAACCCTTTTTCTATTCCTGTACTTGAATAAGTAGGAGCGTTAATTAATGCGTGTAATACTTTCATGCTTCTTGTAAGTTTGTTTCTTTTATCAATTCATCAATAGAAAAATCAGTAAGGTCGGTGCAATCTTTTATAAGTTCAAATAACAGTTTTAAATTATCCGAACTAAAAGCAAATCTTGTTGAAATAAAATACTCATAAGGTAAACATTCATCTGTTAATTCTATTTCTGCAAGATGAAATCCTAATACTTTTTGAGGCAGGCAAGTTACCGTAAATATTACATGGTACTCATTACCTTCTTTTACCCATTTGTTTACAGGTATTTCTTTTGGTTTTTTCTTATCGTCTATGCAAATACATTTTACCATTAGTTACTTTTATTTATTATAGGTATTGGATTTAGTGTAAATGTTATCATTCTGCGTACAATGGTTTAGATATATTGAGTGAATTAAGCCATTCTTCTCCTTGTGAAAAATCTTCCATGTTATTAGTAATATCAATTTCACATCTTCTATTATCATCCGGCTTCATTTTAATACATAAATGACATTCCATTGCCCCCGTTTCCGGGTGCATATACCCGTATAAAAAAACATCTTTTACATTGGGGTTATCACAGCGTAATTCTTTTTTAATTTCATGCTCTACCCCTCTTAAATCCTTTACTATTTTTGGTGGGTTATGGTATTCCCAATATATTTTATTTGTTGGCATAAACTAATGTTTCAAGTTGTGAATAAAATTTAGTT
>ERZ650304.146-NODE-146-length-44394-cov-13.265793_pt1 | contig 44394 bp, 27 predicted proteins | sample MGYA00376240_ERZ650304 | MGnify/ENA primary metagenome ERZ650304 (study PRJEB26733, sample SAMN07839271) | wastewater metagenome | biome: small river; feature: stream; material: water | place: USA: North Carolina | collected 2016-03-01 ... | reverse complement strand
TGAGAGACCAAACATTCGTAAAAATATCCCCCGAACAAGCTATAAGAGAAAATCAGCGTGGCTTAAATTATATGGGAGAGCAGCTTCGTGAAACAGAAAGCGGAGTGCAAGGAGCGGCATTTGCAAATTTTGCTGGAAAAATGTTCGAAGCAAACAATGAAGCAGTGAGTGCGGCAAATATTTGGAATGCAAACCAACGAGTGAACTACGACAATGAAATGTCTAAGAGATTTGATGTCAATGAAGTTATGAGGCAGCAATTTTTAGGAAGCTATGTAGATAAGACTAATGAAGCTACGGAGCTATACGAAAACGACTGGAGGTCTTACTTTATGAAAAAAGACGCACTAGAGAGACTAACAGGGCAAGATGCGGGTAAAATTAATTATGCAGAATCTGCATCCCCTAATCAAAATGTCGATCCATATACAGGGAAAATAACATATACTACACCTAGATTAACTAGTTATTTTAACAATAAAAGATAGAAATGGCTACTTACCAAACCAGAAGTGATGCTTTATTAAACTACATTCCAACAATAGATGTCGCAGCATACACTAAAGTATTAGATGGACTTCAAAAAGGATACGATCACAATGTAGGCGAACTCAATAAAACAGAAGAGCATTTAAAAAGTATAGCCCAAAATACAAATCTAAGCGAGGAAGCTAAAGACTACTTTTATGGACGAATGCGTGAAAGAAAAGATGTCTTAGAAAAAAATATGGGCAACTTTGCTTTTGCAAATGAACTTGATTATGGAATGAAAGTATTGAATAGTGCAGTAGATGATGTAGTAGCCGTAGAGCAATATAATGGGAGTATACCAAAAAATATATTTACACAACACACTAAACTAGCAGAAGGTAAACATCCAGAATTGGCCAATTCGGTAAATCTTGAATACTCTTTACAAGATATTAATAAATGGCAAAACACAAAAGGTCATTTAGGAAAAAAATTTCAAGGAAACACAAACTATGTTCCATACACTGACATTCAGAAAGTATTGCAAGAATTAAATTCAAAACTTCCAGCCAATGTATATGCTGAATTAAATAAATTTGGAACATTTACTTATACGTCTGGAGGTGTCGAGAAAAAGATAGATGCAGATATTCAAAGAGCGGTAGATACAGTTTTTGCGAGTAATCCTGGGGTAGCAAAGCAAATAGAAATAAATGCTTGGAATCAATTTCGAGGAGTAGATGATAAGTCAATGGTAGAGTCATTTGCTAGATACGCATCAACTAAGGCGGATCAATATGCTAAACTAAGTGCTAATCATAAGGCTTTTGAAGAGGGAGAAAAACTTGGCAAAAAGTTCACAAGAAAGAAAGATGCTACAATGAGCGATGAAGAGGCTACTAATATGGAGCAAGCATCAAACTATTATAGCAATCAATCAGAGGGTTACGGAAAAATGTTGGAGGCTCTAAAAAATGGCAATCTTTCAAGAAAGCAGATCGAGCAAGAAATATATAAAGGCGAGTTGAAGTATAACTTTGGAAATACTTTTGCTTACTCAAAATCAAAAAATAAAACACTCGTCACAGATCAAGGCGCAATGAATATTTGGAATGAGCAAAATAAGCAAAGCCAATTCAATGCTACAATGAGGTATAATGCAGAAAAAGACGCCAACGATTTATATTTAAAAACAATGACTGCTTATAACGAGGGCAAGTTAAATGCAGATCAAGTTGCATCTCTAGGTTTGCCTGCAAATCAAGTTTCGTCTATTGTTTCATCTGATGTAAAGTTACTGCCGGCAGAGGCGGGGGATGCTCCAGATATTGATACAGAAATAAAGAAAGTAGGCGAAACACAAGCTCAAAACAATAAAGCATTAAGAGGATTGTATTCTGATTTGCAGTTAAATTATGGCGTTGGAGTCGACATAGCATCCCTTAGTAATGAAGATAGGGAATCGTTCTTTAATTCGCTAGAACAATCTTTGAAGGATGGTAAAAATAAAGATTTTGAATGGAAAGATAGACAAGGGAAGTCTTATATAATAAAGGAGAATCAGCAAATGCTGGATCAAATAACTAAAATAAGAGAATTTAGGAATGAAAATAGAGACCTTGGACGCTATGTGAGGTCGATTTCTGAGGACAAGAATAAAGCGACAGCTAGTGTCGCAATAAATTACGATACAAATAAGTACGAGTTGGTAGATATTACAGATCCTCTTTTCAATATTACTAGTAAGATGTTAAAAGACAAGGCGACTGGTGCATACTCTCCAGTTCCTCATAGTGGGTCTTTATTTGGAGTTAACTCTAAAGAAAACACAAAAAGTACGAAAGAATATATATATAACAAGAGGAGGGAATTTAATATTACATTTGGTTCCGAGCAAACAAATTATGAATTAAAATCTCAAGCCACAAAAGCAGAAGCAATAAGAATGGGTTTTGCTAAAGAATTAAATGGCATTCCAGAAGGAGTAGAAGAAATGAAGCCAAGTCAAATAATAAAACTAATGGATGATGGGAAAATACCTGAATTTCAATTAATTTATGACTCTAAAGCTAAAAAGCTCGTTATTTATGGAGATAGAAATATGTCTCTTAGTGATAAAGTTGGAGAAGTAGATGAAGGAATGTTATTGAAAAGCAATATATTATCGGAAGCAGTTAGAAATGGAGTAAACATAAACAATCAAAAATTTGCTAGTGAAAAATTGGGAACTAATATAAGATCGCAAACATATAATGGCAATTTAGTTGCCAAGAATCCCGATACAAAAAAAATGGAAATAACTGACCCTGAAAAATACATATCCATTAGAACTGTATTTAATCAAGGGAAATATGACCACGTGGCAACAAAACAAGATGTTGAAGGGAATATTTACGTAAGCTATGTGTATGACGGAAAGTGGTACCCTAATTCGGTTAAAATTTCTTCGGAAGAACTATATACCTCTGAAGGTAATGAAAAATTAGCAAATACTGTGAATGAAATGGAAATGAAATTAAAAGCAGAAGCAAGTAAATAAAATGGCAGATATTTTGAATTTTTCTACAGCCAACGAAGATGTGGCGCCAGAGGTAATAAGTCAAGGATTGCCAAGCGTTGCTCCTCCGCCTCCTCCTCAGTATGGCAATATTAATCCAACGCCAAATGCTGAAAAGCAAAAAGATGATACAGAAAGTAGGTTATTTGCTTTTTTAGACAACGTAGAAGCAATAGTGGATGCAAAAATGGGAGAATCCCCTGTAAAATCATTCTCTCAGCAAGAAGTTTATAAATTTAACAACTCTACAAACCCGATAACACGTGCGCTATTTGGAGATTATGTTTCCCGATACAATAAATATTTGCCAGGAGCAGATAATGAAACTCTAAATGCACAAGAGCAAAGCGGATGGAGTGTAGCGGCCAATGCTTTTGGGGGAATGTTATTTAATGCAGGAGAAGCGTTTTCTGGATATATAGCAGCAAACGGAAGAGCTATAGATGCAGCAAAAAATGGAGATTGGAGTAAAATGTGGGACACGGAGTTCACAGAAAACCAAGCCAAAGATTTAGCTACTGCTTCTGATTTTTTTGCAATTTACAAAGATGCTGCAAATTCAGAAGGACTTTCATCTTATATTCCATTTCTAGCTGGTTCAGGCGAAAAGTGGGGACATTTGGCGCAAAGTTTTGGTTTCACTATAGGGACACTTGGTGGCGTAGCTGCTGAAAACGCTCTATTCGTTTACACTACAGGTGGAGTAGGCAATTTATTAAGAGGAAGCAAGACATTGAAAGGCGTATTTGATGCTGTAAGAATGCTTTCATTCGCCGACAAAGGTGCAGATGCTCTGAAGGGATTGTCTATGGCTCAAAAATTAGCAGCCAATGGACTTCGTTATGGTAAAAATGCAAATGTAGCGTTAAATGCAGCGTTTTCGGAAGGATCTATGGAGGCAGCAATGGCATCTTTGGAATCTATGAATGAATCTATTGCTAGGTATAAAGAATTGTACGGAGTAGAGCCAGACGAGGCCGAAATACAGAAAATAAAAGAGCAGAGAGAAAAGGTAGGGAATACAACATTTTCTTTAAACGCCCCCATATTATTAGCATCTAACTTTGCTATGTTCGGGAACTATATGCGTACAGGTAAATTTTTCTCCCAACCAATAAGCGAACTATCGACAAGAGCCGTGTCCGATGGGGTGAGAGCGGAGTTAAAAAAAGGTATCGCTACTAACGCATGGAGGGCATCTAAAAAAATAGCAGGCGTAGTTCCAGAGGGATTAGAAGGAGTGTCCCAATCAATAGCATCTGAAAGTGCAAAAAGACACTACGATCTTTATAGCTCCGATACTGGAAAGTCATTTCTAGATACAATGGTAGTAACTACTGGCGACTTATATAAAAGCGGTAGAATGGCAGAAGATTTCCTATCTGGTGCAATTATAGGTGGAATATCTATGGGAATAGGTGCTATAAATGACCATTTTAGAGGCAACAAAGACAATATAGAAGATAGGCTCAATCAATACAATACTACCTTTTCTGAAAATATTAGAAATGCAATAGAAGGAATAGGGGAAAGACGCATGCCAGAGCAAATATTTGGAGTAGCTGGCACACAAACAGCTAATAAACTCCAAGCAGGAATGGAGGGAATGAACGCAATGGCTGGGCAGATAGTAGCTAAAACCAATAAAGACAAGAAAGAGTTTTATGATCATCATAGCGAAGCTAATAAAAATATAGCTTATGCAAACTGGTCTAATGGAATGTCCCAAATAGGGAAAGAATTGACAAATGCAACCATAGACGCTATTCCTGCCAATGAATACGCTGCTCAATATATGACAGGGCAGCCTACAGATGAACAAATAGCAGAGCACAAAGAAAAGAAAAAAGCTGAGTTTGCTAAAATGCAAGACGAGTTTGATGCTACTATGGATACTGTAGAAGAAAGATACGGGAATCCATTCGATAAAACTAAGAACCCAGAATTGCATCAATCTTGGGAAGAAGTAAAAAGAGATATTGCTTTCTACAAGCAAGACTATAGAGATGCAATATCAAGGAGTGCATCCCTTAATGAATCTATTTCTAAAGGAATAAACAAGTTCTATGAAGAAACTGGCGTTAAGATAGAGCAAAAAGATATTGACCTTCTTGTATCTCAGCAAGCAAGAATGGGGGAAATTCAAAAAATAGAAGCCGAAGAAAAAGCGCTAAATACTCAATTGTCTGCATTAGATGGGACTATTCACTCTGAGCAGCAAAAAGACATTAGAGAAAAGCTAGACAATCTGGCTAAGAGAAAAGATAGTATTTCAAAACTATCAATTATCACTATGGCATCCGCCACAATGGACAGAAACGACAATGACATCAAAAAGGCTTACCAATTAGGGGTAGATGAGTGGCTGAGAGAGTCTACAGGAATGGAGTTTGGGGCAGAGAATCCTCTAATGGAAGATATTTCTGATATGTTAGTATTGGAGGCAGAGGGAAGATTTTTATTATCCCTACACAATGCTTTAATGAGTAATGGGAAATTAGTAAGACAATATCATTACAGATACACAAAAGCAGGAAGAGAAGCGAAAGAAAAAGGACTTCAAGAACTACGTGAAAAGCATAGACAAGAAAATGGCATAGAACCCCCATCAGATAAAGAGAAAAAATCAATAGAAGATGAATTCTCTACAGAGGAAATAAATGCTATGAAAAAAGCACTAGGTGTAGAAAATCTTTACGAAGTAGAAAAAGATGATATTCAGAAAGCTATTGATAAATTAGATGCAGAATCTAATGCCGAGAATGTAGATTTAGTTAGAAATTTAGAAAAGCTAAAATCACAAGCATACGCCCCTAATCCAGTAATAGCAAACGAAGAGCAACAAGCAGAAATAGAAGAACAAAAAGCAGCTTTGAATAGAGAGAAAGAGGCTTTGGATAAGGCTAGAGAGATTGAGCAAAATAAAGAGCAACCTACATCTACTACTCAATCTGAAATAGAAGCTAAAAAAGCTGATATAGAAAGAAGAAGACAAGAAGAATTAACTAACTTAAAAGTTGGAGATAGTTATGATGTTATATCTTCAACAGGAAGTTATGATGGCACTTGGAAAGTTGTAGAGATAACAGATAAGTTCTATAGATTAACTGACAACAAAGGTGGTAAATTAAATATGGGGAAACCTCGTGTAGAAGAAAATTTAAAAAGACCAGATGGAGTAACTGAAACAAAATATAGAAAAACAAATATAAAAGAAATCAATGCTAAATATGATGCAGAATTAAAAGAATTAGAAGAATCTACATCTACTACTCAATCTGAAATAGAAGCTAAAAAAGCTGATATAGAAAGAAGAAGACAAGAAGAATTAACTAACTTAAAAGTTGGAGATAGTTATGATGTTATATCTTCAACAGGAAGTTATGATGGCACTTGGAAAGTTGTAGAGATAACAGATAAGTTCTATAGATTAACTGACAACAAAGGTGGTAAATTAAATATGGGGAAACCTCGTGTAGAAGAAAATTTAAAAAGACCAGATGGAGTAACTGAAACAAAATATAGAAAAACAAATATAAAAGAAATCAATGCTAAATATGATGCAGAATTAAAAGAATTAGAAGAATCTACATCTACTACTCAATCTGAAATAGAAGCTAAAAAAGCTGATATAGAAATAGGTAAAGTAGGTAATACAGAATATGAAGTTAAAGTAGATGGTGTTTATTATCAAGGTAAAAAGTTAAATAATCCTGAAAATAAAACTCATAGGCAACTTATTGAAGCTGATATAGAAAGAAGAATACAAGAAGAATTAAATGAGTATTCTGGTCAAAGAAGAACTAAGGAAGAAGTATATGAAGGTGTAGGTATAGAAGATGATCAAGAAAATAGATATACTTTTTATACTAATGCTGATGGTAGTAGAACTTTACAATATGATACAAAAATTAATGGTAAATGGGAAAGAGTAAATACAGAAAGAATATCTAAGGATAATACATTAGATAATGAAACGTATATTGAAAAAGCAATAGCAAATAATAGAACAGCAAAAAAAGTATCTGAAAATAACAATATTAAAAGTGTATATGATGATAAAATTAATGCTAAATATGATGCAGAACTAGCCGCTTTAGAACAATCCCTACCCACCCAAGAAGTAAAGGCAGAACAACCTACTGTATTAGGTAAGGAAGTAGAAGCTAAAAAAGCTGATATAGAAAGAAGAAGACAAGAAGAGTTAAGTAAATTTTTAGGGGAAGCTGGTTCCTCTCAAGAATTTTGGAATACAGCTTTTAAATATAACACCTATGCAGAATTTAAAGAAGCTGCTATAAATAAATTTGGTAATAGTCAAAATGTACTACTACAATTAGGACCAAGATACAAAATTGCAAAGGACAAATTAGAGTCTCAATATAATAATATTAATGCTAAATATGATGCAGAACTAAAAGCTTTAAAAAACAATACACCAACAAGTGAAACAGAGCAAGGTGTTTCTGCTAACGTAGAAGCTAAAAAAGCTGATATAGATAGAATAAATTTTTTGCTTAGTAAGGAATATAAAGATTTTGGGTGGATGTCTAAACAAGAAAAAAATGATTATTTAGAATTACAAAACAGTTCAAAAGATAAAGAAGACAGAGAAAAGGCGTATTTAAAATTAAGAGAATTATACAACAAAAAAGTTGATAAGAATTTTATTGATAAAGTAGAAAAAGTACATTGGGTTAATAATATTGAATCATTAATTTCTTTATTAGAAAATGGTAAAACAATTCCTTTTGAAATATCGACAGAAGGTTACTTTAATGAATCTTTAAAAAGTGGGTGGGGAAAAGGCGTAGGGGTTAAACTCAAAGGAGATACATTACTTGCTTCAAATGAAGATTTAAGAAGTGATAATAAATATGGTAGCATAGAAGACAAAAATTTTAGGAAGTATTCTTATGGAGATGCTACATCTATGATTCTTAATGAAAGTAGTTTTTTAACACACGAGTCGTTAGAATTTGAGGTAGGAGGAAAAAAACATCAGGGGCATAATGAATTTTTGTTAAAAAACAGTGAAATAGAAGCTATCGTTATTGATGAAACCAATTCTAAATTAACTAATGAGTTTAGATTAGAAGTTGAAAATTTATCTAATAGACTTGGAATACCCATTATTATCAACGCTAAATACGATGCAGAACTAAAAGCATTAGGACAACAATCTACAACTACATTAAAAAAAGCTGATATAGAAAGAAGAAGACAAGAAGAATTAAATTCTTTAGATGATAATTGGAATAACACAGGAACTATATTTACTGAAAAGACTTTTATAGGTAAGGATGGAAAAACTTATACTATAAAAGAAACAGTTTGGACTAATGGTAGTAAAGTAAGAATACAAGTTTTAGATTCAAATGGTAAAGTTGTAGGAGAAGCATTTTTTGATAAAAATGAAGATGGATTATATTCAGCTTATGATTTTTTTACAGATATACAAAAAGTAGGTATTGGTAATGCAATATATGATTTTGTTCAAAGTAATTTTGGAGATATAAAGCCATCAGGAGCAAGAAGTAAAGACGGTAAAGGTTTTTGGGAAAATAATAAACAAAAACAAATAGATAAAATCAATGCTAAATATGATGCAGAACTAAAAGCATTAGAAGAAAGTAAGGATATAGCTTTACAAAATGAGCAAAAAAGTCAAGTAAGCGATGTAGAAAACTTGACATCCGAAGAGTTCGCAGATAGTGTTGGCGTAGATGGAGATGCGAAAGATATAGCTAAACGATGGAGTATTGAATACGGCAAATCTCCGAGCGGGAATATTGTTTATAACGGGGAGATAAAAGGATTAGAACTTGATCCAAGCAATTTTAAGAGAAGTGAATTTGAGGGGCAAGAAAATTCTGTAAAAAGAATTGGAGCAGAAAACATTGATTTGTCTGAACCAATAAAGGCTACAATATTTTCAGATGGGACAATACAGGTTCAAGATGGACATCATAGATTAATTGCTGCACAAGAACTTGGCAAAAAATTAAAAGTAGATTTAACTTTCAAGAACACTAAGCCAGAATCGGTATCATCTAATATAGAACTTGTAAAAGCAGTAGAACAGTCCCTCAAAGAGCAGTCTATTGAAAATATTATCACCAAGCCATTTTCCCTAAAAGAAGTAAACATAGGCGATGAAATAACTTATGAAGGCGAAAAATATTCCGTAACATCTAAAAATAAAGAAGGAAATCTAAATCTACAATTAATTGGGGGTAAAATGATAGCTTCTGACATTACGCTTGAAGAAATAGAAAATTGGAAAAAGAATGAAAATTTAGCTTCCCAAAAAGTTTCCCAATATGGAAACATTCTGTCTCCTTCTGAAATGAAAATAGCTAGGAAATTACTATCTAGAGCGTTCCCGAACATAATAGAAATGACAGATGATGAAGTATTTAAAGCTATGAATGGCTTAAAACTTCCAATCGGAATGATGCTTAATGGTAAAATGTGGGTTAATTCAGAGAGAGAAACATTGGAAACAAGAATGCATGAATTGGGAGGTCATGTATTTTTCTTAGCAATGAAAAATCAATATCCGTCCCTATACGAAAGACTGATGGGGCAATTAACTGATTCTATTCAAAGTAAATCAGATAAAGATTTGAATGAAGTGGTAAAATTTGTCAAAGAACTATACCCCGAACTAGCTGAAAATAGCTCCCAATTCAATGAAGAAGTAATGGCTACATATATGGGGCAGACAATGCGAGATGGCGTAGCAAAAGCTATAAAATCCAAAGGCATTAAATCCGACATAGCTTATTGGTTAAATTACATTTACGAAAGGTTAATGAACCTACTAGGCATTGATAATTATATGTCAATGGATAAATTTGCCAATAATACATTGGGCGAAAATTTAGTTCATATTGGCAAAGGATTATTGAGCGGGCGAGTTCGATCAGACATTTCCACAGATGAATTGGCTACAATAATGTCCGCTTCCCCTACTTATATGAAGGGAATTACAAACGAATTAGAAGAATTAAAAAAAGCAATAGATATTCTCCCTGTTATTGAGAAGCGAGGTGTTAAGGAAAAAATAGTTGTACGAGAAAATAAAAGCATAGAAGACTGGGACAAAGAGATTAAAAGCAATTTTTCATTCTTGTCGCTTTATGATATGGGAGTTAAGGTAGATGAAATAATGGTGTCTGCTAAGGATTACGACAAAGACAATCACATAGTGAAAACTCTAGCGGATTTATCTGGAGATAAGCCAGATCCTAGAGATATAGTTCAAGTATTTTACTCAAATGGAACTAGAAATATATTAACAATGGAAGAGGAGCGAGAGTTGGCCAATAGAGGTATTGCTATTTTTGACCTTGGAGAAAAACAATCATACCTGAGAGGTAGAATATTTTTCTATAGAACTTCCCAGAGCGATGTCCCTATTAAAAAGGTGTTAGAAGATGTGGCTAAATTGTCATTCTCAAACAAAAGAGGAATCCATAAGCTATCTAAAGATGGCAAAGAAATAATGTCCACTTCCGACCTTGCTCAAAAAGCAAATAAAGAAGCTCTTTTGAAAGTTAAATCAGGAGACGAAATAGCTGTGTCTATGGATTTTGATAATGAGTGGAACCAAGGATTATTGGAGCGAGTAATGAAAGGAGAAAAATTAGGCGTTAAAGACTACGAAACTGTCGTCCTCACTTACAAGAACCAAAAAGGCGAGATTTTATCATATATGAGAGCGCTTAATGGGGCGTTTGACAATGATAAAAAAGAAAAAAACAATGAGGCTAAAAATAGAATTGAAACATTAAGAAAATATGCCAATGAAACATTGGAGGCTACTGTAAGAGATAAGAAATTAGTAACTGCCAGGATGCAGTCTCTGCAAAGAGAGTTAAGTCTCCCTTCTACTACAGAAGAAAGAAAGGCTTCTATTCAGAAACTAATAGACGAGGCTTACGAAAAATCAAGCCCTAAAGATTTTATTCCCCTTGATTTATTTTCAATACCAGCCATAGGAACGCAAGCCATTTACAACGAAAATTTAGATGAATGGATGCCAATAAGCGAGTTTCTGGAAAAAAGAAAAGCGCTAGGAGATGAAGATTTTCAATTAGCCTTTTTCAAGAAAAACAAAAATGGCGAATGGAAATATTTTGATAAAAACGACAATGAATTAGATATTTATGTGGATGGATTTGAAAGAAAGCAAGCAGTTTATTTAGTTTCCCCTAATTATCAAAGGAGAGCGTACTTCAATGTGAAAGAAGATATGTGGCAATATTCTGATTTTGAAGAGTTCCAATCTTTAGATCCAAGTATTGTTTCTACTAGATTAAACCCCGAGACGCCTTATCTAGATGTTAGGCTAAAAGTTGACCTAGGAATATCCCCTCAAATAAATAGAACCACATCAAGCCTAGAAGAAACTGCACTTAATGAGAATAATGAAATATCTCAAGAGCAAGAAGATAAAGGAAATGATGTAGAGAAAAATAGGCAAATAATAGATGACGTTAAAACTTCATCGGACGATGTAATGACAGATGCTCCCCAATCAAAAGTCGAATTGACCCAGCAAGACGAAGAGTTTATTTACGATATGATTCCCCTATACTACGGATTGGAGCCTAATAGCGACATGTATAGAGCTCAAGGAATAATGGTAGAAGAAATGAACGATGGACTTCTTTCTAAGGGATTAAAACTCACTGAAGCTGTAGGAGATATGCCTAAAGAATATTTCAGCAGAGTGCTCGAAGACTACAAGCGATTGAAAACGGGGCAAATTAATTTAAAATCATTTATCTTTAATATCGTAAAACAAAAGAAATCTATGGATAATCAAATATTGATAGAAGGAGATGGTTTAATAGCTCCAAAAGCCCCAGAAGGAGCTAAAATTATACGAATAGACGAAGTTAATGTAAATAGACTGGCATTATTATTCGATGCTCAAAATATTTACATACATCATAAAAATACGTATTTCTGGTACGAGTTCCCTAAAAAGAACTTCTCTATCCCCATTGAAAAGCAAGTGAAAAATGCTATTCGATTAGTAATGATGGCTAACGGAGAAAAAGCCTCTAATTTTGACGCATTTTATCAAGAGTACACGAGAAATAATATAGATTTAAGCGTAGATCCACAACAAGCAACAAATCTCGTTAGAGTGACTACATCTCCGTATTCAGTGTATAAATTTGCTAAGTCGGAGAATATTGCCAATGATATTAAGTGTTAATCACGACACTGTGTCGCAATAATTGTCGCAATTAACAATAATTAACTTTTTGCTTTATCTCATTGTTTTAATTTTGCTGAAAATTAATTCAAATGATAGAAGCAAATAAATTGAGAAAAATTGAGGACTGCAAAGGTAGGTTAAAAGAAATAGTTGGAAATTAGGGCGTTTTACAATTAGCTAAAGATGGGGCTTGTCCTCATTACGTGATAATAAATCCTATAACAAAAGAAGAGAGTATTTGGTTTGTTCCTTCCGAAATAAACGAATGGTTTGACAAAAACTTTATTCGATACAACGATGGAGCGTTCACTCAAAACTACTCATTTTACCATTTTAACAAAGAAGAATTAAGAGCCACTAGTGTAGATGTACCAGATGAATTGGTTAAAATTTCCAACTTATATCATTTGCCAATTGATAATGTATGTACTCCTCCTGGAATTTATTTCCTATGTAAAAAGAAAAAGATTCAATATATAGGGCAATCGGTAAATGTAGCAGGAAGGATAGTTACTCATGTGTAAGAGGGGTTTAAAGATTTTGATAATGCATATTTTATAACTTGTCCTATAAATAGACTTACCGAATTAGAGACATCTTTAATTAGGTATTTTCAGCCAGAATTTAATAAAACATGCAAAAAGACGCCTACATCAAAAGATATATCTATTGTAGAGTCTTTGAATTGTTAATTATACGGCTTATTATTTGACAATATAATCCGTACAATATACTTTAATCTACTTTCTTTTTCCTGAACTAAAAGGAAATTAAACACATCCCCTTTCATGTAATTGTGTTCACGCTTTGTGTAATCGAATACTAAAGGGTTTAAATCTTTGTCATCTTGCGGCTTAGTGTTTAGCCAAATAGGAACATTAGAGTTCTTGTTTTTTATCAAGTCATAGAGATTATTAATGCTCCATTTATTTTCAGTCCATGAAGATAATATTTCTACATTGTCCGTATTGAATTTAGGATACTCGAAGTCCTGGAAGAAATTATTCTCCAATCTATTTACTAGTACGAGTTTTCCTGTATTACTATCTCTATTGAATACACATGCATAATCCATATTTTTATCAGGGAGACTTGCATAATCAATTTCATCGTGATACCTTCTTACATCTAGCCAATAATCATAGTGCTGAAGCAATCTATTGACGTATTTTTCTTCTAGTGCAGTAATGAGTTTAAATGGATAGCGAGTTCCGTAATATACTTGATAACTCTTGTTTGTAAGTAAATGACTCCATAATCCCCCTTGCATAAATCCTGTTTGGAAGTAAGTGTAGTGGTCTATGTAATAGTCTGGCTTGAATGAATAAAATGATAGCCAAGATTTAGTAGGGGGTGAATATGCTCTAGTCCAACTATAGTTATCGAAGTATTCCGAATCATTAGGAAAAACCTCTTTCCCGCTATCCCCCCACTGAACAGGGTCTAACCAAAATCCTTTTAAAATATCATTTTCTACATAATTAATATTCCCTTTGTATTGCGACTTCACTCTAGCATCTCTTTTTGTTACGAATACTCTTTGGTATCTAGCATCATACCCCATAGTTATTCCTAATCCTAATCTAGTGTTATCTAAAACACTATCAGGAAGATTTGGGAAGTCTTTCAGTATCTGGAATGGGAGATTTTGCTTGAACCAATTAAATGTATCTAGGGATGATATTTCTTCTGGGGCGGCTCCGTTTGGTAAGAAGTGAATATTGCCTCTTTTTGCATCTGTCCAAAATGCCCCAAAAGGAGTATTTAAAAACGCCCTATGTTGTGTTCCTCCATAACCTAAATCAGATTGAAATTCAATAGTAGCCTTGTTTTTAAATATATCTCCTTGACCAGTTTCGAAATCTTCTATGGTTCCTTGTATAGTAGAATTGGAATTTAGAATAACGAATCCATTTTCAAATCTAAACATAACCCTCAGTCCACTCAACGCTTCCATTCCGTAGAAGTTACCATATTGCTTCCCGAAATCTTTATAATTTAGGGGTTTATACACAGTGTATGGGTCGCCATATCCTTTCTTTTGATTATCTTGCTCCGATCGGATTACCCTATCATCGTAATTGCCAAAAGCCTCACTTTGTAATTTATTGTATTTTTGAGATAGAATTACTACTCCATTAGACGATGCAGCATCTGACTCAATCTGTTTGTCGATAGAAAAAACTTCTGCTCGGTATCCCTTAAAGTTATCAGCAGCGAATGGAACATTTTTAGGTTGTGACCACTTCACTGGGTCTCCACAATTCTCGTAAATATTTAACTCTTTCTCATTCTGCCCATATATAAAGTTGCAATTAAATTCACTTTCAACTAAGAAATGGACATATCCAAAATAATACAAGTAAAACTTAGATTTACCATCTATGTAAAATCCATCAGTGGAATCACAATCAAATCTATATTCCGATCGAATCGTGGGATAAGGATTGATTAATCCGTCCATTCTTGTCTTGTTGTAATCTACGAAGAATCTAGGCTTAACTAAATTGTAGTATTCCGAGTGATTGAAAGCGGTGAGGCTTGGAGCGTTCCAAATATCAGTGTCAAAGAATCTAAATTTCCTCTTATGGGAATATCTGGAAATATAAACATCTCCCCCAAATACAACGTCGCACTTGTTTGACTTTGTTAAATCTCCGCAATATCCAGTATTCATCCAATGAACATCATCTATATCTCCGTATTGATCGGGAACATAATTCTTAATCGAAATATAGGGAGACATTGCATTTCTTCCAGTTATTCCTCTAGTGATTATGCCATCGCATCTATCAACATCTGAAGCGGAATGCCTAGAGTCGTCATAATCAAATTGTGCTCCCGTAAAATCAGGCGCCAAATTCATGTAGTCTAAGAAAATATCCTCAATTGGATTTACCCCATTTTTATATTTACCAAGGTTTAGATAAAGAACTTTATCCCTTTGTGAGTTATTTATGCGAATATCTTGAAATCCTACTCCATTTACTTCATAATTCTCACCCAATAAATAATGAGCATGAGCAATTGGCCTTAATGTTTGTCCAGCTAGGTTATCTAGAGATACGTGGTTTTCATATTTAGCCTCTCCAACATAAAGTGAAGCATAATTTTCTGGGGTTCCATTTGTATAAAATATTTGTACCCACTCTGATGCAGCCTTTCCTATTCTGTCGGGAAGTGTAATGAGAAGCTCTGCTGTCCCTGTAATCATTCTTGTTACGTGAAATGCTGTACCGGCTGGATTTGCCGAACTAGCTAGCCCTAGTTCAACTCGATATACCTCCGAATCGCTTGCAGCTAAATCAAGAGTTTTTAGTAGCGTTTCTAGTATCATTTCTACCGTGGCTAAAGTATTTGCTAATCCAAAAGCGCTTTCAGAAAGAATTGTCATTTTTGGATAATCGTCTACATCTGAAAAGTTGCCTTTAGTTTCCCCTGCTAAAAATGCTTCTAGTTTTAATTCTGTCGCCCCTGTTATTGCTGGCCTATTGAAGAATGTATCTGGGGATAGGAACGTCAATTGATTCCCGTACTCTCCAACGTTTCTATTAAATGGCTCAACTTTATTTCCAGAACCCCCATCATGCAGCCTATCTTCATGTAAATCGTTGAATGGATAGTTTTGAGTTTGCCATATTCTGCTGTCGCCATCCTTGTAATTAAGCATGTCGAAAGCTATGCCCTTGGCGATAATTGATTTATTCATTCTTCTATCGCCTCTAAATATCTCGTATCCTACTATTTTATTTCTAAACTCATGGGTTATTAGATTGTTAGAAGCGGCTATATCGAGCATACTATTAATGACATCGTTATCTATCCACAAACCCATAGGGTAAATAATATTATTAGCCCCGAAATATTTTCCTGCTCCATCTTGGTGAGGGCTAACTTTATTGTCTGGTGCTTTAAAATGTCTAATAGGGGTGTTTTGGAAGTTAGTTTTAGCAGGGTCTAATATGTAGTTCCCATTAACATCTAATCCGCCCAATCCGCCTAAAGTAAATGTAGCGACAAACTCAGGTCTGTATTCGGCACTAATATCGGATGGCTTTATTTTAAGAGTGCTGCTATCCCATAATTCACTATTACATGGATATAGCCTTGTGCTTTCCCAGTAAGCAGGACTATACTGCTTATTTAAAATAGGGTCACACTTGATTTCTCCATATTTTTTCACAAAACAATCTTTAGAATAAGTGTATTCTATGGCTGCCGAATAATTTTCTAAGACGAATTTCTCTTCTATTACATCGGTTTCTAGTGCTTTAAAATTAAAACATCCGCAAGTGCCGCTAAGTATTTTTGAATTAATTGTAACTTGTGCTGTACAGTCATAGTCCCCTAGTAAGTCGGGGTTACTTATAACTCCACCGATAACTATTGGAGGGTTAAATAGTGGAGGACAAACTCCTTGAGGAACAAATAGATTGTAATCTATTATTGGAGTGTCAAATGTTATGTAATAAGTTTTCTTTTCTAACGTCTTATATTGTGTGTCGTTGTTTGATCCTAGCGACATGGGAATGGACGGGGTGGGATTGGAAGTATTATAGTCTAATTGAAATATATGACCTGTCGCTGTATTGTATATTGCCCCATAAACAAAATTCCCAACCACTCCATTACAATCGTCATATACGCTTATTCTAACAAAACTAGAATAGTAAAGCCAGTCTTTAGGGCTTTGACATCCCCCAAACTTACTAGTGATAAATGTTAATCCATTGTTTTCCTCTGTATTCTTTATTTTGAACCATACAGCATTAGTATGAAGTTTGGCAGTAAAGTATTCAGTTGCAGATATAGTGTGTGCTATGCTATCGAAACTTGCATTTTGGTAATCAGAATTTACTGCCCCAGTGCCTTTAATGTCATAGGGGATAGCTACACTTGTCCAAACGTCAATATCTTCATTATTTATGGGAATTGTTTGAGCCGTTGTACATGACTTTTTGTAATTATTGTTTCTCTTAAATACGAGCCCCGCACTTTTATAGAAATTAGTGTGATTAAATGACTGGTTATTAATACAGCATCCCCCAATTACATTAGCAATTGGGGCTAGTAATTCAGAAGCATCTGCATCGCACTCATATTTTAGTAAATCCTGATTTGTCTCTGTTTTGTAATTAAGACAATATCCATCATAGCTAGGAATGGTATATCCAGTTTTAGGTTTAAATGTTCGTAAAAACCCACTAGTATCTATTGTGCCATTGTTTGTGATAATTATTTTTGAACCCAATGAAGTAATAGCGCCTGGACAGTTGTCTGGGAATAGTGAATTTTGCTCTGGTGTCGTTGGAGGAGCAATATAATAAGGCGAACTAATATCATTTATCCTTAAAATATCGAACCCTATATCATCGTTCAGTGTTCCAGCTACGATTTGCGCTCCATTTTCCTTCCAAAATTGCTCCAAATCAATGAAATCTCCCCCTGATTTTATTGAAACACCATCTTTTAGAATAACATCTTTTGCAGGAAACAATATGGGCTGCTCTTTCCTTATTTTTCTAGTTAATGTCACAGGAACTTCCTCTTCTTGCAAACTGTAGCTATTGCAATCATTGTTATCTTTCCAATCTTCAAAATCTACAGTTTCGCTAGATGTATTGTAAAATTGCCACCATTTGTCTCTAGGTATCTCGTTGCAATTTTGAGTGTATTCATTAGCAACAATGTATTTATAATTGCTATCTCCTGTGTTGATGAAATCTATATCTATAGCATTATCGCTACCAACCTCTATGTAAGCATATCCAGTCCATCTGTAAAACTTATTATCATTGGTTGTTTTATACACATTTCCCGAATTGCCTATTATTGTTAATAGTGTAGCATAATTAGCTACTAGAATTACTGGAGTTTTTATTTGACTATCTATTACTAGATTTTGCGGCGCTCTAGCTATTAGCGGAGACAATGGAGAAACATAGCCATCATTTGTCCACACTCTTATTGAAAGTGGATAAACCTCATCTCTCATATACGCTTCATAAAGAGAGCAAAATACCCCATTGGCATATAAGTCTTCATTAGCCATCACATCTCTAAACTTGACAAACTGCCCCACTAGAGACATAACAGGCTGTAAGTTTACATCTATCTGAGCTTTCATTCCTCCCCTTAAAAGAAAGTCGTTAGTTGCTTTTACAAATTTAGAGCTATTATATATTTTAGGGATGGCAGTTATTTCATCTTCTGCTATCCTCTGTAAGTTATCATAACCAGAAAATATAACCGTGGTTGTTGTTGTCGGGAATACTCCTACCTCAAAATACCCTACTTTTCCATCAACTTCCGCTTTGGCTACGACAAACATCTTATAGAAGTCAAATCCTAAATCCAATCCATTTACCTCTAATCTAACGGAATACCCGCTATTTCTATCTAATTCACTAGGTTGATATATTTTCTTATCGGGGTCTTTTACTTTTACCCAATTTGTATGAGACATATATCGGGTCATTTTCGCTCCCCCAATATCACTATAAGCCACAGCGAACATATATGCTCCCTCTTTAACATTTCCCCCTATTTGAAGTGCTTTAGCTTTTAAGCAAGGTTTAGAATGTTTTTTATCAATGTTTAGCTTGTCGCAAATTAAACATCTGTCTATTGGGTCATCGGTACTGCAAGGGTCTTTCTCATACCTAAATTGCTCTGGGTCTAAAAGATTTACTCTCCTATCAGGATTATTCCCATCTACCCAATAAAGATAAATCCGCCCATCTTCTACTTTTATTTCCGAAGAAATCCTGTTCTTTTTATCGAAGTTTAAGCATAGAGAATTTACATCCCCGCAGCAATCTGTAACAATAGTTTCGTAAGTACATAATGGTGTCTGAGTCGTATCTTCAAGGGGCTCATTTAGTATTTCGACAGCATTACAATTGCAATTTTGCTCAATATCTTCAATTGTATATTCTGCTTGATGGCAAATTCTCCCTATTTCGCTGCATCCCGTAATATCATTTTTCAACCAGAAGTAAACGCAATCATTTACTCTATCTACTTGGTGGTGAAGCACCTTGTAGTCAGGCTTAAACATAGAACATAATAAATTGCTATGCTCGTTTTGAATTATAGATGAGTTGCCATCTTCATTCTGAATATTGGCGTTTAAAGCGTATATGAATTTCTGGGGCTTTTTGTGAATCTCGTATGAGTCGTTTCCATCAGATTGAATGGGGATATTGATGTCCATTATGTAATTTTATTAACCGTAGTATTGATATTGGTCTCCCTCAATAGAAGGCGCCGTGTTAGCGAAAACAATATCCAAGAAGTCGTTTCTTCTAGATGCTGTCATTAGTTTTGAAAGTTCTTCAAGGGGGAGATATTCGTCTTGAATCATTTGAGATTGCTCTTCCGTAGTATTTTCCTCATCTTCCTCTTCTATATTATCGGCTACGACTTCTTCTTGAGAATATTGCGGAATTTCCTCATCTTCTAGTTCTTGGTCTATTTCTTTAGAGCGCCATGATAAATCTTGCTCTATTTGACTGAAGTACTTGCTCATAGAACTACCTACAGTAGATGGAGATATTCCTAAAATACTTCTTGCGTAATTTATTCTTTTGTCATTATGAGCATATTTTTCACTAGGAATTTCGTAATGCTTACTTATAGCTAAAGTAGCTTCGTCTACATTTTTTGAACTTTTTAATTTAGATAGCGCGCCTTTATGGGTTGTGTTTAATTCATAATCTACATGTTCTAATTGTTGTTCAAATGTAGGATTGTCCCCATATCTTGAAAATAGATTTTGTCTTCTTGATTTGTCAGTCCATTGAGCTACCCCAAAAGCATTTCTACCTTGAAAATCTTTAGCAATCTTGTCATTCAAGTTAGATTCTTGCATAAGATTCCCCACTATGGCGGCAGATTCGTGAGGTTTGTATCCCTTTGCTAAATAATATTGGTAGGCATATTGTTTTTTATCATTATGTTGCCCACCATTACTAAATTCTCCCCCGCTTCTAAACTCCTGCACGCTATTCAAATACTCATCTTCTGTCATTCCACTTTGTAAGAACTTCCCATATTCTGTAGGGACATATTTCCCATTAACAACTTGCCCTGTCATTTTCCCATTGGCATCGTAAAAACTTTCGCTTTGTCTTTCTCCGCTTTGCCCTTGTCTTGAATAACCATTAGGCTGCATGTATTTCCTGAAATCTTGAGTTTCTTGAATAGGCATTTGTTCAACTACTGGCTCTACATAATCTTCTGGTGTGCTAAATTCTCCGTTTACATTTACGTTGAAATTAGTGTTTTGAGGCTTTATTTCCTCTCTAACTTGTATTAATTTGGATCCTTTTGCATCGTTTGGAACAACTTTGCCACTTACTTTTCCTTTAGTTGTATTTACTGTGGATTTGTTTTGATTTAAAATAACTTCTTGTACTGGCTTTTTAAAACGGGAATACATTGCGCCCATATTTTCTAATCTTTCCCCTTTTGCACTTATATATATATCATCTTTATTATTGTCAAAAAAAGAAGATAGAAATGATTTATCTTTTTTAATATATTTATCTACAACTCTCTCAGTTGGCATCATTCCCTTGTATGGAATTCCTAGTTTAGAGTCTCTAACCATAGTATGTCCATCTCTAAATCCTTTATTTACAGGTAAATTATAATCCTTTTTTATCTTATTGTAAAAACTATAGGATTCCTCCCCAAAGTTATAGGCATTCAAACTATCCTTATACTTCTGTATTCTAGGGTCATTAGGATTATTAGTAATATATGGTTGCACTTTGCCGCCATTGCCGAAATAATTTACCCAACTTCCTGGTTGAGTAGAAGGAATATTACTGCCACATAAAAAGTCTCTAAAATTTTTATTGTTCATTTTCTAAATCAAGATGTTCTACTTTCACCCCATACTCCTTCTCAATATCATCAATAATGCCTTTCTCTATCTCATTTTCATCGAGGTGTTCTAATTCTTCCACTATGTCTAAGACATTTATTTTCTCTACCATTTGCTTATCTAATTCTTTTGCCACAAAGATAATGAAATTAGCGTTAATAATAGTTAAAAAGATAAAATGCCCATTTTGGGGCAATTACTGAAAAATGCCCATTTTAGGTCAATTAATAAAATTATTGACGATTATTTGTTAAAAAATGACTATATTTACAATATGAAAGGCATATATTTAATTACTAACAAACTGAATAGCAAGAGGTATATTGGATTATCTTCTAATATCAACAGGAGATTCATGGAACACAAAACTCCTAAAAATATATTAAAAAAAACCGTGCTTGCAAGGGCATTAAAAAAATACGGAATAGATAATTTTACTTTTGAAATACTTGAAGCTATAGAGGATCAGGAGATGCTTTTTGAAAGGGAAATGTTTTGGATAAATAAACTAACCCCAGAATACAACATGAATGAAGGAGGAACTGGCAATCGTGGATTTTCGCCATCCAATGACATGAAGGAGAGATTGAGAGTTTTAGGGAAATTACAATGGAAAGCCAAGACTCAACAGCAAAAAGAGCAAATAATAAAAAATAACCTAAAGGGTCAAAGTAAGGGTCATTCTGTTAGTTTAGAGACAAGAGAAAAATTAAGAAAAGCAAATATTGGTAAAAAAATGGCTCAAGAAGCCAAAGAGAAAATATCTACAGCCAATAAAAAGTCTATGATTGGGAATAAAAATGGCAATAAAAAAGTAATTGCATTTAACGAAAGTAAAGAGATGTTTTTTGACAGCATAGTGGAAGCAAGTAAATTTTTAAATTGTCGTCCATCCAATATTTCAGCAGTTCTAAATGGTCGTCAAAATACATCAAAAGGGTATAAATTTATTTTTCAGATAGAGGAGTAATTAATAATATTGCAATTTTTAACATATTAATAGATTGAAAATAAGTATCTTTGCATCAAATTAAATTATAACTAATGACTAAAAGTAGTATTCCTCAAAACATAGTTGAAATCAACAATAGGGTGCAAGAATACATGCACGCTTCTCTAATTGCGACCAATCTAGAGAAGTCTTGGGTTTCTGCAAATGCCGTAGCTTTCCTTAGAGAAAACATGACAGAAGAATTTATGAAACCCATTATGGCGCTGCAAGGTACTAAAATAGGATTCCTTACAGATAAGGACAAGAAAAAAGTAGATGGAAGATATGTAAAAGGGGATGGTTATGACATTTCCATAGTGAAGGATACTTGCATTGAAGCCCTAATGAATGGATTGGAATTAAATGGCAATTTATTTAACATTATTGCTGACAGATTCTACATTACTAGAGAAGGATTTGAGTATCTTTTAAATAAAACTCCAGGATTGGATTATGATTTTGACTGCACTATTCCAGTTCAAAGTTCCGATAATAAATCCGCAGAAGTTACCGTTATTATTCATTGGGAAATAGATGGCAATAAGAAATCTAAAACTCTCCCTCTTAGAATAAAGTCAGATCAATGGGCTGGAGCAGATTCTATTATAGGAAAAGCTAAAAGAAAAGCTGGATGTTGGTTGGTAAACAAATTAAAGGGAACTAATTTTGCCGATGGAGATGCTTCGGAGGTAGAAAACAAGGAAGTTGCCATCGACTTAGACGAGCTAAACAAGTCTCGTATGCAAGAGTTGAAAGAACTTTTCACAAAAGAAGTGTACGAAAAAGTAGATGCTTATGATAAAGCGGAAGCTAAAAAAAGTGGTAAGGAATCGAAAAATCAGGCTGAAAAAATAAAGCAACTAATCGAAAGTAATCCACCAGAGTATTCTAGAGTTAAAGCTTGCATTGACTATATTGGCAAGGTTTTGGGATAGATATTCGCATTAGTGATCCTGTTAAAACTTGCTTACTCGCCAAATTGGAGAGATAATGGCGAGATAACGGTATGCAGCTAAACGCTGGTGGCTTTTTCAGTCGCTTGCGATTTAGGCGCTGTTATACGCTGGCACGGATTATTAACAACAAAATTAAAATAGAATGAAAGAAACAAGATTTAAAACACTAATGCACTGCGGAATGTACGTTGATGCAAACTTACTTGAAAAAGGTATTTACAGTTGTTTAAAACCGTATTTATACAATATGGATGAAACGATTGAAACAATGATTGCAAAAGCTGAAAAAGTACAAGATATGATGGGTAAACACCATATTTCTGATAAATACTTTGAAAGCCTAAAACAATGTCAAATGGTTCAGTTATTTGTTACGGAGGCGTATGTTTCTGAAAATAGCATATACGCTGTTATGAGCAGTAAATTTTACAAAAATGTGGATAGAAACATCAAATGAAGTGTACGCTGTTATTTTTGCGAAACACAGAAAGCAATTAAAACCCCATTCATCTTTTACAGATAGTACTGGGAACGGTTATCATTTTTCAAGTGGTAAACCCGAAATTATGACTGAATGGGGTTTTGAGAAAGCAGAAACTCCGTTATTGAAAATAGTACAAACAAAGGAAAATGAAGAGCAAAAAGATTGGGACGTGGAGTTCTTTATTTATTGCTCATAACTCGCAGATATACGAACTTTTTAGGTAAAATAAAAGATTGATAACCAAAGAAGTTTTTTACAATGATAGAAGAAATAATATGTAAATTTTGGAATAAAAAACACAATATTGGTGTTGCTGAAAATGGAAAATATTTCGCCAAACTTCCAAATGGAAGAATAGTTGATTGCGGTGAACTACCCCAAGTCTAAAGGCATAGGGGCTTCCTTTTTTATCTATTTAAAATAGTACATTGCGGGTCAATACATTGTCGCCCAAAAACAACTAGTAGAAAAATTTCAGCAAAACAATTAAACGTCAAAGCGGATATTATCACAAATCACAAGATTCAAGAATATTGTCCATTTTAAGCCCAAACATAACTCCCTGATTCTATCAAAAATTAGCTATATTTGCTACTTTTAAACAAAGTGGACAATCATGGCTTGTAGCTACAAATTCAACGGAGAGGAATTTTCAAACAAACAGCAATTAACAGAATATGTAAAAAACAACATAGATGTAATTCCTAATGACATCATGTTGGAATTGTTAGATACAACCTCTGAAAGCGCATTATTTGCAGAATCAGAGGCTAAATTGTTTTCGGGAAGCGAATTTACAAATATAAGCAATGAAGGATTTTCCTCTATGGAAGAGCCGATCACTTATGAATATGTAAAGGGATTGATTGAAAAAGAGCGCAATGCTAAATTAAAATCTCTCGCCCCAAGATTGACAGATTTTGCAAATAAATTAGGGGTAAGCCTAGAGTTTCTTCAAGAAGATGGAATAAATGGAGTAGCTAGAATAGCAGATGGCGTTGTTGCTATTTCTTTAGGGGAAGACATGACAGATGTTTATTACGAAGAAATGTCCCATATGTTAAGGGAGCGTTTCAATAATAGATTGTCAAATGAAGAATTGTCTGAATTTGTAAAATCGTCCCCAGAATACGCAAAATATTCAGATGAATATAGAATGGTCTACCAATCGGAAGGCTTAAATAATGAAAAACTAGAAAGAAAGGTAAATTTAGAAATATTTGATAAAATTCTAGCCTCAGAACTAAAAAGTGAATTAACAGGCGCCCCAATATCTACAGAAAAGCAAGGAGGATTATGGGAAACTATAAGACAATGGGTGAGGGATTTTATTGATTGGACTAGAAATACTGGGGGCAAGGATGCTAGAAATATGATAAGGGATATTATTAGGGCGGTAAATGCCCAAGATATTGCAAAGTTCTCTAATCAAAATTTTGAATTTCAGTCGTATTACAGTTTGGATTCAAATATTTCCCCTGAATTAAAGTCGCTACAAAATGACTTAATAGCTAATTTAAAGAATTCTATTGCATCTATTAGGGCGGCGCACGGATCGGAGTCAGTAGTGAATCTTGTGGAGAATCAAATTTATGGATTTGGAGAAGGGGATGCTCTTGCTACAAATTCAATGCTTGATTCATTTATAAATCAAACTGCAAAAATACTAAGCGACATAGATAGGGAGGTAGGAATGCTCGCTACTGATAAATCCATTTTTAACAGAACTGATTTGGCTTTAATGAACTTCTTTGCGAATGTAGTTCCAGAAGTTCTCCCTCTAACTAAAAAGAATATTGTCAATGGAAATTTATTAGGAGGAAACACCGATGCAGCCAAGAGGATAATGGCAAACAAGGTAGATGAACTAGATGTCAATGTAAAGAAAATTAAAGCCAAATACGATGAATACGCTTTAGATTTCAGTTTAAAAACAATAGAATCTGAACAGAACCTCATAGGCACTAGTAAGGATGTAATAGATCAAATGAAAAGCGCCCTCCAAAATGGCGTAGCTAAAGATGTTGGATACATGCAGAGATGGCTGTTTTCAGAATACTCATCGTCTTCAGTAGTCGCTGGATTGTTTTATAAGCTGAGACATGACATGGAGAACAACTATAGAAACAGGACAAACGATGCTATAGCTGAAATTTATAGCAAGCTGGGGGAGTTAGGTATAACGATAGAGCAATTCAACACATTAATAGATAGGGGCAAAGACGGCAAGCCAACTGGATATGTTATTTCCCCATATATGAGAGATGTATTGTCTAATATAGAAATAGATATGATTGCATCGGAAATAGACTCTAAAATATTAGATAGAAGCGCTATTCAAGACATAATGAGCGGGAATACTAAAATTTCCGAACTAACCGATGAGCAAAGAGAGTTGTACCGGTATGCAGCAAACAAAGCAAATAACGAAATGACTGAAAAGCCATTTATTGACGAGTATTATCAAGAGCGAGATGCCGAAATGGATGCGAATATTCGATCGGTATTTCCAAATAAAACAGATGAAGAAGTTAGAAAGCTAAAAAAGGCTATAGCGGTAAAAACATCTCCCCTCTACAGTAAAAAGGCGAAAATATTATCTAAATATATTCGAAAATCAATAGAAGAAACGAGATTGGACATTTTAAATATGTCTTACAATGATGTATTGGAAATAGATTCTCTAGATGCTCAATTGAAGTCATTATCTCAAACATATAGCGGTCTTGGTAGCGAGAAAGAAGGTGAAGCTGAGGAAATATCAAAGGTTTTGCAATATTCTATGGAGAATTACAAGGCGCAAGAAAGCGAATCTGATTACATTTCAGAATACAGCGACTACCTTGATGGATTTGTAAAATACGATGAGAATGGGAGGCTGCTAGAAGAGGCGGAGCTTTATCAAATATTAAAGCGCACCGGGTCTATTATTTTCAACGAAGAAGACTCTATAAATACAGCTCTACACGAACTGGGAGACTATAAGATATTTAGCGATAACGCTATTATTCAAATGATTAATGCTTACTTACCTAAAGACAAGAAGTTAAAAATTTCCACCCCATCATTTAATAGTTCTAAAGGAATTGCAAATGAATCAATCACTAATGAAGAAAATCAGAGGGTAAAAAATGCAATATCTACCCTAAAGGAGATAAGAAAATCTATGACTTCCCCGTATAAGAAGTTTGGGGAACTTAGAATAGGCGAAGGAGGTTTGTCTGGAACAATGTTATCGGAAATAGAAAGAATAGATGAAATATTGGACTTAATAAAATCTACTCAAAAGTTAAAAGATGAAGAGAAAGCGCTGATTAAAGATCAGGAAATAGGGTTTATTCCGACAGATAATTTCTACAAAGATTACGGATATGTAGATGTAGGGGAAGCTAATAGCGAGGAAGAGGCGAATGATTTAATAAAATCTATGCCTATAAGAATAGATGAAAATGAAAAAGTTAGAGAATTAAGATATGTAACCACAAATAAGGATGGAGAAAAAGAGTATTGGAAAATAAGTAATAGAGGTTCTGGTTTTAAAGGGGCTGGCGAAACTTTACAAATAGATATTATTAAGTTATTTCCGGGCTCTATGGGTTTGTCGAATGCTGAATTGATAAGAAAGGAGGAGTTCGAAAGAACACACATGAAGACTTTAGGTAAAAGTGGAAAATTGGTTCCTAAGTCATACTACATGAAAGTAGTAAATGAAAGAAATGTTCAGTATTTTGATAGTGACAATCCTGTTTATGGCGCAAAAAATCCCCAAGAAAAAGTTATTTACATAAGTAAAGTAGATGGGAGGCATTATCAATACAGTGAAGATAAAGGAAATTACATAGAAATTACTCCGCCAGACAAGAAGAAAGGCGAAAGGTTTGTAAAATTTGGAGGAAAGACATTTTTGGTTAATATTAAGCCAAATTCGCTATGGAGAGGAAAATCGGATGCTAGTAAATACATCAACCCAAACTACAATGAATCAATAGGCAAAAAAGCTAAGCAATACAAAAAAGCTATAAATGTTAATGGCAAGCCGACACCCACTTTAAACGATGAATATTTTTCTAAGTTCGGAATATCAAAAGATAGTATCTGGGGCGAAGCCACTGCAAATGTGAATCTTTTTAAAGCTATGCAATTAGTTTTAAATAACGATTACGAATTATTGAGAAGTATAAATGTAGAGCAAGATTATTTTTGGAGACCCCAAGTAAGAACTACCCCAGACGAACTGCTTTACACAAAAGGGAGTATAAAAAATGCATCATTGGCATGGGTGAGTAGAAATGTATTGTCAAACATTCAAGATGTAGATGAGTTAGGAACAGTAAACACTGATAAAAGAATTTCCATAAAAGAGGGGAAGCAAAGAAATCAATTAGTTGATAACTATAATGCCAAAATAGACACCGAAGAGTTAACTAATAATCTGCTGTCTTCATATTACGCCAGAACTGAAATGGCTATAAGATACGATGAGCGAGCTAAAAATCTATCAAAAGCAGATATGCTGATGAATATGGCCAAGGAGATTGAATATTCAATAGATGACTCCAATACTGAAAAAGGATCGAATTCAAATGTCTTGGCTTCCATGAAGGATAATTATGTTTCAGACTTCTTTGGAGCTATTCAAGCTGAAATAGGAACCGTAAGAGTCGGCGATAAAATGATTAGCTTAACGAAGACTCTAAATACGGTAAGAAGATTAATTACTGGCAAAACTCTTGGATTCAATAAGTATACAGGCATAAGTTCCGCTATGAGTGGATGGATGGCTAGAGTTAAAGAATCTTTTATTGGGCAATATGGAACCAGAGCGGACTACAAATTTGCCTCCGACACTATATCTTACATAGATATGGCAAAAGATATAGGTAGTAATATTTCATCTGAAAAGATATTGCGCATAGCGGAGTACATGGGCATTGTTGACATTAAAGATATAATGGCCAGAGCAGGTAGAAATAAAAATTTCAACAAAATATCATCAATTGCTAGTCCTTATTCATTTTTAGGGCTTGGAGATATGCCTAGGATAGCGGAATCTGTCATAATAGGGTTGCTTCAGTATAGAAAAATCGACAACAAATGGATGAGTAGGGATAATTTCCTTGAACAAACAGTGAATAAAGACAAAAAAACAATGGCCGAAGCTAATGCGATATGGGATGCTAATCAAAAAAATGCCCTATACCATGAGGTTATGAAATATTACAACGAGGAAACAAAAACTCTTAAAATTCCGACTAAAGAAACTACTATAAAGAAACTTTTTGACAATGCAAGCGGTATAGGAAAAAAGCATCACACGGATTTAACCGGTAATGTAAAGTCCGGAGACTCTGCTAATGCATTTAGAAAGCCATTGGCCGCTCCATTAGGAATGTATAAAAACTTCTTTATAAATGTTCTTCAAAATAGATTTCACGAAGGAACGCCAGGAAATAGTTTTACAGGGGGGCAGAGAAAAGGATCGTACAGGTATGTCCAAATGAATAAAGAATGGGTAAAATTGCTTTCCTATGCGATATTGAACTTGCAGTCAAAAATAAACGACCCCAATAATGGCTTAACATATCAAGAAATGCAAGCCTTGAGAAGAATTCAAATGGATACCTATATGGCGCTAGCATTTTTAACTATAGCTATGTTGGTTTCCGCTCTAGCCGATGACGATGAATACGAAGATAATTGGATAGTTCAAGCTGCGGCATTCTCTGCTGTAAAAACATTTCAAGAAGTTTCTGGCGGAGACATTTATTCCATTCCGTTCCAAGGTTGGGAAGTGTTGAAATCCCCTTATAGGTCTTTTGAAACTCTAGCTACAGATGTTAAAAACTTAGCAGTAGGCGGAGAAGAAGCAACAAGAGGTTCTTTCAAAGGATGGGACAAAAGAGCCGAGGCTGCATTAAAGCTATCTCCAATGGGATTAGCAAACATTTACAAGCTAGTAGGAGATGATGCTGCTTATTCTAGAAATTTCGCCACTAAAGATAGCTGGTTGTGGAATCTTTACGAAAAGGAATCTGAGGAGTAGCAGTGTTATTTTTTAACCCTATTTAACGCAAAATTGCTATCTTTGTAGCTAAAACATTGCATTTTGAGTTGTTACATTACCACTACCCCTAGCGGAAAAGCATCAAGAGTATTAGCTAATAATGGAAAAGAAAGCGAACTATATACTAGTTTGCTATCAGTTCCTTTCATAGAAAATGGGGCAGAAAGCATTGATTTATATGGGAAATTAATCTCCCTAGACTTTCTAAAAGAAAAACATATTCAAGATGACAACGGGGAACCTAAGCTATATTTTATGGCTGGGAATAGCAATGTAAATCCCTTATTCGAATCATTTACCAATGCTAAAATAGCTTATCCAAATTCCCCAATAATAGCTGGATTTGCAAAACATGGGAAACTTCAAGAATACAATAATCGAAGTTACGCCCCAATGAATCAATTCACACCAATAGCTTCGTTTGCAAATATATTGTCAGATGGCAATACAAAGAATGATATTATCAATAATTTGATAGTGACAGGGGCGGTAAAAGGTAAAATGTCTTGGGGAATGAAATTGAGAGATAAAGTGAAATCTTATTCGGAACCATTGAAGTTTTCGACAAGTGCTCCCGAAAATGTCCCCCCTGCCAAAAATACTACAAAATACGTCACAGAATATCTTAAATCAAAAGGCTTTCCCTTAAATATTCTATCAGAACAACAAATGATAGAAGAAGCTAGAAAGTTGGGTTATGAGAATTTTAGCGAAGTCCCCCAAACATTAACTAAAAACGAGCGCATATACGGATTCTATAATCCCCAAAACAATCAAATATATCTTACAGAAGAAGTAATGAATAGTGATACGCTCACGCACGAGTTGTGGCACTTTTATCGACCGATACTGACTAATCAAGCATCCTCTGGAAATAAAACAGCAGAAGCCCTATTAAAAAGATTCGATGAATTAGCTCTTACGGTATTAGGGGGAGAAGATAAATTGAGAGAGTATTTTGATGGAGCGAGTAAATCTAATAATGTTCAGGTAGATTTTGAAATGCAAAAAGCTACAGAAGAAGCAATTAATATTCCTTTAATTAAAGATGAAAAAGGAAGTTTGCTTGCTCCGAATGGCAAAATATCAAATCTTAATGAAACTCAATGGAAAATAGCAAGAACAGAAGCATTTAAAAAATGGTTTGGAGATTGGGAAAATGATTCTCAAAATGCAAGCAAAGTTGTTGATGAAAATGGTGAACCATTAGTTGTTTATCATAGAACTTTTGATGATTTTGAAGAATTTGATAATACAAAAGGCACTTATAAAAAAGGATTTATTGGTGGTAATTTATTCTACTTTTCTGATGATAGATATGGATATTCAAATTATGGTGATAAAGAGATAGCAGTTTTTATAAATTTAAGAAATCCAACATATAAAGTAAATGTGGATGGTGAATATATAAAATCATCAAATGATGGGGCAATATTAAAATTTGATAGATTTGGTGAAAAAGAAATTTTGGTAGTTGCAGCAAAACCAAGCCAAATAAAACTAGCAGATGGATCGAATGTAACTTTCGGAGAAACATCTGATATTAGATTTAAAACAGATGACACACAAAATAATATTAACTTTGCAGAAATTTCAAATAAACTAAAAAATAATGGATTACAAAGATTATCAAAAGAAAGCGAACAAGGAAGGTCAGAAAGCGGTGAAATTAATGCAATCTCAACCATTATCTCAGCAGCAGTCCAAAGAAATGTTCAAGAAAAATATGGAATTAGCAATGCAAATGCGATTAGCGAGACAAAGCGACTAGAAACTAATGCTTTAGAGCAATATGCGAATGATAATGGATTAATAGTTTCATTGCCAAATTCTGAGGTAATTGGAGGAGGCAATGAGAGCGATATTTACGAACATAGTAATCCTAACTTAATAACAAAAGTTACATTTCCCAATAATTACAATAGTTGGCTAGAAATGCTTGATAGTATAGCTATCCATAATGCAGAAAATCCAACAACGCAAATTAAAATCAACGGATTTACAACTAATAAAGATGGGGAATTTTCTATCGTAACAGAGCAAAACTTAATACAAGGAACTCCCCCTCAATTCAAAACAATACACGAAGATTTAATTAGTAAGGGATATGAATTGTCCGGAGAATATGGAGATGGAAGATATATTCATAGAGAGAAAGGCATCGTCTTAGAAGATGTAAAAGAAGACAACGTACTAGAGGATAGTCAAGGAAATCTCCATTATATAGATGTTGATTTTTACCCTTACGATAAGCAAAGAGGCGGAAATTTAGTTTTGTCAGAATTACCTGACATTAGATATACTACATCATCTCCCCCTTTCTCATCAGAAGTTTACGCCCCTAGAAAAAATGAAACATTCGATGCTTATAAAGATAGAATGGTCGAAGAATCAATGGCAAGGATTCTAGGTCAGAACAGTAGCGCCTATTTCGAAAGAATAGCCAAAGAAGCAGGATTAAACGACAAAGAAACAAAGTCTTTTGTAGAAAAAGTAAAGCAATTTATTTTAGATTTCGCTGATTGGTTAGGGAAGCAATTGGGGCTTACGGATATTACGCCTGAGCAACTTTCTAAGATGACGAATAAAGAGGTGTTTGATGCGGTTATAACTTCTATGATTTCGGGCGATTATATTGAGAAAAACTTTGATAATGTATCAAATTATAACGACATTCGTTTCAGTATTATAGGGGAAAGAGCAGCAGTAAACGTAGAAAATTACAAAAAATCCCTAGAAGAAGCCAAATTAATGGAAGCAAATGGCGCTTCCCCTATTGAAATAGAATCTAAAACTAAATGGTACAAATACCAAGGACAATGGAGAACTTTATCAAATGAAGCCATAAGAGCTTTCAAGGATATAAAACTTCCCGAAATAAATAAAAAAACTTCACTTAAAAATATATTAGGAAATGAGAATATTTTACTTAAAATGTACCCTAGCTTGGGCGATATTAATGTTACGATTGTTGGCGAAAATAATAAAAAAGTACCCGAAGATGTCAAAAATGCTCTTCAGAACAGTGGAGGGCTATATAGACCTGAGAATGGACACATCTACATCAATTCGGATTTACAAGACACTAGCAATGAGACCGAAGCCGAAGCTGGAGGATTGTCCAGGAGATTTAATTTCATTCTAATACACGAAATGCAACATGCTATTCAGCAAGAAGAAAGCATGCCAAGAGGAGGAAATCTTTTCACTTTATTGCGCAAATCATATAGTCTTTTAAAATTAGACCCAGAAAGCGTTTCGTACGGGCAAGCAAAAGAAGCAATAAGCAATAGAGATAAGTCTAAATTTAACAACGAGGATAACAAAATATTAGACAGAGCAACCTCAAATATAGATGCTATTTTGTCAAATAATAATCAAAAGCTAAAAGAGGACTACAGCAGTTTAATGGGAGAAATAGATGCCAATATAGCGGAAAAAGCATTTAACGCTTTGTTGGTATATGGAGATGATTTTGATATAATGTATTCTGATAGATTAGCAAGCTATCTTTACAGTAAAAATATATCTGAGCAAGACATTCTAGCTATCTACGAATCTGCTATTCAATTAAATATAGTAGGGGAAATAGGTGCTGCGAATTTAGATGATTCCCTTCAAACAATGGACAATTTAGCTACAGCCAAAAAAATGCTTGCTAAAAAGAAATCCCCTAAAGTAATAAAAAATGCTACAGGATGGGAGTATTCTGCCCCTGAAAACAAATGGAAGCTAGAACTAGACTATGGGCAGACAAAAAACCTCTCAGAACTAAGAGAATTGGCTTATAATTCTACATTTAACAGAGAGTATGTCAATAACGTAGTTTATAAAATAGGTAGTGGCGGCCAATACGATGTAAGAATGTATAATACCGAAAGCGGAGGAGGTAGCGATGGTAGAAATGTAGAATACCGATCATTATCAAAAGATGATTTAACTGAAATGCTAGGGAAAGATTTAGCTAATGATATTTTATCGCAAAAAGGTTTCGACATAACAGATTCTTGGGAGATGCTATATGATAGTCCGGCGGAAAAAGCATTTGAAATCACTAAGAAATATCCTATATCCACGGGCAATGCAATAAAACTAGGCAAAATATTTTCTGCCCCTGAATTATTCAAGGCTTTCCCGAAATTAAAAAATCTAGATGTAGTGATTGATTCTAGCATAAAAGGAGAAGCCGCATGGGATGGAGAAAATATAATTCTCCCCCCTAAATTAGCTATAAAAAACGATAAATCAATAAGAAGTGCATTAATTCACGAAGTTCAACATTTCATTCAAGAGCAAGAAGGATTTGCAGTAGGAGGAACAGCGGAGACAGAATTTTCATACGAAGATGAATTAATTCTAACAAAATACGCTAATAGTGAAAAGTCGGCCAGCGAATTTCTTTCAGACCCCAACGTAAAATATTTACTAACAGAATCCCCTGAAATCAAAGGAATAATAGAAGACAAAACTAAGATTCAAATTAGCCTTACATTGAAAGATGCAAAATTATCAGCGTATGATAAATATAAAAAACTAGCAGGGGAAGTAGAAGCTAGAAATGTTCAAGCCAGGGCAGAAATGTCAAAAGCAAAAAGACTGAAAACTTTATTGGCCGAAACAGAAGATGTTGCCACGGAAGATAAAATATACTTATATGGCTCAATTGTTTCATCTAGCGAGCAATCTGTTCAAGATAGGATAATTGCAAAGAGAAAGGAGTTGGCGCTGGCTAAATTAGAAGGAAATGAAAGCGATATAGCTAGAATTTCAGCAGAACTATCAGAATTGACAGGAGAAAAATCTCAACCAAGCGCCCCTAATGTATTAAATTTAGACACTACAGTTAAACAAGAAATAGAATTTAAAATAGCAACAAATCCTAAATACATAGTGGATGCTTTAATTCAAGGAGGTTACGTGCAGCAAGATTGTTCGCTGTAGAAAATAAATAAAATAATGAAACAAGGCGAAATTACAATAGGGTTAATTGAGGAAATTCTTTCTCAGCTAGATGTATTTGTAGAAAGGTGTAATTCCTACATTCTACGAAAACAATGGGATGAAAATTCTAATGAAGATGCTGATGCTGGAAGGCAAGATGAGGGTAAATTTCAAGCTGCTATGATTAGCGCTAGGGATAATACTATTTTAATATTATCTAAGCACAGAAGAGCTATAAATGAATATTTAGAGGGGAAGAAAATTGGAATAGAGTACAATGAGGATGAATATCTTCAGAAAGAATTTACCAAGCAATATGTCGCCCATATTAAAAGATTAAAAGACCATATTTGCAATGTAAAATGGGAAGAATCTTCTTATTCTAGTGGCGCCAAATCAAGATATGAAGAAGATGACGAAGTAAGATATAAAGAAGGAGCGTTCCAAGCTAAAATGATTAAGGAAACAAGCTCTATGCTCGATAATTTAGAGCAAAGCATAGGAATAGATGGAAGCGCTAAAACAATCTCTAAGAGGGGCGGGAATGAACTAAATCCCTATACTGACATATTGATGACTAGGGGGATAAAAGTAGTTCAACAGAGCGAAAATCTCCCCTATAAAGACTGGCATATAAATTCAGTAGTTCCCCCGAAACATAATAAGGCGGAATATATAGCATATTGGGACAAGCATTTGTCATATTGCATTACAGGGCTATATTGCGGGGGAGTGCATTTTAGTGGATTATTATATTGGCACCTAAACATGATGATAGTTGCCCCGCTTATTAATAGCGAACATGGTGACTCTCAGAGCACTCCAATGCACCCAATGTTTCGAGATAATGAGTTATATTTCGACTACAATTACGCTATAGCAAATAAATCAAAAGAATTTATATTCGGAGTGGGGGCTAGAAGGATAGCTAAATCAGCTATTACTACATCTTTATTTTCTAGGCAAGCATTTCTATTTAAGCACTCCCGATCATCTTATAATGCCCCTGCTACAAAAGAGTTAGAGGATATGGAGAACGACTTCACAATGTTTTTCGACAATCGGCCAGAGTGTTTTGAAGATTTAGAGAAAATTGGAGCATTTGGCAAAACGGGGAACCAGGTAGATTTTGTGATTAAAATTAGCGAAGGAGCGAAAAACCACAAATATTCATCTATTAAATACTTGAATCTTTCCCAAACAGCTACTCAAACAGAAAAAACCAAAACTCAGAAAGGAGCAGGTGGAGCAATATCGCTTTACGCAATAGAGGAAGCCGGCAAAATATCTTATTCCAAGAACCTCACCGTAGCTAAACCCGCTATGACTACAATGAATGGAGAACTATCTTGCGTGGCGCTAGCGATCGCAACCGGAGGGTCGGTTCATAGTTCAAAAGACTTAGAAGGAGATTTTCTTAACGCTAAAGATAGAGGATATTTCGTTGGCCGAGCAAAAGAATACGCAGAATATGTAAAAGGGTTTAACTATAAGCAAGAAAGTGATTTACAGGTAGGATTATTCTTCCCTGATGTGATGTCTATGTATGCAGGAGAAAAAGATCAAATCCCATTTTATGAATACATAAATAGAAAATTCACTAAGGATCAAATAGAAGAACTTGGAGACCTTAAAATATATGTCACTAATTGGGAAAGAGCAAAAGAAAATTGCGCTAAAATAATTGAGCAAGAATATAAAAGAGGAGAAGAGCATGGAGATATGATGCGAATGTTTCTCCCCTCTCAACCAGAAGACGCCTTCTTATATAAGGAGAATCAAATGTTTGACATTGTGGCGGCCAAGGAAAAGCAAAAATACCTTCACGACAACAATCAATGGGGTGAAGCGGTACAATTAAAAAAGCAAGATGGAATAATAAAAGCCTTTGCTTCCCAAAAATCCCCTTGCAAAGATTTCCCATTTAAAGGAGGATTCTTCGATGCCCCTATAATGATATATGAACGACCAGAAGCTATGGAAGGAGGGCGACCTAAATTTGGATGTTACGCAGGCGGATATGATGGTGTGAGAATATCAGAAGAAACAGCTTCATCTTCTATGATTTCCCTTTACATTGTAAAAATGATAAACAATGCATTCCGGATAGTGGCATCATATGTTACTCGCCCCCAAAATATGCATTTAGCTATGGAGCAATGTGTTTTACTCATCGAGTGGTATAATGCAATAACATTGGCCGAAAGAGAGGATATGGGAGATTTGAAAAACGCAATGGAGAAAGCAAGATTAATGCATTTGTTTTCCAGGGAGTTGATATTCGATAAGAATCCCTACGAGAACATAAAAACAAACAATCGCCCCTACGGACAGCCCGCATCAAGCAATAAGTCAAAAAAAGAAGTAATGGACGCCCCTGTAAAATATTGCAGAGAGAAGATAGAAATTCAAAACGAAGATGGCGAAGTGGAAAAAGAAATATTCGGAATAGAGAATATTGACGACCCTATGCTATTAGAAGAATTGATAAAATTCAAGAAGGGAGGAAACTTCGATAGATATATTTCCTGGGCACACGCATTAGTTATGGGAGAAGAACTCGTTAAAACAGGACGTGTGCCTAGGGTGAATATGCAAAATCTTCAAGACGAAGATAGAGTGAGGCAAATTTGGAAAAGACCTACTAGAAGTCAGAGAAAGCAGATAGTTATTGGGATTTAGCGAGTTAAAAAAGCCACATTAGATGGTTTTTTTAATAATTCAGTTATATACAATATGCCATCTCCTCTATCTTTTATTGCTATTTTGCAATGATTATACCTTTTCTTTAGCATTACGTTTACAATAAATTCTCTTGCCACTTCTATGCTTCTACAAACAGTTAATTCTTTTATATCTCCGATCTTGTCGAAGAAGAATATTGCAAAATCTTTTTGCGGCTGAACAGAATCTTTATGAGCGCTCATTAAATCTTCAATTACCGACTCTATAGAGCACTGCCTTTTTTGTACCACTCTGTTGTAGTCGCTGCCTTCTAATTCATGCTCATCTCTTATGAATCTACTTTCGTATAAAATTTCTAATTTCATTGCTTAGTTGTTTTTAATTTTATCAATAATTTTACCGTGCAATTCCTTTGCTAATTCTGGATTATCTGCTAAAAATGCTGCCACGGACTCCTTGCCTTGACCTATTTTTGTGTCATTATAACTATACCAAGAGCCAGCTTTTTGAATAAATCCTAGCTCAACTGCATAGTGTAATATTTCTCCCATTTTATCAATACCTACACCATAGAGTATATTGAATTCTGCTGTTTTGAAAGGGGGAGCTACTTTGTTTTTTACTACCTTTACCTTAGTAAGATTTCCCATAATATCTTTGCCATCTTTTACTTGATTGTCAGTAGATAAAGAACGAGAAACATCAAGTCTTATTGAAGCGTAGTATTTCAAGGCATTTCCTCCTGTGGTTACGGATGGATCGCCGAACATTACTCCAATTTTCTCTCGGAGCTGATTCGTAAAAATGCAAACACAGTTGGTTTTATTTACAGAGCCAGTGATTTTTCTCAAAGCCTGAGACATAAGCCTAGCGTGAAGTCCAATCTTATTGTCTCCCATTTCTCCTTCTAATTCTGCTTTCGGAACTAATGCTGCTACAGAATCAATAACTATTAAAGCTATTTCTCCGCTTCCAATTAATTTATCTGCGATTTCTAATCCTTCTTCTCCTGTTGATGGCTGAGAAATAATTAATTCATCTACATTTACTCCTAAGTTCTCTGCGTACAATCTGTCAAAAGAATGCTCTGCATCTATAATGGCGCATCTGCCGCCCAATTTCTGAGCTTCTGCAATAGCGTGAATACACATGCTTGTTTTCCCGCTGCTTTCTTTTCCATAAATCTCCACAATTCTCCCTCTAGGAAACCCACCTATACCCAAGGCTAAATCTAATCCAATAGACCCAGTAGGAATAGAATCAACAGAAACATATCCTTTGTTTCCAAGAAACATAACAGATCCATCTCCGTGAGATTTATTTATTTCACTCATTACGCTGTCTAATTTGCTCATATTGTTATTGATTTATAAGTTCAATTGCCTTCTTAACTCTGTATGTCAAGAAGTCCTTATCTGTTTGTGGAATATCAAATGTGATTATATTTATTTCATCTATACTAGAGTCGTCTTTTACGTGAGGGAGGGTGAATTTTCTATCAATAACATAATATTGGCCAGGAGTTATTTCCCCTGAATTGAATAGAACATTGTTCCAGTCTATTATTTTATTTACATTTTCTTCCGTAGGGCAATACACTGCTAATTCCCCCATAAAAGAACCACCATAAATTGATTCCAAGATACATGCATTACTTACAAGTTGCCAATAGTATTTCTCTGCCTCTTTAGATGGGGCTAATCCTAGCTTTTTGCTACCTTTTCTAAGTAAAGCAATGACATCGCTTCCATTTACTTGTATCTTTATTTTAGTTCCATCTTCTTGAACTTTATACAATGGATTTATTAGGTCGTAAAGCTTTGATTTAGACACCGGAGACTTAATATCCCCTACTTTTTTAGGCTCTTCTAATTTAAAGTAATCTGGGGTTCCGCACCATTTATCAATAGTAGCATGAATTTTCGTCTTTTCCGCTTGGTCTTCCTGGTTTTTAAGATCTAAAAAGTCTTCGCTTTTAGCTAAAAGTTCATCGTAGGCTGATTTCTCACATCGCTTCCCCCATTCTAAATTAAATGCAGTATCTTCATCATCTAGAGGCTCTCCAAAAAATCGTTCCATTCTAAGATGACCTACATAAGTGAGGAAAGGGGCGCCAAAATTATCCCATCCCAGCTCGTCATTTTTACCCATTGATACTAGAGAAACTATATCGCTACTAGTTATTTTTTCTACTCTTAATTCTCGGTTCATTTATTTTATTTAGATTTAATTTAAAAAACAACTAGCAACTACAATACTTGAGAGCCTACGCCTTATATTGATTTGCAATTGCTAGTTGAATAATACACCTCTTAACTCATCTGCTATTCACAAGCCCTAATTTGTGTCGCCAGAGTCGAACTGACCTAGTGTACTCAGTGCGCATAAAGAGCATTTTGCGCTTCCTGTTTTTATCGATGCAAAGATAATATAATGTTTATTTATGAAATGTTAAAACTTTCCATCGCACGGAAACGATTAACCATAACTTCTAGGCATCTCAAATACCCCTCTTGTTCTATCCTATTGATTGACAATTTAGATTCACTAAAATCCTGTATAGCTTCTTTTGTTTTATTTATTTCATAATCAAGTTCGCTCATGACCGATTCGTAATGGTTTTTCCACTTTTCATCATCTTGTTTTAAACTGTTTACATTCCTGTTAATTAGCTCTGCAATCTCTTTTTCTGATATTTGTCTCATTTCTTTAAAATTTTACTTGTAATAAAAATCCAAAAATAGTATTAATCTTGCAATTTATAAGTTAATAATTCTTAAATGTCGCAAGTCAATGATTTTGAGCGATATAGTTATTGGTTATTTTTAGGTTTATTTGGATTATTTTCGCCCCAAAAACGCTCTTTATCGTTCTCTGAAGCAACATGTATGATGTTAAGTACGAAAGCAATGGATGCTGTAATTACTGTAACAAAAGCTACCATAATTATTGCTAATATCTTGAAAATCAAATCTAAAATATCCATATTAAAAGCGTTTTTTGAATGATAATATAACTATGGTATCATTGAATGGACGAGTGCTCACCCATTTATATCCCCTTTCCCGGTAAAACTCCTTTGCGCTTAATATTTGTTTCGGCGCATGAGAGGAAGCTATTTGAATAGTTTGTACCTTGCAGCTTGCTAGGAATAGTGTGATTAATATGGTTAAATTTTTCATTTGGTTTTATTTTAAAGTGTTTTTAAAATCTTCAATCAACTTATCCGAATACCATGTACTTACAAGCAAGTCGTCTCCATTTTCTATGATTGAATATTTGTTTGAATTTTGTTTTGCGAATTCAAAGAATTTATCCGATTCAAAAATAGGATTTTCTTTTCTTGATTCAGATAGCTCTTGGTATCTTTTTCCTATATCTTTAACTGAATGTTGCATGGTTGTTATTTTAGTGCTTCAAATTTAGCTATCATTTTTTTGGAGTAAGATATACAGTTCTTTGCATTTTTAATTTTTTCTTTAAGCCTCTTTAGTTCCGCTTCTTCGTCTTTTACAATTCTTTCATAGTGGGAAATATCTTCGTACCAATTTGCTGAAAACGAATTTGCCATTTCTCCAGAAATTGTATATGGCTGCACTTTATCAAAATATAATTTTTCTGACTCTGTAAATTCTTTATCTTTTAGTCGTTCAATTTTATATTCTTCCCATGATAGCTCTCTAAAAATACCTTGAGTTCGGTCTAATATAGCCATAATGTTTTCAGCTATTATCTCTGCTTCACATTTCTGCAATACAGAGTTGCCAGGTCTTGTTAGGAAATTCATTGGCAAAGAAACTTTTGACTTCTCTGATTTTATCTTAATTGTCTCAATTTTATCTTTAATTTCCCCTGCATAGTTATGCAGGGATTTATAGCAACTTGTTTGCAGAGTTTTGGAGTTTGCACCTATGTGATTTTTTACAATTGACTTTATTCTATCACAGTTACTGGAAACATTTATATATAGCTTTTTGATTTCTGAAATGTATTCAATAATACTATTTATTCCATAAACATTGTGTCCAGCATCTCTTAGTTCAAAAAATATAGCACTATTTTGACTTTCATTTATATTATCAATTATTAGTAGTTCCATACTTGTTATTTTAGTGCTTTTTCTATTGCTGTTTTAGAAATATCAATACTCATTCTTTGCTCAAAAGTCAAATCGCTTCTTGCCTCAAATAATTTGACCATATTTTTCAAAGCATCTAACAAATCAGGAGCTGCTGCTATTAGTTTTGCGTCGGCTAAATGAGTGTTTTCTGCACCATACCATTTGCTAAAAATTGAACATATTTTTTTGTTGCCTTTTTTGATTCTTGAAAAAATCTCAATACATTCTGTAGATTCTTTTAAGTACCATTCACCTTTTGTGAAATCTTTATCCATTTTTTCTTGATTTATTGTTTAATATTAATGAAATATTGGCTATAGATACATTGTATTTTTTTGCTAAATCTTTTTGTTTTAAATTTGAATTTCTTATTTCTAATACTTCTATCTTTGACAGTTTACTTGTTCCTATTTTATCAGCAAAAGCTGTTTTTAAATGAATTGCTCTATCTTTTGCATTTTCTAAAGAACTCCCATAAGATAAATTATTTAAACAATTATTTTCTTTATTTCCGTCTAAATGTCTAACCTGTTTTTCTTTAGGCATTTCACCAATAAATGCTCTTGTGACTATTTTATGAACAGTAATACCCTTAGTTGCCGAGTCTTTTGTTAAAAAAACCCTTAAATATCCGTATTTATTTTTACTGGGTGTCAATATTCTATTACATAGTCCACGCCATTTTCTTGATGAATAAATATTTCCATTCATATCTACATAATATAAACCTTCGTAACCGATTACTTCTTTTTTAATTTCCATAATGCAAATATAGTAATTTTAAATTAAATGTAAATACTTTTGTTCCTTTAAATTCTAATTCCACTTGTCTTAATTTACTTAGTTAAAAATAGGGGAGGAAATTCCACTAACCTCCCCCGATAAAAAAATAGCATTGCGCTATCAATTTCCTCTTGATTCCTCGAATCTCATTTCTTCCCGATAGAACTTCTTGTCATCTATGTCATTAATTTCTTCATCATAGAAAACGCCTATTAATTCGTCAATGACTTTTGACATTCCCCTTATTCCTTTATTGTACCAGTCGTTAGGATTTACAGCAACTTCGCAATACTTAATTATTGCTTCTTTTTCTAACTTATGATCGTACCCAGCGGTGTAGTAAATCATTATATTTACTGCGCTTTCTATTCCATGATTGTCGTAAATTACCGCCCTAACATCTATTCTATAGTCTAAATCTTCGTTTAATGCTATAATAGTGTTGATTGATTCTTGAATTGATTCTTTTGTCATATTTATTTATTTTTAATTATTAATTTATTACAGCCAAGGGTTCATTGCTATTTTCTTGTCCCATTCTAACAGTTCCGCCCATTCTTCAATAGTATAATGGGAATACATTTCTATAACTTCCATATCTGTAAATCCCCATTTCCAAGCGTAAGTTCTAACGAATTTACAATATCTGCCCCATGCAGGTAAATCGTCCCATTTTTCAGTTCTTCTATTTTTTAAATAACAAGGCCTATCGTGGTCATCATCTCTTAAGCATAATGTTTTTTGTCTGTATTCTCCTATCATATAGATATATTATTTAAAGGTGAAGGTATTTTTGATATGTGATTATGAGAAATGTGTAAATAAATCCCCGTAGTTTTAACTGACGAATGACCCGCAAGTCGCTGAATAAGATTAATGTCTGTGCCGTTTTCTACAAGATGCGTAAAACTACAGTGTCTCAAAAGATGAGTATAAACTCTCTTATTTTCTATCCCTGCCTTTTTTGCCAACTGCTTAACTACTTGTAAAACACTTTGCTGAGAATACTGAATGTCAAATTGCCCATTTAATACATACTCTTTAGGTTTGTATTCTCTCCAATATTCTATAAGTAAAGGAATTAATTTAGAGTCCAACATCACCTGGCGGTCTTTTTTGCCTTTCCCAGATATAATATTAATAATCATTCTGCTTCTGTCAACGTGATCCCATTTTAGATTTAATAATTCAGAAACTCTAAGTCCACACGAATACAATAAACTAAGAATAACTAAATGCTTCTTATTCTCGCACACATTAAACATTTTTTGAATTTCTTCTACAGATAATACTATTGGCAACTTTTTATCTTTTCGGCAATATTCAATATATTTAAACTTATTGGGCTGCTTTAATGTGTATTTAAAAAAACACTTTATTGCAGAATGATTTGACCTTTGTGAATTAGGGCATTTGAATTCAGATAAATATTCTTTAATTTGCTGTTCATTTATCTTGATTGGCTCAGAAACAACATTATTGTATCTTGATAAAAATTTACGGATACACGAAGCGTAGTTTGTTATGGTTTTTTCTCCATAGTTTTTTCGCTCCATTTCATTCCTATATAAATTTATGTACTTGGGAATATTCATTGCTTAATATCTTTATTTTACTAGCATTTTGGCTGATTAATTATATATTCTATGTTATGTGTAATGCTAATAATCCCGAACTAAAGAGTATTTACCACCTAATTCTTCTTTCTTATTATTGATGAGTGCTTTCAAAAAGACAAAAGAATCTGTATCAAAAGTAATTTCTTCTTCAATCCATTCTTTAGCAAAATCATTCCAAGTTTGTCTGACTATACTTGTTACTTCGTGTTTGGTATTTTCACAAAGAAACAACCTTGTTTTTGAACCATAACCAGACATATCATTGTATTCAAACGCTTCTACAATTCCATCTCTACAAGCAAGGTATGTATTAATTGCAGATTCTTTTGTCTTAGCTTTGTCATCGAGATAAACTTTATCACCTCTGTTTAATTTTTCCATATTATTAAGTTTTTATTTCAAACCCGCACTACACATAACAGCGTGTATAAAAAATGGCGGGTTCAGTTATCAATTCAATCATTTGTAATTCTAATAAAATCTGTGCTTGCTGAAAGTTTCGGTTTCAAAATCCGCCACTTCTTATACACGCAAACCGTTAGCAGCAATAACTACCGACCACCTTCGACATAGTGTTCACGTATTTCTTTCG
>ERZ650304.145-NODE-145-length-44588-cov-62.491119_pt1 | contig 44588 bp, 56 predicted proteins | sample MGYA00376240_ERZ650304 | MGnify/ENA primary metagenome ERZ650304 (study PRJEB26733, sample SAMN07839271) | wastewater metagenome | biome: small river; feature: stream; material: water | place: USA: North Carolina | collected 2016-03-01 ... | reverse complement strand
GAGGAATAAAACAATGACTGACCCATTTAACATCTTCGATACACTTATCGAGGCAGGTGTGATTGATATTATGTCAGTCCAAGAGTTATCTGATGGAATTATTGGCGGCATCTTTAATGGTGCAGTTGATCCAGATGATATTAAGATTGATATCTTGCCAGAGAATGTCCCTAGTGCATTCCCTGGTATTCCTCCTGGGCCTCCAATGACTGATAAAGAGTTAAAGGAAAGCGGTGACTGTGAAATGACACCGATATATAACTCGGCTGTTGCTTATCCTAGCTGCTTTCCTATTGAGTTCGATACTGCAACTGGCTTTCTGTTCATGACAGATCATACTATCTATAACGGTCACGCCTACTACATTGAGGAATAATACAATGTCACAAGTTGCCATAATAAAAGCTACGTATGGTGAAGTATTGTATGCACAAAAATTTAATGACGATGTTACGCCTATTAATAGATTAAGGGGTCATGCAGTTATTCAAGCACTTAAAGATAATGTTTCTCTAGCGTATGCTGACTTAGTTGATGTTGATCTGTCGAACCTAGCTTTAGACAACCGTTCTTTCCACAATGTTGAATTTCATAATGCCAATCTTAGCAGTATAAATTTCTCTGATAGCAATTTCTCGTTCTGTATCTTTGATTATGCTAACTTATCTGGCTCGTTACTTCGTAATGTATATATTGATAATAGTAGGTTCTATAAAACACTTATGGCAAGGGCCGATATCAATGGCGCTAATGTGTTTCACGGTGGGGGGATAATCGACGCTGGCATAGACAATCGTGGATACCGTTTTATTGGTATAAACTACGGTGAGGAATGGATGGTCAAGGCGGGCTGTCGTTGGTTTTCTATTGAGAATGCTAAGCATCATTGGGAAGTTGGACCTAACCACGATGCATTAGCGCGTGTTGGCGTAATAGAGGCAGGCATGAAGAAAATTAATCTGTTGTAGGAGGTAATTACATGACAATTGATTCGCAACAGATATGGTTCGATCTAATTAAAGAACATGGAGAAGATGGTGCTAGTATACATTACATGCTGACAGGCATATGAGCAAGTGAATAAGCACAATAAAACCTAACATCGAACGATGCATTAAGTTAATAGCTTAATGCATCATTGGACGTTAGATTGTCTGCGTCCCTAATGGAGTAAGTAACATGGCTGTTGATCTGGAAACTGGCAAGCCTGTGCAGCGTTCTGGTGTTGCTGGTAAGTGCAAGAAGCGTGGCCGTAACAGCAAGAAGTGTAGCAAGTATCGGCTTGAGAACCGTAAGTGGATTAATGCCTTTATTAAGTTCATGCGGCACTTTACCAGCAATATTATTCACGGTGTTCGTAGTCATACCAAGTTGATTGCTATTTCTGAAATGAACTCGTGGGGATATAAGCAGGAAGCCACTCATCTTACCAAGCTTATGAAGAACACCACGGCAATTGAACAGGGCCGCATCTTTGTTCAAGTCGGATATCGCGTCACCGCCTAATGTATGGCACGTATCAACGTCTTAACCTGCATGTTCACACAAGTAACATGCAGGTTATTCGTGCGTGTAGAAAGATGCTTAAAAAATCTGGTCGGTCTCGTAAACATCGGCTAGAACGTCATAAGTTCTACAGGCTAATGCTTAAATATCATCTACAAGAACAGGCAATGGTAAAGGAATGGAAGTTACTGTGAGCAATTTAACTAAGCAAAATATGCTTGATGTAGTAAAGAAAGTAGATGCTTTCTTTGATAGTGAACAACGGTGGACAAAAGGATCATTTGGTAGGGTTATTAATAAACCCATTCCAAGTTATATGGTTGGATCACTTGGTCGCTGTGGTTGCGATGATGATCTTAGTTGCTGTTTGATTGGTGCAATTTATTTTGTCGAACCAGTAAATTATCAACTAATTCATCAAGTTGAAGATTTGTTCTTCTATGCATTAGAAGTTAAATATCGTAGTGTGTTTGATTTCAATGACAGTGAAAGAACAAAATTCACTGATATTAAATCACTAATTGTAAGGGTGCTTAACGGACTACAACAGGAGATTGATGATGAAAACAAAAACAAAGCCAGTGATCAAGGTAGTGGAAACGAAGCCTCGATCACTAAGTGAAATTGCGTCTGAGATTTGGTTGGATTGGGGCAGTCTCAGCATTAACTACGCCGCTCGTCCATACCTAGATGCAATGAAGCAGCTAGATACTATTAACGATGCTTACGGTGCTGATGATGCACGTAGTATTGTAGCTTACTTCCTTAGCAATGCTGCTACATGGCGCGGTGAGGTAGCACGTAGGGTGAAAAAAGAACTTAATATAATGTTGGAGAAAGTACATGGTTGATATCACATCTATTATTACTAACTTGGATCAACTTGATAAGTGGTTCGATAAGCCAGAGAAGTGGACACAAGGTGCATTTGGAATGAATGCACATAGTGAGTTTATTATGGTAATACAACCATGGGTAACGGACCCCCCAGTATCTTGCTGTCTACTTGGAGCAATAATGCATAATATTCCTGATCTAAAAGAACGTAATGTATTAGAACTTGCAATGACTCGATATATAAAGAACTCAAATAAAACACCTATACTCAATAATGCAGCAAATATTGTTGAGTTCAATGATAATCATAATACTACATTCAGTGATATCAAAGAACTAATTAATAGTATGAGAGAAGATGTTAAGAAAAACCCAAGCTGTATCGACTAGGTGTATACTTGACATAAGAGTATTATTGTAGTATAATCTCTTATCAAAGAGCGGGTGAGAGATATTATGATTGTATATGATATTACTAATAGGAAGCATTCATTCTCTAGGTTAAATCCTATGAGAACTAAAGTAGCTAACAGAATATTAGACGGCTATATTGTAGTAAACTGTATTCAAATATTCGGCACTGCTACTAGACTAATCAATGGGTCTCGTTTGTTTGTAGAAGATAATGCAGTGCGTAAACGAGCACGGCGTATCTCTAGTCGATATCATACTAACGAGACCAGACACGTCCATACAATGTATGGTTAATATGTTAACAGGAGCAAAGAATGTCTAAAACAACCTACGCACTTAGCACAAATGAAAAGCGTGCTGAGCTTAAGGCAATGGATGAGTGCCACGAGATTTTGCGTGGTCTCTCAATCAACCAACGTCAACGTGTTCTTAATTGGCTTGATTGCTGGCTGCGGTCTGAGGACTCAGATTGATTAAGCCATCTACTATAATCGGTGTCGCCGCAAATACACGTTTGCGGCGCATCGAACGCACTAACGGTGGTTGGTTACTATGGACTGATACAGTAGATTATAATCTAGGAACCTACATCTACCTAGACGATCAAGGTGGAGCCGCTAAGATAACTGAGCGAGCGGGTGAGGGGCCAGATATAATCCAAGTAAAACCAGTAGATAGCCTAACACCTAATGACTTCATCCTTACTTTTCAACATGAAAGACAGTAACATGGGTATCATCACAGCGCAGATCGAAGAACTGCTTTCTCTACTGCCGAAGCCCACACTTGAAGGTGGTGAGGCTCTGGAGAAGTTTCTAAGGCACACGGCAATTACAAATCATTGGCAGTTGTATTCCAGCCCACAGTTGCATGTTACTTCGGCATTGGAGGTTGTTAAGGCATTCCCTGCTAATAAGTGGTTCTTGTATCGCATTGAGCTTAATACTGAACCGTTCCTAATTGATGGTGAGCAGGCTGTTACATTCGGTTTACATTTTCTCTGTTCAAAGGATACGCTCTTTTCTGTCGTGCGTAGTCTTGGTCATAAGGCAGAAAATATTGAAGAAGGTGTTACACAAGTTTCTCACGTCATCAATTAATATAATAACTAACTAGGAGCAATCAAATGTCTGCACAACTGTTGAATTCTAAGTTGTATGCTACTGTTGCTGATATCTTGGATAACGTCGCAACTGTCGAATGGTTCAGTGATCTAATTGATCAAGGTGAAGGTGTTAACATGCGCCTTGCACAGTTGAATCGTTATTCTGTAGAAAGTGTTGTCGATTTTCTTGGAGACTTCGATCCTACTAAGTATCGTGTAATGAAGTCAGCTATGGAGTATGACTTCGCTAACGGCACATTGCTTACTGTGCATATTGCATATAATGAATGTGATCGCGGAATATTTCTTAAGCAAGTTGATAAGATGGCAACTAAGGACGGCACAGTTACTTATCCTAGCCGTCAGAAGTATCATTCGGCTGAACACGAAAAGCTTGTTCAGAAGGTTCTTGCTGATAGCATTATTATGCTAACTAAGCAATCTTAACACTAATAGCCCCGGCAGTTAATTCTGTCGGGGCTAATTATTTAGGTGTTAATATGGTATCTAAGAATTTACCAGTAAATGTATTTGATTACATTGACATGAGTGGTGGGCCTGAAAGTTGTTGGAAGTGGCGCGGTCCTACTGGTGGTAGAAAGGAAGAACCACGACCTTACTTTACTACCAACGGCAAGCGTTATATTGCTTACCGCTTAGTTTATGAACTTACTCACGGCTTTCCTTTAACACCTGATCAGCTACTATTACATAGCTGCGACAATGGACGTATGCCTATTGGATGCTGTAATCCTAAGCACTTACGCATCGGCACAGTCCAAGAAAACTCCAATGACATGAAGAACCGAGAACGCCATGGTCTCCCACATAATACAGTGCGAGCCATTCGTAAGTTAATCGAACAAGGTAGAACTCAACAGGATATAGCTGATCTATATGGTATTAGCAGAGAGAATGTATCTGCTATAGCAACAGGAAGAACTTATGGACACGTATCAGAAGCCAATGATAAAGACGGGACCACGTAGCTATTATAAAAACAAGAAGGCACAAGAGCGGCTAAATAAAAAGAGTAACGAGTTTTATCTTATTCTTAGACAATACTGTGGCCTGCAAACTAAACAATTAGCTGAGTTGTTTGGTATAACTAATCAATATTTAAGTATGTCACAGAATACAGGATATCCAATATCTCAACCAATGAGACTTCGATATGCTATATTATTTAAGATTGATGTAGAAATTCTTAAAGAGATAGAAGGGTATTATATTAATATAGATAAAGCACACACTGAAAGCAAAAAGATTGGGCCACGACTACTAGTATCATACGTTAATCAAGTAATTGATATTAGAAAGAACTTCCTTAAACTTAAACAAGAAATAGCTGATAAACTAGCTTGACATAGACTATTCTTTCTGCTATACTCTTAATTGTTGCAACGGAGAGGGACTAAGTAATGCCTACTAGTAAAGAGATCATGACTTTTAACAATAGCATCCAAACTGCTGTAGAGGCAGCAGGTGCAACACCTAAGTTTGCATTGGGTAGGACTACACGACGTAACGATGAGTTCATTGCTATTGAGCTATATGCTGCTCGTAAAGCTACTGAATATGCAGAGGCTCGTTATAAGCGTGCAGTTTCAAGTGCTATCGAAGCTGGTGTAATGTTCGATCATAAAAAGGAACCTAAGTCCGACGGCACTAATCTAGTTTACTTTGTCGGTGATAACGTCACCGTATCCCTGCTTGTTAAGGCAGGTGCACAGCGTTTGAATGCAGAAGATTTTGTAGCCAACCTAGTTAAGCTTGGTGTCAAGAAGGAGATTGTCGATAAGGCAATGGCATCAGCTACTAAGAAATCAGTCGGTGCTCATACCTTTACTCCTGCATTGGTTCAGAAGGACTAATAGGTGAATAACGTGGTAGAATTTAAACCTCCGCCACCTAAACGTGTCCATCACACATTTGAGGGACAAAAGATTATATTGCAGTTCAACCCCAACGCATTGGCGGAGAACCGTTGGGAGTGGGTAGTAACTCATACTGTATCCTTTCAGTATCAAGGAGCTAATACTACAGAAGAAAAGGCACTATCCAGAGCTAAAGCTAAGATACGAGAACTTAAAGGAGTAAGAGATGCAGGATAGGATACCTGAGGATACTCCCGTTAATCGTGCAGATATTACTAAGATTGAAATCACTGCACTTGATAACATGCTAGAGAAACTGCGTGAGAAGCGACTAGCTAATGTTAAGCTATTAGAAGCTATTGCACAGACTAAAGCCGACGAGCATGGTCTAGCTACTTATATGAAAATGACTAAAGCACTAGAACGAGCTAACAAGAAAGTAGCTAAGATTGATGAACTACTAGAAACTTTATCTACTGAAATTAACAAGCTGCGTATTATGCAGATTGAAATTGAGGTATAATTATGGCTAAACTTCTTGCTCGTATGGTGCGAGAGAATGTTAAAGCACTAGGCACAGAACAAGGACTTATTAAATCTCTTGAAGTTCTATGCGAAGAACTTATTGGTCTACGACAAGAGTCTAATGATATGGCTCAAATCCTTAATTCACTAATCGACCGATTTGGTGAGATGGTTGACGTGCAAGCTATTGTTACTGCACGAGTAGACCAGCAGCGATTAAGGCAACAAGGTGTGGAGATTTTAAGTGAGCCAGTTAATAGTGACGAGGGCTGATTTTAGAGTAGCTACAGATGAAGATAAACATTTAGATACATATGACAATACCAAGTTAGTGGCCATTAATACTTGTCCAACTTGGGGCATCTTGCGTTATCAGATGCATAAAACCTTCCAACATAATAGTCGTGCTATGGCATTAGAAGCAGGATCAACTATGCATGAAGTATTTGCATGGGTGAGACTGTGCCAACTATACTACCAAACTGATTACCTAGATATTGAAGTTCGTATGAATGCATTTCATCATCATGGTAAACGGTTATTTAACTCTAAGCAGTTCCCTGGTAGGTGGCTTGATATTTTACAAGCTATTAATAATTCCTGGGATCAAAGTAATCCAATTGATTACGTCAGAGAAGGAGCACTTAATGTCATCGAGACGGGGGCGTTCTATGACGACCCGAACGACAAGCGGAGAACGATTAGTAATCTTTCTGAGTGTGCTCTCCACTATTGCGATCGTTGGGATTTTTCTTATAATGTATGGATGCAGTCTAAAGACGATCCTTTTGGATTGGTGGGACTGGAAATGCCATTTGATATTAGAACTGACTTAACTATGTCAGACGGCAGTGTCATGTCATTCCGTTTAACAGGAATGATCGACGGTATCCATGATTATAACGGTCGTATTACTCTGCATGAGAATAAGACAGCTAGCCGGCTTAATGAAGCTTGGAGTTCGTCTTATCATCTTAACTCACAGCCAACTCATTATCTAGTTGCTGTGACTACCATTATTCAGGCTCCAGTGCGTAATGCATTAATTATTGGCCTGAATATACCGCTACCTAAATCCAGTGTATCAGGTGGTATGCTAATTGAGCCAGTTCGACGGCATGATTATCATATTGAACGGTGGATTAATTGGGTAGCACACACTGTTCAACTAGCGGAGGAATATAAAGACAACCCATACGATGCACCTAACTATACTCATTCCTGTAATCGTTACTTTAGACCATGCTCCTTTATTCCTTTCTGTAATACTACTACAGAAGAACAGCGAGTAATGGTTAACGAAGAAATGATTATAGATGAATGGTCACCTATTAATCGTGAGGTATTAGACTAATGTTTTTCCCTATTTCAGACGTAGCTGACTTCCATAAGCTGACTGGTTTGCCTATCCTAAATAAGCCAACTATTCCCGCTGCGGATCGCGTTGAACTGCGATGGAACTTAGTTAATGAGGAAGTTAATAACGAACTCAAACCGGCCATTGATGCCGATGATCTTGTGGGCATTGGTGACGCTATTGTTGATAGCATTTATGTTCTAATTGGTATGGCACTAGAATACGGCTTGCCACTTCCTATGCTATGGCAAGCAGTTCAAAATGCTAATATGTCTAAAGCTGATCCTGTTACTGGTGAGATTAAGCGCCGAGAAGATGGTAAAATCTTGAAGCCCGAAGGTTGGAAGCCACCAGATGTAGCGGGTATTATCGAACACGCTACTAAATATGGTAGCTGGATGGCTGCCGGCACACGGTCTTGACATACAGGCAACTATCTGATATACTTATACTTTCTTGTTGAGGGTTACACATGGAAGTAGTATTAGGTGGTAAGCCTCTAACAACTCCTAATAGTTTAGATACTAGATTAGCTATTCTATTATGGGGAATGGCTGGTTGCGGTAAGACTACGTTAGCTGCAACAGCACCAGGAAAGAAGTTGTGGATACTTTTCGATCCTGACGGTGAGATTAGTTTACAAGGCCGTGATGATATACAAGTGCTCGATCTTAGTAGTGAGCGCCATGTATCTATGGTTGAAAAGCTAAAATCTGAGGACCCTTATGGTATTGAGAAATATCTTAAGGATAATCCTGACATTGAAACTGTAGTATTAGATAGTGCAACTGCTCTTACTAGTTTCGCTACTGATAATGCAGTCCATCATGTTAAGTCAGCCACAATTGAAAACCTGGGACTAAAAGGCTACGGTCATCGTAATGCTATAGTGCTTAGAGTATTAACGACATTCATGAGGATGACTAAGCGACTTAATCGTCACTTTATTATTATCTCTCATGAAGATGCCCCTCGAACTAACGACGATGGGATTATCTTGTTAATATCTCTTGCGCTTGGTGGCAAGATGACTAGTCAAGTCGGTTTACAAATCTCCGAAATCTGGTGGATGAGTGATACCGGCAAAGAACGACGTATAGCAGTCAGACCTATACGTAAGTATGCACCAATGAAGTCTCGTATGTTTGACGTAAGTGGTGCACCTGATTTTGTCTGGCATTATGATGCAGTAAACTGGAAAGGTGATGGCATCCAAGATTGGTTCAACAAGTGGAAAGAAGGGCAAGGGAGAAAAATCCCCCTCCCCGGAAGTAAGTAAGCCTGAGATTAAAACTGAAGTTAAAACTGAAACTACTATTGGAGCAAAGAGTTCTATGTCTGACAATCCTTCGATCATTTCCTATACAACTAACCTCGCAGATCAGGAAGCTGTTGCCCCTCTGCCGGCAAGTGATTATGTCGGCACGATTGAAAAGGCCGAGAATAAGAAGTCAGAAAAGGGTAACGGTTATCTTGCTCTGACTGTTAATATTCCGGCTGAACAGTTCCCTGCTGACTACGATGCGCAGGGACAGGATGACGGTGTTAATCTTGTGTTCCGTGGATTGTCTACCGAAGATGCAGCGCGGCCTCGTTATCGTATGCGTATGTTCCTTGAAAGTGTAGGCATGGTGCCGTCTAACGAAATCGACATTAACGATTTGATCGGTCGGACCGTGAATGTTACGGTTGGGCATTCTACTTACGAGGGTGAGACGCGGGCAGAGATCAAGCGCATCGTCGGCCAGGGCTAATTAAATCTGTAGGATGTGGGCTGAAAAGCTTGCATCCTACAGCCTATCGTGTATATTCAATTCATCAAGTCAACCCGACTTGGCAGCACTCTTTAGGAGCATACCACAATGGCTACAGCCCCCACGGAAACCACGACTAAGGCCAAGCGCACTCGTAAGGCGCGTTCGGCTCAGACGGCCCGTCCGGTTTATACGGTCCTTCAAATCGTTGATGAGAACGGCAACCCGGTGGAATTTGATAAGAACCGCGTTAAGCTGATTGGTTATCTTAAGTCGGCTGATGAGGTTCTGGCCGTGACGGAAAGTGATCGCACCAAGTTTTTCTTGCGCGGTATGCTTCCCGTGACCAAGAAGGAAGCTGATGGAGCGGCTTCCTAATTATCGTCACTGTTGTCCGGCAGTGTTAACGTTCCCCGCCAGGACTTAATACTGCTTCATACGATAATTAACCCGGCAGGTGGTCCTTCCTGCCGGGTTTCTTGTGTCTATTGTGTTAATACATTAAATAGGAAATAGTCATGTTGGATGTTCGTAAGCTTGCTACTCAACTTAATTCTGTGCAGTTTGAATTGTTGATTAAATATTTTATCAAGCATAATATGGATGTTCATGGTCTTGAATACGTGCATAGGTATTCAAGCGACACTGGTATTTCACACATCTCTTACTCATATGAGCCTAAAGAAGATAAGGGTTCTTGGACGGTCCAAACCACTCATAAGTATAATACTAATAACGTAGACAGTGAGCAATTGTTCCCTTGCTTTCAAGAGGCCCGCCGTCGATTTGGTTTTACTGACGCTACTGCCTTGTTGCAGATTGAACTTCAAGAACCTGTTGAAGAAACTATCGAAGCTGAACAAGTAATTGACAAGATGCTTCCTACTGATAACATACCCTTTTAATTGTGGACCCCGTTCCATTAACGGTAACTATACCGATCCCTAGTATAGATGAACGTAGAGGCGTCTATGCTACCACCGGGAAGAATGGCGTCGTTACTACAGTAAGAGCCCCTCGAACTTCCATTGCTACAATAGACGAGGCCATTCAACTCATTGATCCATCTATGAGTAGAGGAATGTTTATGACTTTAGCAGCACAGTATGTTGCTAGAGAAGTTATAAAGCACAACAAAGCCTATCTAGAAGCGTTAGGGACTTATAAAAATGAGCACAACATTTAATCCAGATGATACGCAGATCGCTGCTATCAATGCCTGCACTGAAATGAGTAGCCGACTTGTTGCTGTTACAGGTAAGGCTGGCACTGGTAAGACTAGTATTATTAAGGAAGTCTATAATCGTCTACGGGATGCAGGATATACTGTAGCTTGCTCTGCTCCTACTGGCCGAGCAGCTAAGCGTATTACAGAGGCAACAGGTATTCCAGCTGTAACTAATCATCGGTTACTTGGCTTTGGTATGCCAGAAGAAATTGAGACAGAAGATCGTAAGGGTAACTTTAAGATTGTTAAGGTAAGCACTAAGCCTAAGTTTAATAAGAACAATCCACTAGCTTACGATGTTGTTCTGTGCGACGAATACGCCATGACTAATCATGAGATTAACCGATCTATTATTGATGCACTTAAGCCGGGTGCTGGTATTCGTATGTTCGGTGACGTAAATCAGCTGCGACCTATTGAAGAAAATAAAGTTATCGCACAGAAACCTACACCATTTCAAGAAGCACTTACTCGATTTGTAGGTATTGAATTAACTACTATTCATAGGCAACAAGAAGGTAGTGGTATTGCTGAGAACGGTGCCCGTATCCTTCGTGGGGCTATGCCTGTTAGGTTCCCTGATTTTGATATTAAATTTACTGACTCTCCTGTAGACTTTCTTAAGGATCATATTCTTAAACTAGATGCAGAAGAAGGAATTGATTATCAGTCTCTCGATAATCAAATCATTACATGCATGAATAAATCTTGGATCGGAACACAGCGACTTAATCACGCAATGCAGACACTGTATTGGGATAGAGAAAAGCCGTATGCTGATCTACCTCGTAACCAATGGTCAGGTGAAGCTAAGAACAACCCACCTATTCGAGTGCAGGTTGGGTCTAAAGTAGTTTATACTGCTAACACCTATGACCTAGGAAACGAGCAAAGTGCGTTCAATGGCGAGACTGGTATTATTACTGAGCTACATGAAGACGGTTGCGTTGATATTGATTTTGGAGATCGTATTGTATCCGTCCCACCGCTACTCTATATGCAACGTAATAACGGCGACATTGTTGAGCTTGACCCTCGCAAGAATATTGATCTTGCTTACGTCCTCACTACTCATAAGATGCAGGGATCAGAATGCAAAAGGATTATATACATTCTTAACAAATCTACTTCTTATGCGCAGTCTCGAAGGAACGCTTATACTGCTATTACTCGCGGTCGTAATCACGTTACTGTAATTACAGATCAAATTTCCCTCCACCGATCAGTTAAAAGCGCAGAATAAGGTATTGACATATGGCAGAAGATCGTGGTAATATATCTACCTTCCCGAGTAGGAAGCGGCCTCATCAATTTATCTTTCTAAATGGGCCACCTAAATCTGGTAAGGATACCGCAGTTAATATGTTAACTACGGAATTTATCACTGTTAGGCATCGTAAGTTTTCTGGCCCACTAAAGGCATCAGTGGCAGGGATGTTTAATCTATCTCCAGAATTGATATCTAAGTTAGAAGCTCCAGGTAGTAAGTTAAAAGATAATATGCTTCCTGAACTCATGGGTAAATCTTGGAGAGATACACTTATTTGGTTCTCTGAAAGTATTATGAAACCAAACTACGGTCCTGATATCTTTGGTAAGCTTATGGTAACAGAACTTGGTAAACAGACTGCTTCTCGGTTTACTGCAATAAGTGACAGTGGATTTGAACTAGAAGCTTTGCCTGTTATTAAAGCATATGGTCCACAAAACTGCCACATTATTAGATTGTATCGTCCAGGCTACTCATTTGCTGGTGATAGTCGATCGTATATCTTTGAGAATAACGTCCCTGAGGGTCTAACTATCTACGATATCCACAATGAATATGAGTTGGATATTTTTAAGGCTCAAATTCTACGAACAGTTAGAAAGATTTTAGGTATTCCTACGGAGGGTTAATATGCTGCAAACTATTACCACTACAAGAGATATGAATAAGGAGCTAGAGTTTCTATGTGGTGCTAACGGTCTACAGTTTGACTGTGGTTGTAGTGGTAATATCTTATCTACAATTGCTGTCGTAGCTGAGGCTCCTGGAGAACGCGAAGTTGCACAGAAGGCACCACTAATTGGCCAAAGTGGTAACTTGTTATTTACTGAACTACGTAAGCAGGGACTAACACGAGTTAATCTTTATCTTACTAATGTAGTAAAGCGTAAGATTAACTCACCTGCTGGCCAAGCTAGAGGCAAACTTAAAGCTCCAGTTAGTAAGCAAGAAATTCAAGCATGGAAGGATATCTTGTATCAAGAACTAGCACTGCTTCCTAATCTTAAGTATGTGCTTATTTTAGGTAACTATGCACTATCAGCATTAATGGATGAAACTGGTATCGGTAAGTGGAGAGGCTCAGTTGTCACAAGAAACTTTCAGGGCAGAGATGTTACGTTCGTCTGCGCTTATAACCCCGCAGCCGTTCTACACGAACCCTCACAAGAGCTTATTTTTAGGATGGACATTGATAAACTGCGACGCGCTGTTGCAGGGACCATTGTTCAACCCGAAATTAAATACATACTTAACCCAAGCTTTGATGATGCCCGAGCATATATTCAATCTGTAACAGAAGCTGGCGAAGCTGGAGAATTAACAGCTTATGATATTGAAGGTATGGCTGGTGAAACTTGTTGCATCGGTTTTGCTTATAAAGTAGAGGAAGGTATTTGTATTAACTTCCGATCACAAGGAAATAATAGATATACTGTAGAAGAAGAACGAATTATTAGATTAGATATCCAGCGACTACTAGCTAATAAAAAGATTAAGTTTGTAGCTCAGAATGCAAACTTCGACATGACTTGGCTATGGTTTAAAGATCGTATACGTGTGCACGCTACTTACTGTGATATCATGTTGGCGCATCACACTTTATATCCTTCTCTACCACATAACTTAGGCTTCATTGTTTCTCAGTATACAGACATGCCTTATTATAAGGATGATGGTGTAGACTGGAAGATAGAGAATGACGTAGATGAATTCTGGCGTTATAATATTAAGGACTGTGTGCATCTACTAATGATCTATCCTAAGATTATGAAAGAGCTTAAAGATCAAGGACTATACGATTTCTTCTTTAATCATGTTATGCGGTTACAGCCTCATCTAGTCCGCATGACTGTTAATGGTATTAAAGCAGATGAAGAATACAAGGAGAAGCTAATTGAGCAACTTGACCGAGAACTCGAAGATGCAAAGCGACTATGCAACGAGCAGGCTCGCGAATGTATTGGGGATAGTAGTTACAGCTTTAATCCAAATTCCCCTCGTCAAGTCGGTGATCTCTTCTTTTCACGGCTTAAATTGGTCGGACGAGGAACAAGCACTAATAAAGAAAATAGAGACAGAATACTTAAACATCCAAGAACGCCTGAAAGTGCTAAGGAACTTATCCGAAGAATTGATGATTTTGCTGAAAAACAAAAATTTTTCAGCACCTACGCCAAATCAAGACTTGATAGCGACGGAAGGTTCCGATGCGAATATAGACAAACAGGAGTCCAGTCAGCACCCGGCAGGTTAAGTTCTGCTGCAACTATGTGGGGTAACGGATTAAATCTACAAAACATTCCTGATGCAGCTAAGATTATGTTTACAGCTGACGAAGGTTATGTTCTTGTATACTTCGATAAAGCACAGATCGAAGCTCGTATTGTTGCAGTAGAAGCGCGCATTGAAAAGTGGAAGGAACAGTTTGAAACTGCACGTCTTAACCCTGGCACTTACGACGCTCACTGTGCATTAGCTAGTGAAATGTTTAAGATACCTTACGATCAAGTTCCAAAGTCGGACGTGGATGAACATGGAAACAAAACTATTAGGTTTACTGCTAAGCGTTGTAGGCATGGGCTTAATTATCGTATGCAGCCTGATCGCCTTGCTACTACTACAGGTATGTCTCTAATAGAAGCTACTAGAAATCATACTATCTACCATAGAACTACACCTGAGATTAAACTATGGTGGGCATCTCTAGTAGACGAAGTTAAAAAGAATGGACAACTATGGTCTGCAATGGGTAGGCGTTGGATACTATTGGAGAAGTTTGATGAGGGGGCTTTGGATAGTATTGTCGCGTTTAAACCACAGTCTGCTGCTGGTGACCTTGTGGCTTCAATTATCTATAAGTCACATGAGGACCCTCGTTGGCCCTATGATGCGGCTGTTATCCTCAATGTCCATGATGCTCTTATTGCTATGTGTCGTCCTAGTGATGTGCAAATCGTGCGTGACATATTTGACACCTACAACAACGAACCGCTCGTCTTTAAAGACAAAGACAACTACCCACTTATTACTCCAGCCGACTATGCAATATCCCAACCAGATGATACCGGAACTCACCGCTGGTCAACCTTAAAGAAAGTTAAGTAAATGCAAGTAGATTTAATCGAGCATATGGGCAGTGATCTTATGGTAGTTAATGCTGCTAGAGTTTCATTTGCTAAACACAAAACTGAGTTAGATGCTGCTGATATTAAGTTACTACATTATCTAGCTAAAAATCATCATTGGACACCGTTCGGTCATCCTCATGTTTGCTTTCGAGTTGAGTTTCCTATCTTTGTAGCTAGGCAACTTATTCGACACAATGTGGGTCTTGTAGTTAACGAAGAAAGCCGTAGGTATATTGAAAGTGAGCCTATGTTCCATATCCCAGGCGAACAAAGTGGATGGAGAATGAGGCCCCAAGGAAGTAAGAAGCAAGGAAGTAGTGGGCCTGCTAATCTTACTACTATGCGCATTGCTACACAGACTGTAGAAGATGCAACCAAGGTAGCTAAATTAGCTTATCAAGGATTGTTGTCACTCGGTATTGCACCTGAACAAGCACGTATGATCTTGCCACTTAATACAATGACTTCGTGGTATTGGACAGGATCACTTGCAGCTTTCCACCGAGTGTGTCATCTTAGGCTGTCACCTGATGCACAAGATGAGACTAGATGGGTAGCAGATGCTATTAATACGCATCTTATGGGCTTGTATCCACATGCAATGGCAGCACTACGAATTGAGCAGCCAATTGATAATCACTTCCAATCTAATCTTGGAGTGAGTTAACAAGTTAGCGGGCATGGTGAAATTGGTAAACACAACAGACTTAAAATCTGTCGAGCAATCTTGGGGGTTCAAGTCCCCCTGCCCGCACCAACTTAGGTAACTATAATGTCATTTCAGCGATTAGTTCCAAAAGGAAGTTTTATCGACAATTACATGGAATACATGAGCGACATTGAGACAGCCATAGAGTATGATTTTTTCACTGCTCTATGGCTTTTGTCGTTAGCAGTCCAAAGAGACGTAGTTGTAGATAGGCCCCGTATTCCTGTCTACCTAAACATGTATGTTATTTTAGTAGCTGATAGTGGTGTAACTAGAAAGTCTACCGCAGTAAGTGCAGCTACTAAATTAGCTAACATGTTAACAGTATCTGATCCACTGCTAACTATTATAGAAGGAAAGACAACACCGGAGAAACTAGATGCTATCTTACAAGATAAAAGCAAAGAAGCGGGAACAGCAAGACTTGCAATCTCCATTAGTGAGCTTGCCGTGTTCCTTGGCACAGAGCGATATAACGCTACTATGCCAGTGTTGCTCACAGACCTCTATGATTGTCCTTCGTCTAGGGTGGCGGGAGGCACTCTTTCTAGGGGGACGAGTGCTCAAACAAATGTCTTTGTATCCTTCCTCTCAGCATCTACACCTAGTTGGCTTTATCAATCAGTTAACCCCAACATCATTGCCGGAGGGTTCACCAGTCGTTGTTTGTTTGTTGTGTCTGAGCAAGCTAAACGCCGCATTGCTTGGCCTACAGACGGACGTAGGGATAATGCACCACTCGCCGATGAACTTGTTAGATTACGAAAAGAAGCTGTCGGCTGGCCAAAAATCGGCATTACGGAAGCGGCATTAAAGACATTTGTATCTTGGTATAACAGACGTAAATTATCTGTAGACCCATTTAATTCATCTTTTGAAAGTAGAGAAGATGACCACATCCTCCGATTGGGCGGACTACTCGCAATTAACGATCGTTCCTATGCCATTAATTCTTCACACATCAAAACAGCAATTAGACTTATATCTTGGTGCAAGCAATCTGCTGGAAAATTGTTTGAAGGAACTACTAGCAAAACCAAATGGATATTGGGTATCACAAAACTTCGAGAGCATTTATGTGCTGCCGGAATCGACGGCATACAGAGAAGTCAATTATATTTACGTTGTCGCAGCCACCTTACAAATATCGAATACACCGCTTGTTTGGATATACTACATGAACTCGGAGCCATCCAACGATTTGAAGTTACCGTTGGAGTTGGACGGCCCACAGAAGTTATACGAGCAACAAAAATATTACTTGGAAAGAGATTGGTCGAAACCGTGGTATCTAAACTTACTTAACGAAACTGATCTGCACCCTTCTTCCAATCAATCTTGGTCACATCAATTGGCTTACCTACCTTCACAGATAAAGACATATTCAAATCCGTTATCATGGCCGCTACATCAGCATACTGTGAATGTAGGTCCTGGATTAACATGTTCCTCATATCAACTACAACTGACGGAGGCAGACTTGAAAAAGCTGTATTGGCTAACTGCTTCCGAGTATCAGAAATTAGAGGCATATATTTCTGTTCGATGGCACGAGCATATTTCGCAGTCTCTTGATACAAAGGAAGCATCGCAGGATCACTAGAGAATTTAGGATCAGAATAACTAGGGATCAATTCACCTTTACTACGAGTAAGTCCATCGTTCTTAGTATCAGAACCAAAAGTAAGTAGAGGCTTCATAGCTTCTAAAGCATCTGTAGTTCTAGCTATTAATGGAGTATTAGTAGCTAGACGATTGTGGGCTTCCCATGCTAATCCATTTAGCATGGGATTGTTTTTAGTTACATTAAGCTTGTAATCCTCTAATAGATTACTAGCTGCATAGGGATAACTTTCTGTATCCCTATAGGCATTGCGGGCAGTTCCCACATACTGAGCCAAGCTTTGCCCTACAACCCCCAAGACACTAGTATATAACTGTGAGAATACTTTATTACTCTGAGTATCAAACATAGGATCGACAGCTTCGTGGCCTGGTAATCTAATACCACTAGACCCTGCTTGTGAGAACTTATCTTCTGTGGGTCTATTCCAGTTATCGTAGATACGTTCAATAGTCGGATCAATACTACGCCCTGATGCCACACTACCAATAACATCTGCTCCAATTGGCATAGGTGGAGTAGCAAACTGTGAGATACCAGTTACTGTAGCATCTACTGCACTTTGCTTAATATACCCATTAAAGAACTGCTTAAATCCATTCCATAACATAGAGCCAATATCTTCGTCATGATGCGCATCTAATGCACTATAAGCATCTAAGAGTCCACTAGTAATCATGCCCATGAACGGACGCAATTCCTGCGGTAAGGACAACTGTGCAGCATTCTGTGGGTCTTGTCCTGGAATATAGATTTTAATCTTACCAGCCTGATCGCTTCTCGTTTGATTAGCTAAATCTGCCATAGCTTCTGGACCATGAAGTAATGCAGAATAAATAGAGGCCATTGCACCAGTGCCTAACACAGTTGCAAGTCCCATTGTCGTAGCTATAGGCTGTTCGTTAAATGCCCTTAGAACACGGAACAAACCTTGAGTAGTAACATTACCAAAGACTGTAGATTTATTATAAATATCTACGGCTCTATTAGCACCACTAGTTCCTGGATCACCTACTAATTGTCTAGTCTCGTAAGCACGCTTTAATGCAGGAGCGTCTTTATTTAATCTAAAGAATTGAGCATTACCAGCTTCACTGATTATACTGTTAATACCATGTAGGAACTCATTAAACTGTAGCATGTATGGCTTAAGAGTAGGGAACATGCCGTTAGCTTGGAATAAATGAGGTGCAGAGGAATTAAGTGCAGAATAGATAACTTGCTCAGGTGCTCCTGATTTAGTAGGTGCCTTTTTCATAGCTTCTGGAACTGGTGCAGTAGACATGCCACCTACGTTAGATGCACCCACACGTTGCATCTCAGCTCGGATACTATTCTCCCATGCAGCTTGTAAATTTGTGTGTATGGCATTTACCCGTGTATCACCTAGTAAATTACGTAAGGTAGAATTAAACTTACCTTTATTTACAGGGTCTAATGTATGAGCTAAATGGTGTGAGAACTCTGCTCCAACACCAGCTAATACTTCGCTAGGCCAAGTTAATGCAGCAGTAGGATCAGCAAATGTGATCTTACCGCCTGATACAGATTTAAGTGCCTTCTCTAAATACCCACCTGTCATATCTGTGGGCCTAGTAATAGCTCCTTCTAGCCCTGTTCTAAATGCATTAATAGGAGCATAGAAACGAGAAACTACAGCAGCAGGAATACCAGTTAGCATTGATTGCATAAACTGACGCATTCCATTTACAAAGTTAAGTGTGCCTCCAATTGCAGTAGGAGACATTTCTAATGCTTTAAATAGCGCAGGGTTCTCTACGTAAAAATGTCTTAGTTCACCATTTATCCGAACAGGCATCGTATCTGTTGGAGGTTCAACGCGATTAGCACCAGTAGGAGACTTCCACTCCCTAACAAGCTTAGCATTGCCAGGGTTCGATGACTGGCTATCGAGGATGTTGCTAATGATATTAGAGACAACATCATTCTTTTCGATCTGTCGATATAAGTGCTCATAATGTTGTTTGTCCAGTTGCCATGCAGGTATGTTAGCATTAGGAATACCTGATCCTTCAGTTACATTACGTGCAGCTAGTGGATTATCAATCTCACCTGACAGACTGTGGCTACTTAAATAATTAGGATGAGTGTTTTTTAATTTAGTAGCTTCTACACCTGTAATCATTCCTCGTGCTTGTAGAATATCTACAACACGAGACTTAATAATTCTATCTTCATCAAGTAAAGCAGAAACTACAGGATCAGTATTTGCAGCCGCTACTTTAGCTTTAAGTGTAGAAGTATCAAACTCACTTAAGTTGACTTTACTACCAGCTATTAATCTATTATCTAATTCATTAGCTGCATGTCGAGCCTCATTATACAAAACTTGTTGAGGCTCAGTCAATCGTTCTATTGTTTGGAAATGCTTAGTAACTGACGGAAACGAAATGCCAGATACAGGATCAACACCTGTCTCCATAGCATAACGGAACCGAGTATCAAAGCTAAAGTTGTTATTATATAAACCAGTTCGATAACGTAATTCATCCGCAGCCGTAGGATTAGGTGCAGTTGCGTCGATCGTATCGAAAAGAATTTGGTTCTTATCTGCTACAGCAGTTTTTACCTTACTTCCAACACTACCAGCATCTCCCGGTAATGGTGCAGCAGGAACTTCTACCCCACTCATCTTACCTGTAATACCACTAGCTTCATCTGATGCAGCATTAAAGGCAGCAGAGTCACGAGCATATAACGTAGCTCTATCTCTACCTACCATTTCCATTACTTTATTAACTACTGTTTTACGAGTAGCAATAAGAGCTAATGCACCTAGCCCTGTAGCCGCAGCCATGCCCCACGTCATGCGGGTGTTAGGATCGCTCAGGGGCGGCACAGGATCAAACGGTAGGTCAACTGTATCCGCAATGGGATGGTCCACTATAGGTGCGGCAGCGGGCGGGATAGGCGGTGTTGGGAGCGGTGCAGGGACGAACTCAGGTGGAGTAGGTAGCTGATCTGTAGGCGCCTGTTCGCTGCCTGTTAAGCTGTTAACAGGTTCATGAGGCTGTAAGTTTTCTAATACTAAGTCAGCACCTACACCTAAACCACCACCAATAGCAGGAGCAGAAGGAGCAACTACACCAGGAAGCATAGTTTCAGTAGCAGCCTTTAATGGTAAAGGTAATTTATTAATAATACTTCTACCAACGTAAGGACCCATAGAACCTGCATCTTCTGCAAAAGTATTTAACTTCTGCTCGAAGGGACTTGATGCAGGTGATGCAGGAATTAAACTAGCAACACTACCAGGACCTAAACGATTATTATATAATTCACTAGCTCGTTCTGCACCCGGTAAATGGTAATCACTTCCTACAGCATACTTACCTACAAGATGCTGTGCCATATCTACGGCAGAATATAATCCATTAGCTGCATTAGGAACAAAAGCTTCTGCTCCTTGTGCATTAGGACTAGATAATAAGCCAGCAACAAACCCAGGCACTAAATGTGTTAGTGCCTTAGGTGTTGCAATTGCAGCTTCCTTAAATCCCCTAAGTAGTCCAGATTGATACTGTAAATCCTCTGGACTACCAGGTTCAAAAGGAGAAGGAGGAAGTAAATCTGACATTAGTATTGTGCTCCAGAATCTCCTACTAACTTACCATTTTGAGTAGGAACTCCCACATTACCTCGTTTACGCATGTTCAACATTACGTCATTATATCCTGCTAAATTAGTAGATTTTAATTTAGCAAGTGCAGCACCAGCCTGTGAAGGATTACTGATAGTTACTGGTGCACCATTCATAGCTGTAGGTGCAGCAGTTCTAATATTAACACCAGCTGCCTTAGCTCCTTGCACACCTTGATCTATTGCAGCTAATCCTTGCTGAATAGTTTGAGGATTAGGAGTTAAGCCAGGAATTTTAATAGAACCGCCAACAGTTCCAGTAGTAGGATCAAGAGTAAGAGTAGTTCCTCCCCTACTACCAGCACCTACACCAGCCGCTGCAACACGATATTTACCATTAACTTCGGCTGCATCCACAATAGGAGGCTGTCCCTGCGCTAATGGTAATCCTGTCATCCCACTCATTGCATTAATATCAGGTAGGAAGCCAGCATTACGCAAGCCTTGAGCACCGCTGCCTACTCTACTAAAGTTTTCTGCTCTATTAGCATCTGTGGCTCCTTGCGCTAATGGAGCTAAATCAGTTCCACCAAGTAAACTAGCAGTAAGTGGATTAGATACAGCCGCAGCCCCTGCCCCTGATCGCTCACCTACTAACTTAAGAATATCAATTACACGACTACGAGCATCATTAGCTTGTGCAGCCTGATTAGCTTGTAATTGCATAGCATTAGTATGTGCTAACTGATTATTATAATCAGTAGCTCCCATCTGCCTCTGTGCCATATAAGTTAGCAACAAAGGAAATGCCATACGACTAGCTACAGGATCAGCACTTTGTCCTGCTAATGTAGCTTCAATAGGATATGGATCAGTGCCACCGGGATTAGGAGGCGTAAATGCAAACGATGCCATTTTAGAACCTCATGCCCTGAGTAGTATAAGCTTCCTGCGGAGGATCAACTTTTGAACCTGCTAAATTAGGTTCCTGTTTATTACCGCCGAAGAAATAGTCGTAAGCACTGCCACCTGATTTAATTAAATTAGCAAGTGAATTACCTTGTGCTAACAAATCAGCACTTCCTTGATTAGGATTAGGTGCTGTTTTCAGTAAGTTGTTATAGGCAGCATTAGTGCTATTCTGCATACCTACATTACCATAAGTAGCAGCCTGTCCAGCAGAAGCACCACCATTAGCCCTACTAGCCATTACTTGTGCTAGTGTGCTACTACCATCAAATGGTGTAACATTGGGCTGAGATAGGTTAGGAGAACCACCTTGTATCAACGACAACCAATTCTGTAGAATACCACTACGATTAGCGTTGTTAATGTCAGGTGCTAGTTTATATGCACTAGTTACTGCATCATTCATGCCTGTTTTCAGGTTATTAAATGCAGTTCTACCCAACTCAGCTAATACACTACCAGCCGCAGTTCCTTGTCTAGCAAATGTGCGTAAAGTATCCTGTATAATAGGCCGTTGAGTTTGCTGATTTGCGTTAATTACACCATTAACCAACGAACTCCTAATTTGGTTAGGAGTTACGTCTTGATAGTTATTATATCTATTAAGTGTGCTTTCTGCCGCAGCATTAGCCCCACCCATACGCTTTAATAATGCATCATTTACTGTATTACTATCATGCACGCCTCTAGTATTACGATCTGTAATAGCAGAAAGCGACGATCTAGTAGCAGCTTCTTGTCCTGGACCCTGAACAGTTTTCCAAGTATTAGTTACAGGATCAAAGGTTACACTATTTCCTGTATTATCAGAATATCCAGCAGTAGACCTACGCAGCATTAATGCATTTAATGCTTGTTGATACTGTTGCTCATTTTGTGCCTGCTGTAACTGCGATTGTGCAATAGCAGCAGAATTATCTGGTCCTTTAGGCTTGAAAGCACTATAAGCACCTGCACCGGCACTTAATAATGCAGCAGCCTCACCTACACCTGTTCCCATTAGAAGGCTCCTGAATTACCAATGCCACGACGCTTGTTGTTAAGTATCTGATCTGCAATACTAGCCTCAGTTACTCCACCAACTCCCCCTAATCCCGCTTGTGGACCAGGGTTAGTAGCTCCTTGTGCGACACCACCAGCATTAAGCAAAGTAGGTAGATCACTAAATGACGTGCCACTTACTGCATTATGCACATCACCACCTAATCCAGCCCTAATACTGTTAACTAAGTTAGGTGCCTCAGTATAATAAGTGCTAGGATCGAAGCTATCCGCATTATAGATACTTAAATTCTGTGCATTAGATCGAGCACCACCAATATAATCGTCAACTTGCTTACGTTTTGAAGTTAAAATATCATTAGCAAGCGAGGATAGTGTAGATCGTGCAGCCGTTCTATCAGTATTTAGCTGATTATTAGCTGCTGCATATCCTGTATCGTTCAGCATATGCCGCTTTAATGCATTATTAAGCTGATCTCCTAACGGATTGAACTGATTATTTAATTCAGTATCAATCGAAGGGTTGATATCGGCTTGTGTAATCCATTTACTAGAGTATCCAGGCGTAAATACACTATCTAGTGCACCTACAGCCTTGTCTCTCTTAGCACTTAACATATTATCTAACACAGATTGACCAGTATTTTGGTCAAAGAAGTTAGCCGGCGTATCTGTTAGATCAGGCACCTTAGATGACTGATCTAAAATAGCTCTACTAATAGCTTGCGAGTAAGTAGGATCGTAAGGATTTAAGCCACGAGAACTAATATAGTCCTGTGCCCTACTAGTTGCACCTTCTTGAGCCTGCTGTAATCCAAGTGCAAATTTATTACGCTTGTCAAGTGCAGCTTGGTCAGCAGTTTGCTTATCTAGCAACGACTGTGCAGAAGATTGACTTTCTCGATCTGCAATCTGCTTATTTAATTCGTCAGGAGTGTTATAAGAACGCCCTGTAACTGGATCAGTATACATAGGCTGCGTTGGCTGGAAGTTAACTCCGCCTCCTTTTGCACCACCACCCATTATTCACACTCCAACATATAAGCTGTGCCAACTCGTTTAAAGCCAATGTGTCTATATATAGTATCTATAGCTAATGAATTAATACCGGCAATATCACCAGTCTGAACTTTTACTGCTTTATTATCTTTAGCCCATTGAATAAAGTTATTCATGAGCATAAGTCCTAATTTAGTCCTATTTGGTGTATTCTCTTGCACATACCAACAACTTTCTACAGCCATCAGTTTAGGAGAGAATAGAAACGGTGTTAAATACCCAGTGACGATGCCGCAGAAATAGTTATTTTTATCTACTGCAAGATAACAATGCCAACTAGGATCATTTAGCATTTTAAGTGCGTTAGATAGCATATATTGCTGATCGAACGGTATTCCTTTTAACGATCCCATACTATGTAATTCCTCTGCCAACCTAACAGCATAGGCAGCATTCTCAGCAGACAGAGGAACTATCGTATTCATCTATTATTTCCTGGAGTAAACGGTTGCCCTGGTATCGGTTGTGAAGTCGGTGCGCCCCTTAATGTAGAACTACGAATATAATCCATTAAGTTGCGGTTCATTTCTTGCTGTCTGCTTACTTCGTTATCTAACTTTTGACTTAAATGAACAACCTGCGAGTTTATAGCAGCAATAAGTTGATCCTGTGCTCTATCAGATCGTTCCATACGCTCAATTGCATTATCTATCCGCTTAATAGATGCATCAGCTACTTCTCGTAATGCAGTAAGCTGATAATCTATTCTAGTAATAGTAGCTGAGTAAGTTACAATATAAGACACAATAGTTAAAAAAGGAGCTACAATTGCCGCTGCAAGTAGTATTCGACTGACAGAGACGGTATCAGGTTTTAGCACCATTGTCAATACTCCGCATCGGCCGTCCAGCCAAACTCAGTTAATACACTACTAGCAATTGAGTGCCTTACTTTAAAATGCTTTTTCTTTGGTGTAACACTAGAAGTAGAACCGCCGTTAGCCCAACTTCCTGTATTGTAAGATACTAAATTAATACCACCAGCAGCATCGAATAAAGTAATAGTAGGTGCAGCTCGCTTAGCTGTAGCAAATCTAATAGTCCTAGCATACACTGCTGTAGGATGAGAAGTAAGGTCTCCTACACCTGTATCAGCAGTAAATGTAGTAATACCAGAATTAAAGCTACTCTCATAAAATCGTTGACAATCAGCTAGTTGCTGTGCCTGCGAGATTTGAGGGAAGCCTGTAGCCTGAGTTCCAACTTCTAAACAGACCCGACCAAGATTAAAGTTCATTATTGTATTAGTAGGTAATTGCATCGCAAGAATAAGTCGATCGTCGTCATTCGTTCCTAAAGTCCTAAGCTCAATAGACGGTAAATCAAACTGTAAAGTATAAACAGCAGGCACAGCAGTTAATGTAATACCTTGTGTTGCAATATTAACAATGGAACTAGGGCTGCCTCCTGTGCCAAAGTTTTGACTAAAGAATATACTAACAATTTGACCTACTGTGCCCCAAGCAACAAAGGATAAAGTAACTGTATTACCTGAATAAGTAGCTACACTTTCTATATTCTGTATAAGCTGCCTACTTGTTTCACCTGTGCCCGCTACAGTTACGTCATATTTAGCATAATAGCGACAACCAAAATTAAGTAGTGCAGTGTGAGTAGCAGGCTGCTTACTAAAAGTGCCAACAGACCCGCTACCGTCAACAAAACTACGCCACCGATCAGCCATATAAATAGCTGATCCATGAGGGATACTAAAATTAGTGCCTCGCTGCCAAACATCAAAACTACCATTCATAATGGCATTTTTGAAACCTAGTAACGAGGCGCTATTAGTGCTATCATACCATCCACCAATTAAACGAAAATTCTCGTTTACATCTACATCCCAAGGGAGGGTATTAAGATCGACTAATCGAAGCCGTAATCCTGAAACAACGTCAAAGGTCATGATTACCTCCTTACTGTGCCTCGAATATAGCCAATCGAGATACTAACAAATTTAACTGGTGCTGCGGTAGTGCCCTTAAATCGTAGCTTCATAATCTTAAATCGAGCATCCCACGGATATAATCTTTCATCTGCACTCATTCTACCACCACCAAAGGGAGTAGAACCAAATGGAGTATTACCGTAACCTCCTGCTTCACCACCTATAAAGTCCATAGTAAGTATAGGTGTTTTAACTCCATTCTCGTTTCTTATATTATCTATATACATTTCCGCAGTAAATACACCAGTGCCTTGAGTATCTAAAGCTAGGAACTTACTTAGCTTAACATGCATACGCTTTTGAAAATCAGCCCAAGGTAATTCCCAATCAAATGTAATACTCTCACCATTACCACTATTGACTGCTGGATCACCAAAACGATCTAGGCTACGATTTACAGCATCAAAATCATAGTAATATAACTTAGTTCCACGAGAAAAGATTACATTCTCTAAAGAAGTTCTACAAGCTGATCTAAAATTCCAGCCTCGTAATCTGGCCCAAGCTCTAACTAATGGATTAGCTATATTAGTATAGGAGTATACGATAGTTTCAGTAATATTACCTAAGTTATCTTTTACAGGCACAAATAACATATACCGCTTATTACGTAAATCGTAAACAGCAAACATACGCTGTGCCATTTCAGCGGTCGTTAATAGCTTAACATGGTCAATATAGTCAGGAGCTACGTTCTGTGAGGCTCTAATAGGCTTTAATGTATTAAACGGAGCTACTCGCTGAATAGCATTAATACCGATATTATCACAGAAGAATGCTTCATCTGACACAGCTACTAACGACCGATGAGATTGACAACCATATTCTTCTATGAACCCATCATCGGTAGGAGTGTGAACTGTCGGTGATCCTGTATAATTCCCAAGGTTGAGAGGTATTGCTCCACGCTCAAACGTAACGATGAGCTTATCTCTATAAGCAACGAGCCCCGTGATAGTCGAACTCCCAACGCTAACTCGTGATCCGAGATCAAGTGTGATCGCATCGTTTGGAGGTGGGTCACTGGTAAACGTGCCCGATGTTCCTTTGGCCGAGATATAGATTGTTGAGAGGGCATTAGATACTCCAGCAATGATAAGGTATTGTCCATGAGTAACAACGTATGACCCTACTGGTGTGTTAATATTAGATAACGAAGCAAGATCAACTAAGAACTGCAACGTCATGTAGTTAGGATTACTAGGGACTCCTGCAATAATAAGCGGTTTATCATTACCATTAACAATGATTAGATCACTGTTAAACGTAGCAAAGTTAGCAACAGTAATAGGTGTTACCCATGGATTTACTCCACCAAGTAACATCTGAGTAGTAACACCGCTGCCGTCAGTTTTAGTAATTGCACCATTAGACTGCACACAGATAATATACCCGTTGAAGTAAGTGCAGTTAATAATGTCGTTACTATTACCCCAATTATCTACATTACCTAAATAAGTAGTCCCAGGTCTAACAGCTAAAGAACCATCTAAAGCTCGCTCAATATTATCTAATACACGAGCAAACTTCGGCTCCATATTTAAGTCATTGTTAGCAAGATTTAGGCCACCATCAAACACACGCACAGTAGAAGTTTCTAACTGCTGTTGCGGCTGTCTTGCTTTTGTTCTTTGTGTTTTATTGTGGCGCCCTGTTAACATTTACGGAGCCTCCCACCAACCACCAATAGTAGATACGACGCCCCGAGTAAGAGGGATATCTTGATTGTTTAAATCCGCAAATACCTGAATACGCCTTGCTTCGTAAAGCATCTTGAACTTGTCTACAGTAGCTGGAACGGTTGCGTCGTCGGCAGAATATAACCATGCAGCACCATACCGTAATAACAGTGAGTCAATATAAACAGGATCAGCCTTACCAATTGGAGACGGTGGTATTTGTCTAGCCCTGATTATAACATTACCAACTGTTGTATACGGAACAATTTTAACTGGTCTCTTGGCTATTGTATAATCCTCTGTAATATACATAGGATTACTACCAGTTAGTGAAGTAGGGTTCCATCCTTGTGGCAGCTTAGGGATTTTATCAATAACTCCCTCAGGCCATACATACTGAATGTCACCAAAATCTGTGATACTAGATATAGGGCCAGTTAAATCACTAGTTAATCTTCCTGTTGTGCCATCTACAGCAACAGTAAAATCAATCATTAACTTTGGCCACCATGCATCATTAATTAGCATAGTTTGTGCATCATCTACACACTGTTGGATAACAGGCGCAGAGTAAGTCTGAGTAGAATACCCAGGCACTTGTCTTAATTGTAGAATTACTGCATTAACTATAGTTTCTACAGTATCTGCCATGCTATCCTCCAACAGCGAAACGGCCAGTGTAAGGAGCAGTTACACTGGCCGCTATTGCTCATTAAACTAACTAATTAATAATTAGCTGGTAAAATGAGCAATCCCATGCAGCCCGCCGTTGTTGGATGCATTAACGTCGTTATTAAACTGGATACCCGCAGTAATAACCTTTACACCGTCAGGAGTAGTAGTAAAGGTATAAGTGCCGCGAGGATCACCAGTAGTAGCAGTTTGCGGATCAGTAAGAACCGCAGCGGTAAGAGTGCCAGCCGCAGCCAACGCACTATCCGTAGTTTCGTATTCAGCCTTAAGAGCCTTGAACGGCAGACCAAACACGTTACGATGGCCTACGTTAATAGTAGTGGCACTAGTATTAGTCCAAGATACCTGACGGATATACTTAAATGCCTTAAGACCATTAACGATAGAAGCACCGTTAAGAGTAATAGTTTCAGTCATAGGCTGATTAAGATAATCAAACCCATCAACTGTAACTGTAGAAGTTGCAGCACCAGATGCCACATACTGCAAGCACCGTCCCCAAGTGCCGTCTAATGTATTATTAGCCAGCAAGAGAGTAGTAGTGCTACCAGCAGTATTAATAGACTGTGCAGACAGAATAGCAGTGGCACTAGCAACAACAGGTGAACCGAAACTCACACGAGTAATACCATTACCCATATTAATATCGGCATGATAACGCATTGCCTTAACATACTGAGACAAGCGCCGAGGAAAGAAACTAGCATTAGTAACAGTAATAGCCATTAGTAGTCTCCTTAAATATCACCAAGACCGCCTTCTTTGCTTCGTCCTTGCTTACTCGCTTTAGACTTAGCAACATCCTCAGGCAGTAATTCGCTCGGCTCTTGCATATCAACTAAGCCAGGAGTGCCAAGCAATCCCAATCTAGCGATTTGCTCGTAATCATCCGTAGCAACTAGAATAGAATGCCCCGCTGGAAACGAGACCATAATTCCAGTATTAAACGTATCTTCACGAGCTTCAATAGAATTAGAGCGAAGGATTTTAGTGCCGTGCGGGCTTTCCCTAACTACTTCCTTAGTAATTACGTCATAGACCGTCCTAGTAAAAGGACCATGCACTAATTCAGCAGTAAATGCGGGGACTTGTGTTGTTCCGCTCATGTTTTGCTCCTTAGTTAGTTAACACAGCGTGAGAACGAAAAGCCTTCCACATGCACCACTGACCTTGCCACAGCACACGACTACCAACCGCATCCTGATTCCAAGGAGCAACCAATTGCTTGGTTTTCATGTTAACATGTTTAAGGATATGCAGCTTAAGATACTTATCGTTAATAAAGTAGCTCGAAGCAACAGGGCAGTCCTCATCGTAAAGGATCGGCACGTTATTATGCATAACGCCTTCAAAGCCTAGGTCAAACATACGAGACCCAGCCTTACCCTGATTAAGCGGAATAGTCAGCTTATCACGGACAGCCTGCCGATACATACGATAGTTATTGCGGCCACTAACAATAACAGACGGCTTATCACCCTTAAGTGTCAAATCCATCAACACGTCATCGTAAACTTCTTCAATGTTGGTAGCATCCATAGCACCAGCAAAGATATAAGCAGACGTGCGCCACTGAATTTGCGTAGCCCTATTCAAGCCACCCAAAGAGCCAGTGTTAGGATTAGTAGGAATAAGAGTGCCAAGACCCAAAGGATCAGTGCCACCACCAACACCATAAAGATACTGACTAAACCGCTCAGTAATACTTTCCTCAAGCACATCCATCTTCTTAGTCATAAGCTTAAAGATAGCTGCGTCGCCCTGGTTTTCGTCCTGTTCCTGGTCACTGATAATAACAGAACCAGCAATACGAGAATAACCATATTCCAGTGTCTCAAACTCATCAGTCTGAGCAACAGGAACCGGATCGTAATAGCGGTAAGAACCAATATTCGGATTGCGTCCAACAGTCAGAGGATTAGTGATATTATAACCACCATCTTCAAACTCAACGCGGTCATTAGCGAAAACCCAAGCCTGCAAAGCATTGGATTTAACACTAGCCATAATCAACTTCTTGCGGCTCTTAGTGAGCGTAGAATGCAAGAGAGATGCAACGGCAGGAACGATACTACCAACAGGCATAATTAACTCCTAATAATCAAACTTGATAACCGTTAGCTCGCATTTCGGCACCAAGGATTTCTTTCCAAGATGCATTTTCGTTATACGTCCCTACTTCTGTAGTTGGCGCCGCAGGTTGGTTATTACTACGAGGCCCAGGTAAGGGAGGCGAGTTATTCTGGCTATTAGCCGGCTGATTAGTAGGCTGCTGTATAGTAGGCTGCTGTTGTGGTTGAGCTTTTAAAGCTTCTATTTGGGGGCGCAACGGCTGGGTGTAGTCAAGCCCGTTCTTTACGCACCATTCGGCCATGTTAAGGTAGGCATCGTGCAAAGTCAAGCCCGGTTCTGCACGCATCATCTCGGCCATTACGTCAAGGTTATGTTCTGCCGCCGGCCTAGCAGTTAGAAATTCATCTAATTGCCTATTAGCTAACTCATCAGCCTTCTTCTGTCTGTTAATATCTTCAACTTCTCGCTGCTGCTGCTGAGTAAGTGGTGCTAACTTACCGTCAATCATCTTACCGATGGCTGACATATCAATACCAGGATTAATCCCTTGTTCTAGGAACGGGATTTGATAACCCTTAGATTTAACTTCAGCTACAAGAAACTCTAAAGTCTTAACAGGATCACGCAAGAAATCACGCATAACTGAGATTGCTGCAATAGCGTCCTCAGTTCGTAAACCTGCGTCTACAATACTACGGTTAACCGTATCTACGCTGCTTAATCGCTGGTTGGCTTCTGCTAACTTACCTTCCAACTCTGTAGCACGCCGAGACTCACGCTGTGCATTCTCAAATACACGGCGTTCGATCCCACCCTTAGCAACTACTCGGCCAGTTACAGGATCAACTAAATCTCGGGTATTAGGATTAGTTTCGTTTGGCTTTTCGATAAGTCCGTCGTGCTTACGGGCTTTAACGTCGGGAACCTGTTTGTCAGTTCCCTTGTTGACATTGTCAGTTCCAGTGACGTTGCTAGTTTGCTGATTAGTATCGGCACTGTTATCTGTTGTTGTCGCTGCTGTTGTCGTCGTGTCAGTTGTTGGTTCAGACGTAGTTGTTTCCGTATCACTGGCTGCTCCAAATCCCGGCATATTAGCAAAGATATCGTGTTCTGTAGTTCCGCTCATTATCTGCTCCTTAATGAGTTACTGGTTGCTGAGAATTAGTAGGCTGCTGTCCTTGTCCTGCCGCTTGCATCATTTGTTCTAAAATCTGCTTAGGCGGAACTCCTTGTGCTAACGCTGTTCCAATTGCCTTTAATATATTAGGTGGCAACTGTTCCAGTGCTTGCGTGACCATTATAGCGGTTTGCTGTGGGTTTTGGCTACCCCCTTGTGCTCCTGAAAGCTGTCCTGGCTGTCCCTGCCCAGGTGCCCCACCATGCGCTGCGTCAATCATCTGTTGGGCTTCTTCTTTAATCATATCCCAATCTTCCTCTGAAACATTAAGATCGTCAAATACTTCAGAGAACATTTCTAACGTAACTTTAGTAACTGATCCAGGCGCAGCTTTAACAAACTGAGCAAGAATTTGACCAACTTCTATAGCTTCTCTCTTACGTGCTTGCTTATTCTGTTTCTGAGAACTGCCACCAACACAAGTCATGGCTTGCATACTTAAGTCAGTAAGATTGTCAATCGGCTTCCAAAACTCAGTAACGTCTAAGTTAGTAATTGCTTTAACAGTTTCAGCAGGCATAAATCGTAAGCATAGTTGTGCAACCATCCAGCCGATACCAGCTACAAAGTCCTCAATAGCATCTAGGCGCATATCCATACGCTGATTGCCCATTGAAGAATAATACTCAATAGCTTGATTAGTTGTGTTAGTTTTAAATTGTCCGCCTCTAGCAACTTCATTAGCTGCTGTAATACGATCAATACTCTCGTATAAACCTTTCTTATCAAACAGCGAAGTGAAGTTAGTAGACGGCGGTGTTATTGTTTTAATAACATCTTCAATCTTTACACCGTCAGGTAAATTAAGTGGCGTAGCAGTAGCAGTAGGACCCTGTAATACTTTCTCTACAACTTCCTGCGTAAGTCCTGAGTTAGTATTATAGAATACATTTCTACGAGCCCAATGCCGAGCTAAATTCATCTCGCTGTTAATAGTATTAATTTCATCCTGCTGATCTAAGTAATAAGAAACCTCACCCTTAGCAAAGATACCAAGTGGATTATCATGGAAAGCTAGAGGATACAGAGGATAAAAGTTTAACAGCTTATACGGGTCATCCCATACCCAAATTGGCCAAGTCCAGTTCTTTGCATGATATAGTTCTAATCTACGAGCCATCTTATTCCAGACGTAGTAGACTTCAGTCATCTTAGCTTTATTAAATGAGTCCTCATCTTTATATCCGTAAGTAGTGTAAGGCTTATTGCTTTCAAAGATGGAGGTATTATTTTCACTATTACGATCGTCGTCTGAACAGGGAAGAATATGAGTAGGTTCGTAGATAGATTTATATTCCTCTTTATCTTCGTTCTCTTTAGCAAAGACAGCCTTAATATATTCAGTAGGTAACTGATCCCTAATAGCCACCCAATTAGCATCACTAAGATAAATATCAGTGCAATTAGGATCAACAATTACTTGCGAGCCTGACCTGATCCTAATAAATGGACCACTAGGAGCAGCAATCTCAATACGTTCTTCAATAGCTATAAGTTGCGCTTCGTATTCTTCAATCTCACTAGGAGTTTTAGCATTAACTAATTTGTCAGAAGCTTTCTTTAAATCTTCTAACGCCTGCTCACTGCTCTGTTCTTTTTGGGTATAACCGGCCTCAGCCCATGCAATATTAGTAAGTAGTGCAAATAACACTGCTTTCTTAGCTTTAGGCTTTAAGTTAATACCTGGTGCCGTAGTCATGGCGAATAGCGAATTAACTAATTTATCAATACCCCGTGCGCGATCGTCTAAAACTTCCTTACTATCAGGCTCACCTAATGACAGTGAGTTAATAGATACATAAGGATTTTTAGAGTAGAGAATTGGAAGCTGAGCTTGGATATTAGCAAATACCACATTCTCTGTAGAGCTGTGTGCATTACCTAACTGGCGAGCCCTGCGCTTATTATTTTGTTGCTCGGGTCCAAACTTATCTCTGTGTGCAGATTGGTCGTTATTATAATATTCGATAGCTTCGTTCCAAGCTTCGATTAAATCTTCCATCTGCTTTTCTGCACGCTTAATTCGCTGCTTCCAAAGCTTACCTTGCTTAGAGGAAACAGGAATTTTAGTTCCAGGCACAACCTTAAATACAGGCATTGCACTAGGACTAGCTACTTTATCTTCAATACCAGCTCGGCGCATAGAGCTGTCTAAACCGTCTGACGGAGTAGTAAAATCTAACGTGTCGCTCATCTGTGCCTCGCTTTAACTTTAGAGCTATTCTCACCTTCAATCTCATGCCAAGCTAACCAAGCAGGCGGAGTATTAGGCTTACCTACAAACTTAGCTAACTTCGGTCGTAATGTCATGGCATATTTCCACATATCCATGGCGTGATCGTCTTTATCTACTGTAGTGTCTGTATTCTGTCCTGACCCATCAGTCTTATACATCCACTCTGTAATTTCGTTAATAAACCAATCACAGTTATCACTTACGTAGAAATAAGGAGCATCTAACTCACCAGTAATAGGATGCTCATGTCTAACATTAGTAGCTAAATATTGTAGGTTTTTATTAATACCTGTAGATATATCTCTATTACCTCGTTGCATTTCTATTCCTTCTCTACGGAATAACTCTGCAACAGTAACACCTACTACGTTAACTGATCCAGCAGACCTACGAAATAACTGCGGATCAGCAAATATAGGACTTAAGCTTTCTGTTCTAACTCCATATTCGTCTCTAATATCTTTAATCTTAGAAGCTGATACAGAGATTAACTGCTCTCGTTCGTAGAACCCATCTAATAGAAATACGTTACCATCATCGTCCGTAAAGAATAAGCCATAACAGCTAGGACGTAAAAGCCCGTGGTCGTATCCCTCAAAGAACTGTGGCTCAAATCCCCCCATACGTAACTGACCAAGATACTCAATTACTTTTGCTTGTTTAACTTCATGTAAGTTTTCATCGAAAGAAGCATAAACTACGCCTGACAATGCACCCCATTTACCATAGATAAACCGCTCACGCATTGTCTCATTACTAAAAGAAGTTAACATACCAGTGATAAAATCTTCACCAACATTGTTAACATTCTCATAAGTCGATCCCTCAAATAACTCGATAATAGGTTTAGGATTACCTTTTTCGTCTCTAATAGCTTTACCACTGCTATCTACTTCACATAGTAGGTCAGGATTGTAAATTCCCTTAGCAAAGTCATGCAGTGGTTTAATTAGCTTACGGTAAACCCAATTACGAGTAGGATTAGAAGTTAAAATTAACCAACGAGGACCAACTTTCGGCATAGTTTTATCTGTGCCTTCATACGGTGTCGATCCGCGTAATCGGCCCATCAAATCCATAAAGTCTTTGTGAGAAAACTCCGGGTCCTCTATCTGATCTACAACAGCCCAATCGAATGTAGCACTTAACAAGTTCGAGGTAGATTGCTCTGTATCCTTGCCTCTTTGTGCCATATAACGAAAATTCACACAAGAGCCATTGGTAAGATAAAGTGTGTTGTCGTCCTTCGTCGGTGCTCTCTTTATCCAATTCTTCGGGAGCCACTTAAAGAACTCCTTACGAATTGTGTCGTTTAATTTAGGATAAGTAGATCGAGCTACTAATCCATTAGAGCCAGGATAATCTACTGCAAGTTTGATGGCTTTGACAACGGCACAAGCTGTCTTACCGTTACCAAAGCCACCACCTATAAACTGTATCTTAGCACGAGAATTGTGGAAGCGATGATGCATTCCACCTTCTTCAATGCGGTATACAGATGCAGCCATTACTTATCTCGACCATAGTGAATAGCTACGACAGGAGTTGCACTAGGATTAAATAGAGTAAAATAATTAGCACCTGCGGGAATAGCAATAACAGTTTCTACACTAACAGGACATTCAACGTCATAGTTAGCAAGCGAACTATTTGCATCCCAGCGAAGTAAGCAGTCACCAATACCTGCACGAATACGAATGTGAGAAGGTTTAATATCTGTTCCTTCCAATCTATCTTGGTTAGTCCAACAAGGAATATCAAACCTAGATGCTGTATTCTGAGTAATAGGAGGATTAGTAGCAGTTCCAAAGTTACCACTCTGCACAGGGTAAGGATACCGTCCAACTTGGAAAGACATATTAAAACTCCTTATCTATATTTAGATCAAGTGTAAGAACTTCTTTGTCACTACGCTTAACAATCTCAATAGTCAGTCCACCTGACATACTGTGACGATGCTCCACAATATCAGCAGGACGGAAACCACCACGATCTAAAATCTCTCTAGCCGCTGACTTCTGTTCTGCCCGATCTTGGCTATAAAGTCCTTCTACAATAACTTTAGCAGACTTTACAGCTTTCTGTGCAAATATATCTCTTACAGTATTAGCTTCAACTTCTAGCACACTTTCTAGTATCTTACTGTGCATTTCTGTATATGCAGGACTAAGTTTAATATTTTCAATCTGTCCTACAGTAAGTCCAGTAGCTAAAGCTATTTCTTCTATCTCTAAGCCAAACAGAGTATAAGACAGAATAACTGATACTACATTCATAGTTTTAGGAACATCAGGTAGATCAGCTAATTTCTTTCTAGCTTTAACTACTAAATCTTGTGCCTCAGTATTAGTAGGTATCTCTATAAACTTAGGTGCAGCATTAGGAGACACCTTTCTACCATCAGGATAGATCAGTGTCCCATCTGCTAACTGTAAAGGGGTTTGCGTACTAGCTAACATTAGCGGGACTTCATAAGCTTCATAATTTTAGCAATATCGGCAGCGAAACTCTTACCACCTTCTTTTTCTAAAGTCTTAAACATTTCGATAGCGGCTGCCGGATCGGTCTTAGCTAATTGCCTAGCTGCTCTAGCTGTTCCTTGTGCTGTAGTAGGTTCTACAGTTACAGGCTTAGCAGGTTCATTCATTGCTGCTTGCCCCTCTGCTGTAAACTGATCCATAGCATTAGGTTTAGGAGCTTGCTCACCAGTTAAATTAATAGTAGGTCCACTATCAGGATTACCAGGATTACCACGCACTTTAGGAGTATCCGCAGTGATTTGTTTAGGAGGCGCTTCTAAGGCTTGCTGCGGTGCTGGTGCAGGAATACCAGGAGTGGGTGCCGGTAATGCTAACGGTTGAGGATTTACACCTTGAATACCTGGACCACCAGCTAATGTATTCAAAACTAATCGAGCAATTAAAGCTGCACCACCACCAGCTGCACCACTTAGCAATGCATTACTATAATCTATTCCGTCTGTTGCCGCAGTTTGTGGATTAGATGCAGGAGTATTAGTAGCAGGTGTCGATGCAACATCAAATGACGCTTGATCGTTAGCCATAACTGGTTTGCCAGCAGGCTTAGTAGGAACTCTACCTTGACCTTCTAAATCCATAGCAGGTGGTTCTTGATTAACTAATCCATTAATAGTGCCAGGATTACTAGCATTAGCCATTAATGCACGACTTACATTAGCAGAAGTCGGTGACAAACCCTGTGCAGCTAAATAACTATGGATTAAAGTAGTCGGATCGAGCACTGTATCTCCGGTTGAATTAGCAACAGAGTTTGCCACGTTATCCATTTTACTCTCCGTTATCTTCCGAAACCATCTGAGGTAATTCAGTCGGTGAGTTACGCACTACTTGCATCGGCTTCTGCATATCAGCCATAATAGCATTACGCACACGCATAAATGCATTAATGGCATCATGCCCTGTAACAGTAACCTTATCTAACAACTGCAACGCTAAATTAGCATCTTCCGGCGACATTGTTTACTCCTATGTAGTCAGTGACCATGGGGTTGATCCCACAGCCACTAAACCACATAACATGTTAATTGGCAAGGGTGATTTCCCAATTGATGCCATTGGATTGCAGATATGCATACTTGCCAGCAGTTGCAGCTAAGATAGCAGTTCCAGCAGCACCACCAGCTAAAGGAATTACGTTACTAGCATTACTAACTACTGTTTGTGCTGCAATAGTTCTAATAACTCTCCATTGTCCAGTATGTGTTGCAGCAGATGGTAAGGTAACTGTAATACTACCTGCACCATTACAGATTACATTAGTTTCCTGTTCACCCATTGTAAAGTTAGTAGTCTTAGTTACTGATACTGGTGTAGCAATAGCACCACCAAAAATAACCTGACCACCAGACGGATTAATCTGTAGATCAGTTACTTGTGTCCAAGTTAAATTAAACGTAGCTTGGTTAGTAGGTCCAATTCTACCATCACCGCCACCACCACCGGCACCACCAATAGGATTAGCAGGTGGAGTATCGGCATAGATATCTTTAACAATATTTACACCTGTAATACCACCAGCTAATACAGTAGCAACCTGTAAAGTTCCTCCAAGAATACCAATTTCATCTAATGCAGTATATAAAGCTCCAGAAGACGAGACAGCAACGCCAGTTACTTTATATCTCTTTGCATCAATAACACCAGCAGTTGTAGCTCTAGTATAAGCAACAGGTCCTACATTAAGATTACCTGTGCCAGTAATATTAAATCCACCAGCCGTAGAGAATGCATTACCCGTAAATCTACCAAGTTCAAAATCAATACCATTCTTTAAGGTATTAAGCTTATGACTGGCATTCATCTGTGGAACAATAGCAATTAGAGTTCCAGCAGGGTCCATAGACATTGGAGCAATAGCTCGACCAAAAGCTAGGCCAACTCTCCAACCGATAGCAGTAGGATCACCGTTAATACTAAAAGCTATATCGTCATATACGCCTTGTGCAGCATCACCTAATGCCTGCACAATTTGCTGACCTATCTTATGATTAGGTTCCGCTCCTGCTCTAATCTGGAAGTCCCATTCTGCACCAATAAAGTGATCCCAGAATGTAGCTCCTGCATTAGCTATAATCTGAGGATACAGTGCATACACACCACCGTATGCATTATTAGGACCTAACCCAATAATATCATGACCAGTGCCACCATTATTAAAGCTTACCTGACAGTGGAATGCGCCAGGAATAAAGTCACCACCAACAGGGCCACCAGCAACGTGTGCAGTCATAGCCGAAGCTTGGTTCATATTAACATGAATACCAAACCGACCAGATCGTAAGTTAGCCCCACCGAAGTTATAGTCCATACGTAAGAAAGTAGGAACACCGGCAGTATTAGTAGCATCTACATCATCAACACTAGCAGCCCAATAGTTATAAGCCGTAATACCAGATGCAGGAGTGCCAGTAGGAGTATACCGTTGAACAGATGCAGCAAAGTCGTTAGGATAAGTTGCTCCTGTCCAATTAGCAGAAATAGGAGAATAGAAGATAACAACGCCAAATTCAGTAACAGTGCCTGTAGCAGTTCCTAATGCCGTAAATGTTCCTACACCAGATGTAGCTACAATGTATAAACCATCGTAAGCAGTTGGAGTATTATTAGCTAATCTAACTTGTCCACCAACAGGATAGGTGCCATTATTATGTGTGCATGTAATAGTAGTGCCATTACCTGATAATGCAGTTACATTACTAACAGTTACTGCTGAATTTTGTATTTTAGGAGTGATAACTCGATCACTAGTATTAAATGCTTTAGTAGCGGTTACAAATCCAGTCCTACGTGGAATAGAAAGTGCAGTTTCTTTAAGTGTGCCAGTATCTAAATAACGGTTGAAGTTTAAATCACCAGCAGTGCCACTCATTCCAAGAGCACCACGTAATGTTCCAGCTTCTAACCATCTAATTTGTCGAGTAGATGCAGCAGAGCCATTAATCTGTAAACCAACACCAGTAAAGGTATTAGTTCCAGATACTAATCCAGCATCAGCACTAAAACCACTAGTTACATTAAGGTTAGTGCCATTATAAAATAACTGACTGCTCGATCCACTAGTTGCAGTATCTACACCATCAAATGCAATACGATGACCAGATTTAAGCCAAATAGCATTAGCACCCGCACCTTGAACAGAGTCACGAGTATCAAACAATGATGCAGAATAGTTTAACTGATTAGCCCAAGTAATACCTCGAACAATCTGAACACCATCACCAATTACAGGATAGATACCCATAACAGATGTAATAGTAGGAGATGTGCCACCACTATTAGCTTTACCTAATACAAAAGTAGCAACTTCTCTACCAATACCACCAAAGGAACCGACATAATCATCAGCTCCATTAACGAACATATCTAGTTCAAGAGTTCTAGCTACACCACCCGTAGCAGAAGAAGCACCAGTTGCATCTCGTAATTCAATAACTGCACCTTCCATTGGAGCGCCAATAGAAGATCGACCAGAAGTAGGAAGTGCAGATCGAACAGCTTGGATATAAGCTGATACAGCAGACTGACTATATTCAGAAGAAGTTACTGCAATTGTAGATAATAAATTCCATGTGCTACCAGCATCACTGCCAGGAAGTTGCCCAGTATCTGCAACAAAATTAAACCTCGGTAGTCCTGGACTGCTAAGGAATGTAGCTGTATTAGTTTGCACCCACGATGAACGAGTAACCCATAAATTAAGTGCACCACCGTCAGATGCATCAGAACCTACACGCCTAATACGTAAGGTATGTGGAGAACCGGGACCACCATCTATAGTATCGTCAGGATGAATTTCTACCTGTTTATAATCTGATGGACCAAATACCGCACCACCAGTTACATTGAGTGCATTGATAGAATTACTGGTAATAGTAGCTGCACCATTAAAGGTTAAGCCACCACTACCAGATTGAACAAAAGTAATTGGATCAGTAGATGTAGCACCTGGAGTTAAAGTTAATTTATTTTCTCCAGCTCCACCAAACTCAACTGCATCAATAAAAGTTGCTAATCCTGTGGCCTGTGCAATCTTAAATGGAACACCAAGTAATCCACCTGCATCATTATAACGCTCGATAATAAAATCGTCGTTAGTATGAATACCAGCAGAGAATTGATTTACTCCCGCAGTTTGGAAATAAATCTTTCTCGGCTGATTAACTGCACCATTAATAGGAACAGAAGTGTTAGTAGAAGTATCACTACCAAAACCAGTAATAGTAGCAACTTGTGCAAAGTTGAAATTAAGATCAACGGCATCTAGTGGGACACCATCACGGAATATAATAAATGCCATTACGGTCTCCGCACCATTAGAGATTTACCAAGAATAAACACAGTCAGATCGTTAATATCCGAACCTAATACGTCATCGTAGTTACTAATAACTCTATCACCTGTATAACTGGTAGGATGTTCGTTATACGGACGTATAATAGATATAGGAGGACGAGAACGTGTTAATATAGCATTGATGTTATCTACGTCAGCTTGCGTAGTAGGACGATCTATAATTGTATTAGATACTACAGGTCTAACACCACCAAACTCGCCCAATGTGAAAGTAGTATTAACTCCTTGCACCTGTGCCCTAGTTTCTGTTGCCTGTGAACCGATAGCAGAACCAGTAAGAGTATTTAATAATCTCTTTAACTTCTTAGCACCTACACGACGCAGTGCCGAAGCTATATGGTAATCTTGCTGAGTTAGTCCAAGTTTAGGAATGCTACCGCTCCTAGATGGAACAGTAGCACTTTGTCCTAACGTAGCAGAGAAACCAGTGAATGGTGCATCAGTCATTAGTAACCTAACTTAGACCCACCACCGTTACCAGAAGCATCGGCAATGTAAGTAGGAACAGGTGCACGATTAATCATTGCCTTAAGATTAGTAATATCAGCAGCCGTAGTATTACGGTTGATAAGATTAATAGTCTCTACAGCAACAAGACCACCATAAGTAGTTGCATCATTCATAGCTTGCACAGCGGTAGTGCGAGCACGAGTTTCAGTAGCATTACTACCAGATGCAGCACCAATCAAAGCATTAAGCAGCCGACGGGTAACACGATTATTGCCACTGAATAATTCAGAAGCAATATGCCCATCCTGCTGCGTCATACCATTAAAGCTAACTTGTCCACCATTAGCAGATGGAATGATAGCACTTGCAATGCCAAGAGTAGGAGTAAAGCCCGTAAACGGAACCACTCCACTATTAGGACCATACTGCGCCATTATATAACTCCTATTATATATAATATAGTATAATAAGAGTATCTGCCCATACCCTTGTTGGCCTGTGGCCTTATATATAAGGAGCACGTTTGTCAAGGCTTGTCAAGTAGTTAGTTGGTGAGCACACCTGCCTACATACATAGTAGAGATATCCCCGACTACGGAGTAGTCGTTATTCCGACCATCTAACCTCCCTACTTTATTACTACTTTTCAACTCTTATAACTCAGCACGACTACTATACTGCTGTTGTTTTAGTTGTATGTGTATGTTGGTAGTTTTATTAAAAGCAGGTATGTTTCAGGTGCGCCGTAGTATCCCAGCTAATACTAATCTACTCTTTTTGGTTTCGGACTATAGGTGGGGGGTATTTTAAACTGTATATACTACTGTCTGTATATACAATAGTAGTTACTGTTGTCTGTATATACAATGATGTATATAGCTGTGTAGGCATATGTCTGGACAGGCAGTTAGCATACATGTGTAGTTGCATGTGTAGTGCAGTATGGTGCAGCTACATTTGTCTATCACTGGCTACATACTGCTACCTATACAGACAATGTGTATCTAAGCCTGCGTATATAGATATATGGCCTTACAACTGTGCTGCTTATATAGATAGATAGATGTATATATGCTACATGCTGTATATATAATGTATATACTATGTATAGACGATAGTAAGTAAGTCAGCAGTGCCCATACGATCGTATATACTAACTTACTGTGCTGCTCGCTGGCTGTCCTGCCTGCCCGTTAACATGTTAACAAGCCTGCCTGCCTGCCTGCTACAGTTAGATAAGTATTGCTTACTGTATTAGACAATAAGAAAGTTAGCTTAGCTTGTATTATGCTAATATTAGCTAACTTGACATAAGCCTATATTATTGATACTATCTACATGCCGGCCAAGAAAGGCGGCAACGGACAACAGTGACAACGTATATACAAAGGACAATACAGATGGTTAAGAAGATCGTTACCAATTCCGCAGCTAACTATGTGGATACAGTCGTCAAGGCATTCAAAACCGAAGAGATGGGACAGAAGGCCATTGGTTCCGCCGTTCAGACTGTCGCGTATGGTTGTCTCTGCCTTCATGCTGAAAAGCGTGCGGATGGTGACAAGACGCTGCCTTCATGGGACGCCATCAGCACCAGCATTGAAGCGTCTAACGTGTTCACTTCGATCTGTGTTGCCATGTTCATCGGTGACCGTCCGAAGAAAGTCGGCAAGGTCGTGGATGGCACTCATGATCGTATCGTCAAGCGGTGGCAGGCTCATCGTGCAAGCATCGTTAACGGTATCAAGCTTGCCATCGTTCTGCACTCGGCTGGTGTTTCCGAACGGATGTTTATCAACACTGGTTCTTATCCTGTATTTCATGTTCCGATCGGCATGATTCGTCCCATCGGAACGGAACCTTACGGCAAGGTTGCTAAGCTTTCCACGGTTGCGCTTGATGGCGAAAGCTACGGTTTCACCGATAAGGAAGACCGCACCGCTTTCATCCGCGCGACGGTTGAACAGGTTAAGTCTATTCACAACGCCAAGGTTGAGGCGGCGCGTATCTCTGACAATCTTCGCGATCGTACCACAACGGATGACAAGGGTAATACGAACGTTGTTCCGTTGCAGGTTCCGGTTGCCAAGCGGCGCGGTGCCAATGCCAACAAGCCTAGCAACCAGACAACGGACCAGACCGATAAGACGCCCGTAACACCATCGTTCTATAAGTATGTGACGGAGGCGGCGCGTATCCTGGAAAGCGATAAGGACGCGTCGCCTAGCTATCTCGAAGACTTCAAGCCCGAAGAGCGCAACGCTTTAGCTGTCCTGTCTCACTTCTACCTTGCCATGGTTGAGCGCACCAATCAGCGTGACGCCGCAAACAAGGCGAAGGCTTCGCAGGGTAGCAAGGTAATCAAGGGTAAGATCGTCGCAGCTTAACCTTGTATCTACAAAGATAAGGCTACGTATTTGTATAGATGCGTAGCCTTTCTTTTTATCTATCATTGTATGGACAGACAATTGTCAGTGCATACAATTGTATTGGTAGTTTCGCAACGGCACATAACAGGAGCATATACAAGTGTATATTACTAACACTCCCGAAGTTATCCCAAATCCCAAATCGGTTAATACATACAATTATGAATACTCACTTAAATCTTTGCGATATCGAATTGCATATGCCATTCGACTTGTTGATTACGGAAACTTTAATGCAGCCTGCACTATATTACGAATAGCTAACATAGATCAGGCAGCTGCGGTTGGTTTCGCATCGCGTGATTAAACTTAATAACCCGGCATCAAGCAATTGGTGTCGGGTTTTTTATTGTCTAAAATCTGGCTGCGTAGGTAGTTGCGCAGCGCGTGACGGTGCCAAGCATCAGCGTGTCATATATAGGCGCACATATTGACTACATTACACAGGCCATAGTGCATGTGGGTAGTGAGGCTCAAAAGCACGTAATTAATGCCCCATTATGCCCCTAAACCCCTGTAATCAGGCCCAAAACCCTACCTGTTAACATGTTAATGACCCCTCGGCAGCAGGCGGTTTTATGTAGGCAACTGTGGTAACATGCGTATACAGAAATTTGACATAAGCTTATTCTTATGTTATAATGCTTACACACTAACAAAAGGGAACGGAGCAATGGATAAGCCGCTATTGGCAAGAGAATATGACTTCTTTGCTGAGCGTCATGATGCATTATTGTGTGGCTACTTTAGACAGAATAATGCATTACCTAACGTTCCAATGACTACTCACATGTATAATAAGTATAAGCCATTGAGCATTAATGAATATGCAGATGGCAATCCTTATTTTTGTGAGGGAAACACTTACTACTATATAGAGGAATAAAGTAATGAATGGCTCAACCCGAGAAGAGCGTGAGGATGCTACTCTGTGTGGTTATTACACCAACCGAGATAGTGCAATAGCTCCTGATAATCAGAATTTGTTGCGCTTTCCTCGTATCTACAAGCCTACTCGTATTGTATCGTTCTTCGATGGCAATCCTG
>ERZ650304.144-NODE-144-length-44684-cov-91.445854_pt1 | contig 44684 bp, 63 predicted proteins | sample MGYA00376240_ERZ650304 | MGnify/ENA primary metagenome ERZ650304 (study PRJEB26733, sample SAMN07839271) | wastewater metagenome | biome: small river; feature: stream; material: water | place: USA: North Carolina | collected 2016-03-01 ... | reverse complement strand
ACACAGGCGAAGACACTCTTTCCCTACACGACGCTCTTCCGATCTTGCTCGCGTGTATCGCCGCGAAAATAGCAGAATATCTTTTTTTGGCCCCGATGATGGAAGGAGGGTATGATGACGAGAGGTCGAAAGCCCGAACCTGACCAGCTTCAGGCAGCCAAGGGCGCGCCCGGAAAGCGGATGAGCCAGCAGGAGGCGCAGGCCATTCGGTCGAAAGTCTCGAATGTGCCGGTCACGGTCGGCAAGGTCGCGCCGCCGAAGTGGCTGAAGCGGAGCCGCAAGGCGACCGAGGTCTGGAACGATCTCGCGCCAAAGCTCGGCAAGTTGAACTTGCTGCATGAGCTCGATGCGCCGGCCTTGGCGCGCTACTGCCGCTATGTCTGCGAATGGGTTGCGGCCGACGTTGCGGTGCAGAAGGAAGGCACCTGGTTCGAGACGACGAACACCAATGGCGAAGCGACCAAGAAGCGGCACCCCGCGTGGCAGGCCTGCCAGGATCTCGAAAAGCTGCTAAGCGGCATGGAAGACTCCTTCGGCATGCGTCCCGATGCCCGTTACAAGATCATGCGCGACCAGGCGGCTGCGGCCGGCCTCGGCGGCATGCCCCTATTCAACACCAAGCCGGATCAACCGAAAGAGCCCTCGCCGGCGGCAGAGGAAACGCAAGAGCCGGAAGATATGGTCGGTTTTCTCCAGTCTCTCAATTCGGTTCCGCCCGGTCAGTTGCAGTGATTGATGCAAAGCACCTCGGCTGCGGCGATACAGGCATCGGCCGGCGCCCGGCTCTTTCCTGAACCGGATTGGGTCGGACGCGCCGTCGATCAATATGGATTTCATTGGGTCCGGACTGCCTGGCGCCGATGCTCGACCGTCATCGGCGCGTGGTTTGATGAGGCGAAGGCAGACGCCGCGGTAAAAATCTTCCCCACGGTGTTTCGCCTCACGGAAGACCGCTTCGCCGGTAAGCCGTTCCGGCTCGGATACTGGCAGGAATGCATCGTCCGCCTGCTGTTCGGGTGGAAACAGCCGATCGAGATCGTCGACGAGCAGACCGGCGAGATGATCACGGTTCATGTCCGCATCTTCCGGCGGCTCATGCTGTGGGTGCCGCGTAAAAACGGCAAGTCAGAATTTCTCGCTGCTCTGGCGCTGCTGTTCTTCGTGCTGGATGGCGTCGTTGGCGGGCAGGGTTTCGCCTTCGCTCGCGACGAAAAGCAGGCGAAGATCGTCTTCGACAAGATGAAGGCGATGATCAGCATGTCGCCGGCGCTCGGCGATGCGCAGTCGTTCAAGAAATCGATCTTCATTCCGAAGATCCGCGCTCTGTTCGAGCTGCTGACCGGCAAGGCTGAAGGCAAGCACGGGCGATCACCGACCGTCATCGTCGGCGACGAAATGCACGAATGGGAAACGACGGATCTCGCGTCGACCCTTCGGCAAGGCACCGGCGCCAGACTTGAGCCGATCGAGCTCTACGCATCGACCGCTGGCGTCAAGTCGAACGCGACGGGTTGGGGTCTTTGGGAGGAAAGCCAGGGGATTCTTGAGGGCAGGATCGACGACCCGTCCACGCTTGTCGTCATCTTCGCCCTCGATCCCGATGACGATTGGGCTGACGAGACCGTTTGGCCAAAGGCAAACCCGTCGCTCGGCATATCGCCGACCACGCAGTTCCTGCGGCGCGAGGCGGCGCTTGCAAAGGACAATCCTCGGGCCGAGGCGCATTTCCGCTGTTACTACTGCAATCAGTGGATCGACGCGGTCACGCGATGGCTGAACCTGAAAAAATGGGACGCATGCGCCGAGGATAAGAAGGCATGGTTCAAATGGAAAGACGGGATCGGGCTTGAAGGGCGACGGTGCTTCGCGGCTTTCGACGTTTCGTCGAATGAGGATATTACGGCCCGGGTGCTGGCGTTTCCTCCTGATGAAGAAAACCCGAAATGGATCATATCAGCCCGGTTCTGGGTGCCGGAAGTAACCGTAGCGCGCCGGACAAAGCAGGACCGGGTCGCCTATGAAAAGTGGGTCGGGCTCGGCGCGATCGAGGTGACGCCTGGCGACTATGTCGACCAGAATTATGTGATGAAGGCTCTGGCCGAAGACATGGCCCGCTATGAGGTGTCTCTCGTCGGTTACGACCCCTGGAATGCCACCAAGCTCATTACTGACATGCAGAGGGACGGAGCCGCCGAAGATCTGTTTCAGCTTATGCGGCAGGGCATTCCGACACTTGGGGAGCCTACTAAGCTAGTCGAACGCCTCATTATGGCAGGTCTGTTTGATCATGGCGGCCATCCCGTATTGCGATGGATGGCGGGAAACACAGCCGTTCGGTTCGACGAGAACCTGAACTATGCGCCGACGAAGAAAAAGAGCGCGGAAAAGATCGATGGCATCGTCGCCGCCATTATGGCGACCGGCCTCTCAATGGCTGATGAGGCGCCTGTCAACATCGCCGCGATGGTTGCTTAAGGAGAAATCGAGATGACCACTTACAGAACTGCCGTCTCCGCTGGGGACGGTATGAACTTTGTCATTTCCGATGGGAGCCTGGACCGCCATGGCACCCGGATCAATCCGAATGGCTGGGATCTGTCGAACTTCAAGCGCAACCCTATCGCGCTCTTCGGTCACTCCAGCGGCTTTCCCATCGGTCGGTGGGAGGATGTGCGGGTCGAGAAAGACAAGCTCGTTGGCCGCTTGGTCCTGGCTGCGGAAAACACGAGTGCGCGGATCGACGAACTGAGGAAACTGGTCGAGCAGGGTATCCTGCGCGCCGTTTCGGTTGGTTTCAGCGTGCTCGAATGGGGCGCGCCTGGCAAAAGCAATTTCGACATCGAGAAGCAGGAACTGCATGAAGTTTCGCTTGTCGCGGTCGGGTCTAATACCAACGCTGTCGCCAAGGCGCGGTCGTTGAATATCTCCGAATCCACGATCCTTTTGGCTTTTGGCGAGCATGCCGAAGCGAGCCGAGCCGTCGTGTCTCCTGGCGGGAACGCCTCTCAACCTCCCAAAATTGAAAGGCCACCGGCCATGAAGACCCTTTCCCAGCGTATTCTTGACGAGGAAGACGCTCTCGTCATCCTCCGCGACAAAGCTACAGAATTGAACGGTGCGGATGATCTGGACCTCGATGCGATCGAGGAAGTGAACAGCCAGATCGAACTCAAGCAGCGGGCCATCGCGGCTCTCAAGACTTCCGAGGCTCGCATCGGCATCAATTCGGCCCCTGCAGGCGGAACGCCGCCCGCACCTGGTGTTGTTCGCCGTCCGCTCGGCCTTGCGCAGCGGGAAGTCTCCGGCTTTGAACTCATTGTCCGGGCTGTTACCGTGCACGCCGTCGCTCATTTCGGCGGTAAGACCATCGACCAGGTTCTCGAAGAGCGTTATCCCGGTCACGAAGCCACCAAGATCCTTGCTCGCGCCGACCAGACGATCGGCACGACCACCGTGTCGGGCTGGGCGGCGGAAATCGTGCAGACGGCCTATGCAGACTTCCTGCAGGCCCTGATGCCTTATTCGGTGTATCCGGCGCTGCGTGACCGCGGCATTGGCCTCAGTTTCGACGGCATCGGGACGGTTTCCATTCCGAGCCGGACGGCTGGTGGTGCCGGCGGCGGTTTTGTCGCCGAAGGCCAGCCGATCCGCGTCGGCCGCATCACGACCGCGGCGACGACAATGACGCCGAAGAAGCTCGGCGTGATCGTTCCGTTCTCTCGTGAACTGGCAAAGCGTAGCACGCCTGCAATCGAGGCCCTGGTTCGCCAGGCCATCCTCGAAGACACTGGCGTCATTCTCGACGCCGCGCTCCTGGATGCGACGGCATCGAGCACCGCACGTCCGGCGGGCCTGCTCAATGGCGTCTCTGCAGTGGCCAGCGGATACGGCGGGGGTGACTATCAGGCGGTCGTTGCCGACCTCAAGGCGCTTCTCGCGCCCTTCTATGCCGCCAATGCCGGCGACAACATCACCGTGCTGATGAATCCGGCGCAGGGCCTCGCCCTGTCGATGATGCCTGGTCCGGGGGCGGCCGGTGAATTCGGATGGGCTGAGCCGCTGACCAGCAGGCTCAACATCATCGAATCCACCAACGTGACGGCCGGTCGCCTCATCGCGCTTCGCAATTCCGACTTCGCCACCGCCCTCGGCGATGCGCCGGAATTCGATATCTCCGAACAGGCGACGGTCCACATGGAAGATACGACGCCGCTCGAAATCGTCAGCGGAACAGGCCCCACCACGGCCGACCCGGTTCGCTCGTTCTTCCAGACCGCCACCATCGGCGTCCGCATGCTGATGGATGTGTCGTGGAAAATGCGCCGCAGCGGCATGGTCCAGTGGATCGACGGCACCAGCTGGTGACCCTCTGAAGGGAGGCTAAGGCCTCCCTTCTCCTTCTCCTGAAATCCATAATGGAGGCTTTAAGCCATGACTATTCGCAGGTTTGAGAAGACGGTCGTCACCGATGGTTCCGGCAATGCGACCGAATACACCCCGTACCTTTCCGGCTACCTGGTGTCGGTGCAATACGTGAAAACCGACTATGCCGATGGCGTCGATTTCACGATCACAGGCGATGCGAACGCGCAGGCCATCTGGTCTGAGAGCGACGTTAACGCTGCCGTCACCAAGGCGCCGCGCCTTGCTGTGCATACCGTCGCTGGCGTGGCGGCGCTCTATGCTTCCGGTGGTGTGGCGGTGCTCGACAAGATCGCGCTCGGACGTGATCGCATCAAGATCGCCATTGCGCAGGGTGGCGCGACCAAGACAGGAAAGTTCGTCTTCCTGGTCGACGACGGCGTGTGATCCATCTCGGGGCGGCCTCGGTCGCCCCTTCCTCTCCCTGAATGAAAGGGCTTCCGATGCGTGAGACCTGGTATGTGCTCGAAGACGGCAGCATTGCTGATCCAAATGATGTCTTGACCGATGAAAAGGGCAAGCTAGCGCACAGGGATGGCGTCGCCGTCGCAATGCGCGGCGATATTCCACATAGCCGCAGCGTCGATGCCGATGCCGAGCGCGCCAAGATCCAGGCTGCTGCCGAGGCCACAAAGGCGAAGGCAAAACCGGCCGGCAAGGATCGCGAGATCAAGGCCGGTAGCGACTCCAAGACGTACGAGACCCGCTAAATGGCCAACTGGCTGACCAGATTTCTGCCGACGCGGAAGCAGCGGACAACCGAGGGCGCTTATCGCCCTGGCCCGTATCTGCTTCCCGAGGGGTGGCTTTCCGCCAAGGCTGGAAAGTATCTCAACTGGTGGCAGATGGGATACTCGCCGCAGCCATATGGCGAGGGTAGCGCCATGGTCGAGGCCTGCGTCTCGGCCTACGCCCAGACCGTGGCCATGTGCCCTGGAGACCATTGGCGCAAGCTTGATAATGGCGGGCGTGAGCGCGTCATGGGATCTGCGCTGAGCCGTGTTCTTCGCCGCCCGAACGACTATCAGTCGATTTCCGACTTTCTGATGAATTTGACCCGGCGCCTCTATCTTCACGGCGAGGCTTTTGCGGTCGCAATTCGAAACGACAGAAACGAGATTTCCGAACTGCACCTCATGCCGAACGGCACGGCTCAGATCGCTGTCGATGGTTCTATTTTCTACTATCTTGGCGGCAACGAAGTCATCGAGCGCCGGTATGATCTGTCGCGGCCGATTCCAGCCCGCGATGTCCTGCATGTTCGGCTTCATACCCCTCGACATCCCTTGAAGGGCGTCAGTCCGATTCTTGCTACAACCCTTGATCTGGCGATGTCGGGGGCGGCTCTCAATCAGCAGATCGCTTTCTATATCAACCAAGCTCGACCGAGTTTTATGCTTGAGACAGCTGAAAGACTGACCGCCGATCAAACTAAAGATCTTCGGGCGCTCTGGGATTCGCAGACGCAAGGTGAAAATGCCGGCGGCACGCCGATCTTGACATGGGGGCTGAAGGCAAACGCGGTTAGCCAGACCGCAGAAGACGGCCAGCTCGCGGAAATGCTGAAGATGACCGAGCAGAATGTTGCGCTCGCCTTTCGTATGCCGTTGCAGGTATTGGGCCTCGGCGGGACAACGTTTTCCTCAACCGAATTGCTCATGCAGTCCTGGATCGCCTCCGGCCTCGGCTTTTGCCTCAATCATATCGAGGAAGCCTTCGGACTGCTGTTCCGGCTCAAGGGCGTGCCCGATGAATATATGGAGCTCGACACGCGCGCGCTTCTGCGCAGCGCTTATCGTGAGCGCATGGAGGGCCTGGCGCGAGGCGTGATCAGCGGCATCTACAGCCCTGATGAGGCGCGCAACTCTGAAGATCTTCCAGTCGTAGCCGGTGGGCACGGTTCCATGCCGCGCGTGCAGCAGCAGGTCGTGCCCCTGAGTTACGGAACCGATCTCAAGCCGCCGGAGCCCAGCAAAGCCGCACCCGTCGCACCCGCACCTGATCCTGAGGATAATGCCGATGCCGGCCGAAGCTACGATGACCACGCATTTGACATCGATGCCCGCGTCGCTGCGCTCCTTCATTGATGCTGCGGCAGACGCCGTCGCTCGTGCAATCGCGACTGTTCAACGCGAAGCGCAGAGAGAACGGGAGCTTCGCGAGGCGGAGCATCGTGCGAAAATCGCGGAACTTGATGCTCGCCTTATGTCTGTGGCGGAGGTCGAGCGGCGTATTTCCGAACGGCTTGCAACGCTGAAGGATGGCGAACCGGGCAAGAATGGCGCCGACTTCGATCCGTCGATCGCGGACGCGCGGATTGACGCCCTCGTTGGGCAGGCTTTGGCGCGCGTCGATGAGGCGGTATCGTCGATCCGCATTCCAAAAGACGGTGAGAGTGTCACGGTCGAGGATATGAAGCCGACGATCGACGAGGCTGTCAGGATTGCAGTGAATGCGATCGAGCGTCCGGTAGGCGTCGCAGGTGTCGCTATTGTTGGCGAGACAGATCTCGTCTTCACGCTGTCGAACGGCGAGACGGTCAATGTCGGGCGGGTTGTGGGTTGGGACGGTGTTGATGTCGATTTCGATGTCGTGCGCCAGCAGCTAGTCGAGATGTTCGAATCTGTGCCGAAGCCGAAGGACGGCGAGCCCGGCAAGGATGGCAAGCTCGAAGCCGTGAAATCCTGGACCGATCGCGTTCATTACGAAAACGAGATCGTGACCTTTGACGGACGCCTGTTCCAGGCGACAAAGGACACAGGCAAAGAGCCGGGACATCATGATTGGCTCTGCATCGTCGATCGCGGACGCGATGGCGAGCCCGGAACTAATGGCCGGTCACTTCGCATTCGCGAAACGTGGATCGAGACTAATGACTATCTGGAGCTCGATGTGGTTGCCTTGAATGGCGGCTCCTTCGTGGCGCGATGCGATGAGCCAGGTCCGTGCCCCGGTGAGGGTTGGCAGCTGCTGGCCTCCCCCGGCAAGAGGGGCAATCCCGGCGAACGCATCAAGGGCGATCCCGGCAGACCGGGGCCGCCGGTTGTCGCGGTGGACATCTCGGCGGATGGCGTTCTCACTGTGGTCAACGGCGATGGATCGACTGCGACCTGCGACTTCTATCCTCTGCTCTCCAGGGTTAAATAGGTAAGCCATTAATGCTCCGCGTAACCGTCCCCCCTCAGCCAATCGTGACCCCGGCAGAAGTGCCGGGGGATCACGATATGAACGATGCCCGCATCATGGCCATGATTGCTGCCGTCACGGCAGAGATCGACGGACCGACAGGCTGGCTGGGGCGGGCGCTTGGCGCGCAGACCTTGGAACTCAGGCTTGAGTGCTGGCCATGCGATCAGCTGCGACTGCCTTGTCCGCCGGTCATCTCAGTGACGAGCGTGAAGCATTTCGATGCTGACGACGTCGAGCAGACGATTGATCCGGCTAATTATGGCGTGTCGGCGGGCGTGTTGTGGTTCAAGTCGTCCTGGTCGCGCCCTGCTCTGGGCTGCCAGCCCTTCCCCGTCACCATCACATATACGGCCGGATACAACGGCACGGCGATCGCCAGTGGCGGTACGGGTGCGGTGCCGGCGCAAGTGAAACAGGCGATCATTCTTTCCGTGCAGCATATGATGTCGATCGCGCGCGACGACTTGTTCCTAAAGGTTGACGAGGTCGATGGTGTCGGCCGGCAGGAATGGACCGTGTCTGAGCAGGCAGGGAACATCATTCGATCGACAGCAGATCGCCTTCTGCAGGGTCTGAGGGTTTTCGGATGACGCCGGCAGACGCAAAGGCCGCGCTCGATGCGCAGCTCGCCGCGCATGGCGAGACCATCACGGTCAAGCGTGGCGCCGATAGCGTCTCCTGTCGTGCGCAGGTTCGCGGCGTGAAAGCGGATGAGATCGAGGGGATGATCATGCAGACGGATCTGCGGGTGATCGTCAGCGCGACGTCGTTTTCGACCTTCGGACTGATCAAAGCCAACGACAAGGTCGTGATCAAGGGCAAGGAACGGCAAGTGAAATTCAGCGACCCGATCTATGTCGACGGCACGTGGGTTCGCTGCAATCTTCTGGTGGCTGGCTGATGCCGAGCACGATCTCGCTCTTCGATCGCGAACTGAAGCTGGCGACGGCAGATCTTGAGCCGGCCGCGATCAATGCGGCGCTGGCGCGGTTTGCCAAGTCCAGCGTGGCCGAGGTCGTTCGAAGCGGCCAGGCGTCGGAGCATTATGATCGGTTCGTCAATGGCCGGTTGGGCGCGCCAGAGGAGAGCGTTCAGGCGCCGGGGCCGATCGTCTATGAATTCGTCAATTGGGCGGTGATCATCGGGGGCGCGCTCGAAGAGCTGCGCCGACGCGCGCCGCGGCGCAGTGGGCGCTATGCCGAATCGTTCATCGTCATCGCCGGCGGCCGTGTCATCACAGATTTCTCGGCGATTTCGGGCGGCAGCGAAGTGGCCATCCTGAACCGGCAGCCCTATTCCCGGAAGATAGAAACCGGGGCGAACAAGAGCGGCGCCCGGCACTTCGATCTCGCCAAGGCGGCGTTCAACCGGCGCTTCTCCGGCGCCTTTGTGGCGCAGATGCTGTTTCTCAATGTCGGGGCCGGCGTCGCTCCGGGCGTGCCATACATCCTGAAAGGCAGCCAGGGGCGCCGTAAGGATCGGCAGTCCGGGCAGCCCATCACCTATCCCGCCCTCGTGATCAACGTCGTCTGACATGGCAAGTCCGGAAGTCTACGCCGCCTTTCATGATCGTCTCGTTGCACAATGGGCGACGACGCCACTCGTGTTCGAGAACGAAGCCTATGAGACGGCAAACACGCCGGCTGCCTTCGTCTATGTCGAGGTGTTTGGCGACGATCTCAATCAGGAGAGTGTCGGCGCCCCTGGCGCGAATATGTGGCTCGAAACGGGCCTGACCTATCTGCATGTCATGGTGCCTTCGGGCACGGGAACAGTGCTGGCGCGAACATATGCGCGACAGCTGACTGATCTCTTTCGCGAACAGGCAGTCGCGGCCGGGCTGTTCATGCCGGAAATGTCGATCGGGGCCGGTGACCCGGGCCGGGACTTTCCGAACTATTGGGCCATGACGGTCAGCATTCACTGGTATCGCCGGGACATCACCGGCGCCTAACTCCGGATCATCCGGACGCCTAAGCCGCGCCTTGGCAAGCGCACGAAGCCCTCAGAAGGAAGACTATCATGACCGTAGCTGACGGCAGTCAGGTGCGCCTTGCCGACGTGACCGAGGCCACGATCGGCACGACGCCTGCAACGCCCACTTTCCAGATCATGCGCTACGTGACGTCGGACCTTCGGCTGCGCAAGCAGACCGACGTCACCGACGAAGTTCGCGGCGATCGCAACGTGCCCGGCATTACCGATGTCGGCCGGCAGATCGAAGGGAACATCAATACCCGGTTTTCCTACGGCACCTATGACACATGGTTGTCGCGGTTGATGGGTGCGGCCTGGGCATCCGACGTGCTGGTCAATGGCGTGAGCCATCTCGCGGGCACGCTTGAGCAGTTCTACGAGCAGGGCGGTACGGACAGCTTCGTCCGTTTCCAGGCCTGCCGCTGGAACACGCTCGAACTCAATCTTGAAGCCCGGCGCGCCGTGACCGCGCAGTGGGGCATCATGGGCATTCGGTCCCCTACCCCGACGAGCGCAATCATCAGCGGCGCCACTTATACTGCGGCGACGACATCCGAGGAATTCAATGCCGGGCTCAATGTGGCGAACCTTGCCCTGTCAGGCGTGACGAATTCGCCGAAAATGATGTCGCTCAAGCTGAGCGTCACCAACAAGATCTATGCCAACGATATCGTCAGCTCCTACGAGACCTATTCGCACGGTCTCGGACGGTTCGAGGTGTCGGGCTCGATGAATACCTATTTCGAGAACCTCGACACCTATGCGGCGATCGTCGGCCACGACACGGTCGGGCTCTCCTTCGATCTCGAAGACGCCGCCGGTAATTCCTACACATTCGAGCTGCCAAAAATCAAGCTGATGGACGGTGGCCCTGCGGCCCCCGGCAACGGCAAGGCCGTGATGCTCGAAGTGCCGTTCCAGGCATTCTTCGACGCCACCACGGGCGGCACGCTCAAGATCACGCGGGATGCAGCCTGATGACCAAGGATGAGGATCTCGAAACCGTGAAGCCGAAGGCGACGTTCCTCGGCTTCCCGTTTGGCGGCAAGGGCATGTGGTTCTATGCGGGGGTCGAGAGCGCGCCGATCCCGAAGACCTATGCGCAGCTGCTGCGCAAGAAAGGCCTTGTTCCCGAGGCCAAGCAACTGGCGACCGACACCATCGCCAAGGCGGACGCCGGCGAGAAATCGAAGGCGTAAACCCGAGGGGTGACCGTGTCGGCGGTCGCCCCTCACCTTTCCGACAAAAGGAACTTCCATGACCATCAAGCTTGCATCACTGCGCGCCGATCTGAAGCGCGAGGAAAAGGGCGACTGGGTTGCTTTTCCCGATTGGCCGGGCGCCGAGTTCAACGTCTCGTCGAGCAACAAAGCCGATTTCATGGCCGCTCGTTCGAGCGAGATCCAGCGTCTCAGCATGATCCATAAGAACCAGATCCCCCCGAATGTCATGACCGCGACAATCGGCAGGTTGCTGAATGAGCATCTCCTTCACGGGTGGCGCGGACTCGATGAAAAGTACACGCCGGCGAAGGCGAGCGAGATCATGTCCGATCCCTCCTATCGCCCGGTCATCAATGCCGTTCTCTGGTGCGCCAACGAAGTCGGCTCGATCAACGTCCAGTTCGTCGAGGGCGATGTAAAAAACTCCGAAAAGCCTTCCGCAGACGGCTAAACCCCTCGGAAGGCAAGATGACGCGGTCGGAATGGCTGGCCGAAATGGGCCTGCCGCAACTCGACGGCGACAGTGACGATGCAGCGCATGAACTTTGGCACGACTTCTATTTCCAGGCCTTCGATGCGCTGCGCGACGACCGAAACGTCTTCATCGGTCAGTTCGGCTATCTCGGCGAATCCGGGATCTTCTATTCCTCGATAAGCCAGTATTGCCGCGATCACGGCATTGCCGGCGAAGCCGCTCAGAAATTCGCGACGTTCATTCATGCGATCGATGCCGAAAATCGGCTGATCCTCGCTGAAGAACGAGAGCGCGAGCAAAGCAAGCAAGGTCAACCTCATGGCTGATGTACAGCTCAGAACCCTCAGGGTCTCGGCCGAACTCGACGCGTCGGCCTATGCGGCCGGCGCGGCCGAGAAGGAATCCGCCGACAAGCGGATGAGCGCATCGAGCCGTGAGGTCGCCGCGGCCATTACGCAGACGGATACCAGGCTGTCGCAGGCCAGTAATGGTGTCGAGCGGCTGATGCGCTCGTTCGTCGAGGGCTATAATGACACGCAGCGCCTGACCTCGGCCTTGAACACGCTGAGCCGAGGCATGGATACGGGCGCGATCAGTGCGCGCAATGCGGACGCTGCCTTGGCTGGGATCATCAGGCGGTATGGCGGATTGGCCGATGTCGCGCAGGTGGCCGAGCGCTTCGCGGTGCGCGGCCAGACCGTTCTGGCGCAAAAGATCGTCGAGACGAATGCGCTGCTTCGCCAGCAAACCACGATGATCGCCGACAATGACAATTCCTCGTCATACCGCCGGCAGAATCTCGGGTATCAGCTGTTCGATGTGGCGCAATCGGCCGCGCTTGGCATGTCGCCTGCAATGATCCTGATGCAGCAGGGTCCGCAGATCGCGCAGCTATACGCAGCGCAGGGAGGATTGAACGCGGCGCTCAAGGATTTTGGAGCTATCCTTTCCGGCGTTGCCCGCGTCGCTGGCCCGGTCATTGCTGCCCTGGCCGCTCTCTACGGCGGCTATCGCATGCTGCAATCCTTTTCGGTGTCTGCGAGCCTTGCGATCGACGATTCGACGCGCGCGCTTGCCGCGCAGGCGGCCCCGGTCTCGGCGCTCAAAGGCCAGATCAGCGAACTCACCCAAATCCAATCCGAGCTGAACCGCACGATCGCCGAAAGCGCCCGGACAAGCACGGCCTCGATCGAAACGATCATCGCCAATAGTAGGCGGGAATTCGAGGCGAAAAAGGCGCTGCTCGACCTGGAGCTTGTTCTGCAGGAAGCGAAGCTACGGACGCAACAGGCCGACATCGCCCTCGCTGGTCAGGCTATGCGCGAACGGGTCATGCCGCAGATCGCCACCGATCCGTCGCGCGCCGTTCGCGAGGGATTCGCCGATCCGCGCATCAACGGTGGAATTCCATTCGTACGACTGCCGGATGAAATCTCCGGCCTGCAAAAGACCATGGAGGCGCTCGACGCGGACCCCGCGAAGAATGAGATCACCAAGTTGCGCGCCGAGATGACGATCGCGGAACTGGCGGTCGAAAAACTGCGCGAAGTCCTCCTGAAACCCTTCACGGTTGGCGCGGCCCCCTCCTCAGGCCTGCCCTCAGCGCCTGCTGATGCAGTCGCGACGGAGGCCGCAGCGATACAGAGCAGGGTGTCTGCGCTTCGGCAGGAAGCTGGCGCGCGGGCCGATATTGTCGAGCAAATGCAGGCGAAGCGATCGCTCTTGCAGGGTCAGAATGACGAGATTGATAGGCTCCGCCTTGAGGCTCAGCTGATTGGCGCTTCAGAGCGCGAGCGGGTCTCTCTGACTGCCGCGCTGCAGGCCGAGCAGCAACTGCGCCAGCAGGGCATCAACCTCGCCTCTCAAGAGGCGCAGGCCTACAAGGCGAACGCTGTGGCCATCGCGCAGGCGCGGCTGGAGATCGAGCGGCAGAATGCAGCCTTCTCGTCGCTGCAACAGGCGGGCGGATCGGCGATCGATTCGCTGACGGTCGGCACGGGCAGCCTCAAGGATCGGATCAAGGCGGCGGCGGACACGATGCTGCAGTGGATTCAGCAGCTCGCCATCGCCAACCCTCTGAAGAATGCACTGTTCGGCTCGAACCTGCCGACGCTGTCGGATCTGTTTTCCGGCAAGCCCGCTATACCGGGCGCGACCAGCACCGGCATGATGACTGTGACGGCCGGAACCGTGATGGTGAATGGCGGGGTGATGGGCGGGCAGTTCCCGAGCATTCCCGGAACCACGCTGCCCGGCACATCAACGAATGGTGGTCTGCTCAGCTTGATCGGTGCGACGAACGGTGTGCGCCCGAGCCTGACGCCATCGGGCATCGTCAACAGCCCGGTGGCACTGACCGCGGCCAACCAGAATTCGGCGCTTTCCGGGCTGATGAACGATCCGTCGCTCGCCAATCGTGTCAATGTCTCGTCGCAGACCGAACTTTACCGGCAGGCCATCTCGAAAATCGAGAGCGGCTCCTATGCCGGGAATTACAGCGCGATCGGGCCGATGACCCGAACCGGCGACCAGGCCTATGGGCGTTACCAGGTGATGGGCGCAAATGTACCGTCGTGGTCGGAAAAGTATTACGGCCAGCGTCTGACGCCTGACCAGTTTCTTGCGAACAAGACGGCGCAAGATTCAGTGTTTGATGGCGAGTTTGGTTCTTACGTCTCGAAATACGGCGAAGGTCCGGCGGCCACCAAATGGTTCACCGGATCGCCTGTCGCCAAGGGGCGCAGCGACGGTTACACGGTCGATCGCGATTACCAGGCGCAGTTCGAGACGAACCTGAAGAAACTGTCAAGCTCGACGGCGAGCACAGCCAAGGGCGTCGACGTACTCGGGGATAGTTCGGCCAATGCCAGCTCGACGATCACCGACAGTTTCAGCAAGCTGGCGACGCCGGCGGCGGTTCCTGCCGTGCCGGCTGTCGCGCCTGCCACATCGACGACCTCGGGAGGCGGTTTGCTTGGCGGGTTGTTCGGAAGCATTTTCAAGTTGTTTGGCTTTGCAGACGGCACCGAGAATTCCCCCGGTGGAACCTTCATGGTCGGCGAGCGTGGCCGTGAGCTGGTGACGCTGCCGCGCGGTAGCCAGGTGACGCCGACCCACAAGATGGGTCCGAACAGCGAAGAGCGGATGCGCGGCGCCGATCGCAATTCGATCGACGTCGGCGTCAAGGTCGCCATCGATCAGAACGGCAATCTGCAGGCGTTCGTTGAGGGCGTGTCACGCCGCAATGCCGAAGAGGCGGCGCGGACGGGCATTCGTGCCTATGACGCGCGGATGCCTGACCGGATCGATGAAATCTCGCGCAACCCCTATGAACGGGCCGCCTGAGCATGGCGCTGAGCTTTCCCTACACAGTCCCGCAGTTTGCTGATGTGATCCGCATGTCGTCGATCGTGCCTCGGCTGGTTGGCGAGCAGCAGGTTTCCGGCATGTCCGGTGGCAACCTGCTTGTCGCCGACCTGGCGCCAAAGCGCTGGGAATTCGAGGTGACGCTGATCACCATGGAAAGCGATGTCGCGCGCGGCATCCAGGCGCTGATCGAGGCGCTCGACGAGAGCATGAACGACTTCGAGATGTACGACCCGAGCGCCGCCTATCCGATCGCCGACCGGGATGGCAGCGTGCTCGGATCGTCGGCGGTGAAGATCAACACCCTCAACGGCAACAACAAGGAATTGACGTTGAAGGATTTGCCGCCGGCCTATGTCCTGACGGGCGGCGATCTGCTGCATTTCGACTTCGGATCGCCAGCAAACCGGGCACTGCATCGCGTCGTGGTTGGCGGGACGGCGAATGGCAGTGGGGTAAGCCCGAGCCTGGAAGTGCGGCCACATATCTTGCCGGGCGCGGCGGCGAATGCGGCCGTGACGCTGATCAAGCCGGCGGCGCGCGTGAAGATGATTCCAAACTCGTTCTCTCCGGGTGTTCGGAAGCAGCACATCACGACGGGCATGGGCTTCAAGTGTCGGCAGGTGATCCTCTGATGGTGCTCACGGTCGGAACCAACACGCAGAACGCTTTGATCGACGCGCCGGCGCGGGGCATCGTGCCGCGTGATTTCGTGACGATCAATGCCTTGAATGTCGACACGGATGAGATCGAGCAGATCGGCCTCTGGAGCGGTGTCGCGACGGTGAATGCGCCGGTGGTCCGGCCAAGCGATGGCGAGGAAGAGAGCCGTGTGTTTCACGGCGCCTCCGGCCTGATGCAGATCCCGCCGATACCCATGGCGATGAAACTCGACGTGCGGACGCTGCGGCTTGTGTTCTCGAACCTGTCCGCGGCCGTGCTGAATGCGACGCTGGTCTACAATCCGAAGGGCCGGATCGTGCAGGTGCATCGCGGGCTGCTCGATCCCTCGACCATGAACCTGGTTGACCCGGCCGTCTGCCGTTTCGACGGCTATGTGAACCGGGTGACGATCAAGCAGGCAAAGGCCGGCAATGACGGGCAGGTGATCCTGGAATGCCAATCGCATGCGCGCGAGCTTGCCATGGCGAGCGCCGAGAAATTCTCCAACCAGTTCTTCAAGCGTCGTGGCGCAGAGCAGCCCTATCTCAACGTGAGCTACAACGTGGTGTGGGGTCAGGAAGACAAGGTGCACGAGAAGCGAAGCCGCAAAGACGGCAAGTGGATACGGTCATGATCATCCATCCCTATATCGACGGCTGGGAAAAGCGGCTCGACCAATGGGTGTCGCGCAGCCACCGCATGGCTTTTCAGTGGGGCGTGCACGATTGCGGGCTCAATGCGGCAAGCGCCGTCGAGGCACAGATCGGGCTGGATTTCGCGACCGATTTTCGCGGCAAGTATGACGACTACGAGGGCGGGCTGGCGCTTCTCGCGGCGAAGGGCTTCAGCAATCATGCAGAGCTGGCGGCCTCGGTGCTGCCGGAAATCCCGCCGGCATTCGCGCAGATCGGCGATCTCGCGGCGGTCGACTTCGGTCGTGCCGGCATCACCCTCATGGTGGTGGCTGGCCATCGCCTGATTGGGCCGATGCCTGAAATGGCCGGCAATCTCTCACGGCTGAAGGCCTTCCGGGCCTTTGCGGTCGGTTATCAACCGGATCTCGATCTGATCAATGCTTAAGCGCCTTCTTCTCGCCACCACGGCGCTGTTCCTGCTGTTTGCCGGGCCGGCCAATGCTGGGCCGTTGCTGGGCGGCATCGGGGCGCTGGTCGGCGGCCTTTCCAGCGCGGCCGGCCTCGGCAGCCTGGCGATCGGCATCGCGTCGATGGGCGTGCAATGGCTGATCAGCAAGATGCTGACGCCGGAGCCGAAGCAGCGTGGCATCAAGGACAAGATCGAGATCGGCGGCGACGTGCCTCCGACCTTTATCGTCGGCGAATATGCGACGCCAGGGCATCTCGTCTATCGCAACACGCTGGACAAGGGCAGCAACATTCCCGAGGCCTGCCTTGTCGATGTGATCTGCCTCGGCGTGCTGCCTTACGAATCCGTGTCGGCAAAAGTCTTCATCAACAATGAAGGCTGCCACATGGACGTCAGCGGCCCGACCTATAACGGCTTCTACTCGATCGAAGAATATGTGAAGGGCGGCGACGACGGCGGCTATTGCCTGATGAAGATCCATCACGGCGACCAGACCAATGCCGATAGCTGGCTGCTCGACAAGTTCGGCGGCGATGATGATCGTCCCTGGAGCAATGACATGTTCCTGCCGGGCTGCACCTATGTGATCGTGCAGAGCTGGTATTCGAACAAGGGGATCTGGAGCGGCTGGCCGACCTTCCGCTTCGTGGTGCAGGGCATCAAGCTCTACGACCCGCGCAAGGATACCAGCGTCGGCGGCTCTGGCTCGCATCGCTGGGATCATCCGAACACCTATGAGTTCACGAAGAACCCGAAGGTGATCGAATATAATATCATCCGCGGCATCTGGTGGGACGGCAAGCACCAGTGGGGTGGCAAGGCGGACGCCTATCGCCTGCCGCTGGAATACTGGTTCGCGGCGATGAATGCCTGCGACGAGAATGTCACGAAAAAGAACGACGACATCATCAACCGCTATGAGATCGGTGCGGAGATTTCGTTCGGCGACAAGCCAATCGAGATCATCAACGAGATCAACAAGAGCTGCAACGGCTATACGACCGAATTCGGCGGAACTTACAAGACGTGGGTCGGCGGCCCCGGCCTGTCGGTCGCGACGATCACCGACGATGATTTCATCATCACCGAAGACAAGGAAACCAGCCGTTTCCAGACGCAGCAGCAGACGTTCAACACCTGCTACACGACCTATCCGGAGCCCCGGCAGCAGTGGGAGGTCAACGACGGGCCGCGCTACCAGGATGGCGATGCGGTCGACGAGGATGGCGAAGAGCTGCCGCTGGATCTCGCACTGCCCTTTGTCAGTGAGAACAACCAGGCGCAGCGCCTGGCGCGGGCCGCGATCAAGGACAGCCGCCGGCAGCTGACGCATACCGGGCAATTGCCGCCGATCGCCTGGCTCTATGAGCCCTTCGATCGCATCACCTATATGTCCGACGATTTCGGCTATGGCGAGGACGGCAAGGCCTTCATGCTGGCGTCGAAAGACGACATGCCGAATGTCAACCAGCTGGTGACGCTGCGCGAGATCGATTCCGATGATCTGGGCTGGCTGACTGCCTACGAGCTCGACAACGAAGCAGACGATCTCGTCGTGGTGAAGCCGGATGCGATCTCGCTCGATGTCGAGGTTTTTGCAGACTACGTTGAGAGTGCCGCCGGCAAGGACAAGCCGGCGATCCGGGCCGAATGGGATTGGGGAGCCATTCCGAATGGCGAAATCGGCGTCCGCCATATCGACTGGCGCATCCGGCGCTCGGGCGCGACGAAGGTCATCGCGCGCGGCAAGATCGACAAGGTGGCCAGCGGCGAGGCGCTGATCACCAGCGCGGTGCTTCGCTTCGGCAAGGATTATGAAATCCAGTTCGAGCCGATCCCGTTCGCCAATCGCGATTCGGTCGAGACCGATTGGCTGCCGGTGACCATGACTGCGATCGAGGTGCCGACCGGATTGACGCTCACGTCACTTTCCCGGCTCGACAAGACCGGCAAACTCGATTTCTTCGTCAAGGCGACCTGGAATGCCGTCCCGCAAGATGATCATGGGTACGGCGTCAAGATCACGATCGACGGCGATACCGAGCATAAGAAGTCCGACGACACGTCCTTCAAATTTCCGATCAAGGCGCCAGGCAGCGCCACCGTCCAGGTTCGCGTGCGAGTAGGAGATGGGGGAACGAAGGGCGACTATTGCGACGCCGAGACCATCAACGTCACGAAAAAGAATACCGCGCCGACGACACCGACGCAGCTTACCGTGGTCGGCAAACATCGGCGCGTGGTGGTCAAGACCGAGTTGCATCCGGACGACGATTTCCGGCGCTGGTGCGTCTACTATTCGAAGACGAACAATTTCGCGGCTGCGACGAAATCGGAGCACAGCCGGTCGCGGCGGTTCGTGATCGACGATCTCGATAATGGCGAGGACTATTATTTCTGGATCACGGCTGAGGACACTAGCAGCAACGAGAGCGCGAAATATCCGACCAGCAACACCGGCGGCGTGAACGCCAAGACGGCGAAGATCGACGACGATGACACTGAGGATTCGACGCTCGCGGCGCCGACCGGCCTGACGCTGACCAAGGTGCAGGAGAAGGATGAAGACGGCACGATCCGCACCTTTGTCAAGATGGAATGCACGGCGCCTGGCTGGGCAACTGCGAAGACGACCTACCAGTTCGGCGTGACTGTCGGTTCCGATGAATACACCGTCGACAGCAAGGACACGAAGGCTCGGTTCCGGGTCAACAAAACCGGCGTGCTACACACGGTTCACGTTCGTGGCGTCAAGGGCCATGGCAACAAGGGCAGCTGGTCGGGTAATGCCACGATCACGCCGAGCAAAAAATCGGCGGACGCGAGCGCAGTCACGGGCGTCAGCAGCCACAAGAAGAATGGCGACATTGTCGTCAAATGGAATCCGATCACTGATCGCGACAACGCCGAGTATATCGTCAAGCGCGCGACGTCGAACAGCTACGGAGCATCGGTCGAAATTGCGCGCATCAAGGGCTCTCGCTATCGCGACAGTGATGTCAACGCCAAAGGCACGACCTACTATTACTTCATTGATCCGGTGGACACCTCGGGGAATGTGGGGACGTCGTCGTCGTCGACAAGCCAGGCTGAAACGGGAATAGGCACGTCTGACACAGATGCTGCGGTCCTGGCGGCCCCCACGGGGACTTCCCTTACGCAGGCGAACCGTGATGTAAACGCAGATGGCAAAGTTGACACTGCCCTGCTGGCCACATTCAGCGGTGGAGTCTCTGGGGCTGCTGGCTACGAGGTTTGGTGGGAAGACAGCGCCGGGCAGTCCGCGACTGTGCGCGCGGACAGCGGCTCGTATTGGTTTATGGCCAACACGACGCGCAGCTACCGCAGTCGGTGGAGGACAATCAACTGGGTCGGCACCCCAGGCTCATGGTCTAGTTACACTGGCTATGTGACGCCAGCGGCCACGACTGGAGCGCCCGCCACGCCTTCTGGCATCTCGGCAACCGCCAACCCGCTGGGCTTTCTTGCGACCTGGACGGCGCCATCGGAAAATGACTACGCATATTCTCAGGTTGGCGTCGGCAGTTCGGGATCTGTTGGGTTGATCCTCACGACGTCATCGGGCGGCGCTTCATTCCTGAATTACAGTTCGAGTTTCTCCACGTACATATGGGTAAGGCACTTCAATACGAGCGGGCTGGCTTCTTCATGGGCTAGGAGTTCATCCGCCTACACGTCTGGCGAAATCAATAGCTGGGATATTGCTGCAAATAGCATAGGCAGGGCTGAACTCCAGGCCGGGGCTGGCGGGGCGACCGCGACCAACAATCTTGGAACCTCTCTTGGCGGTAGTGTGAACGCTGGTGGCGGGACATCAACCGTGCTCTTGCTTGAGTGGAAATGCACATCGACCACGGCGGGCGTAACCGTCACACTGGGTAGCAAGTCGCAGACCTTCGATTTTGTAGACGGCACACCGTTCACCATGATCTCAAGAGAGAGTGGCGGCGGGTCGTTCAGCTCGTCGAAAACAGGCGGCGGCACGGTGTCTGGTGCAGAACTCGTCGCCATGACATTCTATTAAGGACTGAAGATGGTTGAATACATCAACTATGACCCGGCAACCGGCGCGATCCACCAATCGGGGTCGTGCCCGAATGAAGATTGCCTACCGCCAGGACCGGACGGCTCGGCGTGGTTGTATGGCGTCTCCATTCGGGATATTGAGAATAACCTGATCGACCCACAAAGCGGGTCGGTCATCCCTCAAGATGGCGCGGGGTGGTGTATTGAAAATCCACGGCACGAAAGACGCTGATCATCTTAAGGCCTTGTATGGCGTGGATCGCGTATACGCCGGCCGAGGCAATGATGATGTGTTCCTGTTAAACGCGCTTGATACGACAGCCAATGGCGGCGAAGGCAAAGACACATTTGAGTTCCGCGTGTTCGCCGACCAGACTTACACAATCGAGCGCGATGGTGATGTGACCGTCGTTACTATAGACGGCGCAGACTATCACCAAGAGGTCACCCTTATTGACTTCGAAAAGATCGTCGTCAACGAACTGGATTTCTAACAATGCACCTTGATCAAAGATACCTGAAGCGCGTCGCGGTCGCCGTGACAGCAGAGCCGGAAGAGGTCACCCTTAACGGCGAGGAGCAGCGGGGCGGGCCATCCATCACCATCGATGACGCTGTTGGCACCTACCTTTCGGTTGTTCACCGCGACGCCTACACCGACGATGAGCGCTTTGACCTGCCGACCGGCGCCGAGAAGCGATCGACTTTTGTCGTTCCCATGGTCGGTCCTGATGTCGTCGGCTCTATAGGCTATCGGTTCCCTGGCCTTATCATGCTTGGCGACCTTCGCGTCTGGTATCGCCGCAAGCTCGGTATCAATGAGACGCAGGCTGAGACAACGTCCGCCTGATCTCGCGCCACGAAGTGCGGGGCTCGCGATCTTCGGTGAGGCTGCCAACACTCCCAGCCGAGCACTGACCTGACAGCATAGACATTCCCGCCGCGCGCTAGCGCCAGCCCTCCCCCTTGCTCGCATTCATGCGCCGACGAGGTCTCCAGACATGACCATTCCAGCCAATCAGCCCATCAACGATGTTTGGGTGGGCAACGATTATGAGAAACGCCTGCGCGCCAAGAATGGCTCGGTCGGTTTCGATCTCGCCGGCTCCAAAATCGTATTCGTCGCCAAGAAGGGCGGCTCCACCGACATTCGCAAGGCCACGGACGGGACGGGGCCGGAAGCCGGGGTTTCGCTGGAGGCGCATGACGATGATCCGCCCGGTGTGCTGAGCATGATCCTGCTTGAATTCACGGTCACTGAGACGCGCGCCATGGCGACGGGTGAGTGGCGCTATGAAATCGAGCGCTGGATCGATGGCAAGCAACGGACGCTGTTCTATGGAACGATGACTGTAACCGCATGGGTGAATGATGACGTCGACCCCTGATGTAATCGAAGTCCAAATACCTCAGCCGATCAACGTGGTTGAGGTTCTGATTCCTGGCGAACAAGGGCCGGCGGGCGACACGGGAGCAACCGGCCCTACTGGGGCGACGGGCTCCACCGGGCCGACGGGCGCTACAGGACCGCAGGGCGTGTCGATCGTCGGCGCGACGGTCGACGGTTCGTACCACTTGGTTCTGGACCTGTCTGCCGGCGCGGACATTGATGCCGGCTACGTTCGCGGCCCGACAGGCGCCACGGGCGCTACAGGGGCGACGGGCGCTACCGGTGCCACCGGACCAACTGGTCCGACCGGACCAACTGGCGCTGCCGGTGCGGATGGCGCCGATGGCGTATCGATCGTCGGGGCGACGGTTGACGGGTCATATCATCTGATTTTGGATCTATCGGCAGGCGGAGACATCGACGCCGGCTACGTGCGCGGCCCGGCTGGCGCGGATGGCGCCGGGGCGGGGGATGTCATCGGTCCCGCCAGTGTGGTCGAAAATCGGCTGGCTCAGTTTGACGGCACAACCGGCAAACTACTGAAAGACAGCGGCAAGCTGGTGACGGATTTTGCCACGGCGGCGCAGGGCACGGCTGCTGATGCTGCCGTTGTCGGTGCTGGGACCGTAGTTGATAATCGACTTGTTCAATTCAACGGTACGACCGGAAAGTTGATTGAAGACAGTGGCAAACTGGTGACCGACTTTGCCACTGCCGCGCAGGGCACGACCGCTGATGCGGCTGTCGTCGGCGCTGGAACGGTTGTTTCCGGAAGAATTGTCACATTCTCCGGGACGACTGGTAAAGTGATCGCAGATAGTGGTCTTACGGGTGCATCGTTCGCCACCGCAGCACAGGGCACCACAGCAGACGGTGCTATCCAAGGGCCGGGCGCAGTTACATCGGGCAACTTGGTCGCGTTTTCCGGCACTACCGGTAAAGCCGTGGCGCAGGTGTCTTATGCGGCACTGTTTGCCGCGTCTAAGACGCTGACCAACACGATATACGACGCGGCCGGCACCGGCAACGTTCTGTCTAATATCTCGACTTCGATGCTTGCGTCCGGGGTGCTTGATACCGACGTTACGCTGGCGGCAAACAGCGACACGAAAATCGCGTCGCAGAAGGCCACCAAGGCCTATGTCGACGCACTGATCGCTGCCGCTGACGCCATGGTGTTCAAGGGCGTTATCGACTGTTCGGCCAACCCGAATTATCCGGCCGCCGATCGTGGCTGGACGTATCGCGTTTCCGTTGCCGGCAAGATCGGCGGCGCGTCAGGAACCAATGTCGAGGCCGGCGATATCCTGCTTTGCCTGACCGACAGCACGGCGTCCGGCAACCAGGCGACTGTTGGCGCTCAGTGGTCCGTTATCCAGGCCAATCTGGACGGCGCGGTCATTGGTCCGGCGTCGGCGACAAACCTGGCTGTTGCCGGTTTCGACGGTACGACTGGCAAACTGATCAAGCAATTGTCCGCATCGGAAATACGGACGGCTGCGGCGCTCGCGACGACGGATAATCCGCAGTTCGCGACGATCGAGTTGGGTGCGGCAAGCGACACGACGATCACGCGGGCATCGGCGGGCGTCATCGCCGTGGAGGGTGTCAATGTCCTGCTTGCTACCGCTGATGTTCAAATACCAACGGTCTTAACAGTACCGAACACTGGCTTGCATCTTCTCGACACTGACGCGTCACATGACCTGATTGTTAAGCCTGGTTCGAACCTGACGGCAGATCGAACGCTGACCGTGACCACTGGCGATAATAACCGAACGCTGAACATCAGCGCCGCCGATGTCACGATCAGTAGTTTCATCGCTACCTTGCTCGATGACCCCGACCAGGCGACCGCCCTTGCAACACTGGGGGCGTCTGGCGCCGATGTCCAGATTTTCAATTCCTCGGGGCCATGGAATAAACCTAGCGGCAAAACCTTTACGATTGTTCTTGCTTGGGGTTCTGGCGGCTCCGGTTCGCGCTATTCGACAAATAATGGCTCGGGCGGCGGCGGTGGTGCTTTCGTTATTGGCTATTTCCTGACAAGCGCCCTTAGTTCCACAGAAACCGTGACGCTAGCAGCCGGAGGAACGGCTGTCACAGGTAGTAACGCCGATGGTAATCCCGGCGGAAACACAACATTCGGTTCCAAGCTTACGGCTTATGGAGGTTCGGGTGGAGGAAGCGCTGCCGGTGGCGGGGGCGGCGGCGCATTGTCTGCTGGTTCAGCATCTACAGGCGGCAGTCCTAAGACTGGCACTTCCTCTGCGACAATTGCTCAAGTCGCTGGTGGCGCCGACGGGCCGACATCCACCAACACTGCCGGATGGGCCTCAATAGACGGTGGCGGCAGTGGCGGAACAGGTTCTGGTGCTGGGGGAACTAGTGTCCGTGGTGGTGCGGGTGGCGGGGGTACGTCTGGTACGGGCGGCGTTTCCACGAGTGGTGGAAATGGTGGTGCAGGTGGTACTCCGGGCGTTGCAGGCACAGCTCCTGGCGGCGGTGGCGGCGGCTCCAGCTCAACTTCTGGAGCTGGCGCGATCGGCCGCCTAATCGCGATCTCGGTCTAAGGACAAGAGATGACAGACGAAGAGATCCGCGCCCTTTGCGTTAAGGCAGCCACCGAACGTAGACACTATTCAGGCGGTGCTAATTCTCTTGGCGGCGGCGGCCTTGACGTCCTCGCGCAAGCGGAGCGCATCTACCTTTGGATCAAGGCGAGCGATGCGCCGACGACAAAATCTTCTGGCGGGACCACCGGCTCTGCGGATGGCGCCGGTATGGTCCGCAGCTATTGTGAGGTATGAAGATGCGCAAAATTGTTGTTAAAGATGACGTGGCGGCGAACGCCATCGAAGCGGAGGAGGACTTTGCCCCGGAAGGTTTGGAACTAGTGTCCGACCCCGATGGTAATATCCATATCGGCATGATCCGCGAAAATGGCGTCTTCGTTGCCCCGCCTCCAATTGCCCTTCCCGTTCCTGAGGAAATTAGCGATCGCCAGTTTTTTGAGGCTCTTGCCACGGTTGGCTTGATCCCTAGGGTTGAGGCTATTGCAGCCGTATCAGTTGGCGCCGTGCCGACTGCCATGGAGGTGTTCTTCGCCGGCATGGACGAAGACGCCGAATTCAAGGCGCGCATGCTCTTGCAGGGAGCTATCGCCTTCCATCGACATCATCCGTTGGTGGAGGCATTCGGCGCCACGCAAGGAATGACCGCCGAGCAGATCGACGACCTCTGGCGGATGGCAGCGTCACTCTAATCCGCACATCAACTCAAGGAAACCACAATGGATAGATCCGTTCCTCCTGGCGCGGCGATCCTGCTCGACTTCATCGGCTCGATCGAGGCGCCGCACGGCTATGACACCGTCTACGGTAACAACCAGGACAAACTGGCCAAGCCGCTCAGCACAATGAAGATCGGCGAAGTGATAAAGGCCGGCCCAACCTGGACGAAGAAATTCGGATCAAGCGCTGCCGGCCGATATCAGTTCATGCGCAACACCCTGACCGGGCTCTGCAATGAGGTCGCGGGGCTCTCTGGCTCCGATGTCTTCGACGGCAACATGCAGGACCGGCTCGCCTACCATCTGCTGAAGCGCCGCGGCTATTCCGATTTCATGGCCGGCAAGATCAGCATGGTCGAATTTGGCAAGCGTCTGGCGCAGGAATGGGCATCGTTCCCTGTCCTGGCCGCCACGACGGGATCAACGCGGGCACTGAAGCGCGGGCAGAGCTACTATGCCGGCGACGGTCTCAACAACGCGCTGGTCAGCCCGCAGCGCGTCGAGGACACGTTGCGAAAGGTGAAGGCCACTGGCACGCCTCCCCCGCGCATGCCGAAGGCGGAAATGCCGGAAGAGCCCAAGCGCAGTGATAAAGCGCTGCCGGCCGACCGCACCGATAGCGTCACCGTCGAGATCGTCCAGCGCAAGCTTTGGGATCTCGGTTACACCGAGGTCGGCAGCCGTGACCCGAAGACGGGCGCGTTCGACGGCAAGTTCGGCAAGATGACCAAGACGGCGATTCTCGCCTTCCGCAACGAGAACGATCTAGCCGTAAGCGACGTGATCGACGACCAGCTGCTTGCGGCGCTCGACGCCGCCGCGCCGCGCAGGCTGAATCGCAGCGACGCGACGACGGCGGAAGTTCGCCAGAGCGTGCCGGAGGTCCGCAGCAATTGGCTGATGAAGATGGGCGCCGTGGCGGCCGGCGTACCCGCGGCGATCGGCGGGCTGTTCGATGGCGTGCTCGGCAATCTCAACCTTGCCCGCGGCTATGTCGACAGCATCAAGGGCTATATGGCCGACGTGCCCGGCTGGGTATGGCTCGGCGCCGTGGTGGTTGTCGCCGGCGGCGCCTATCTGGTCGCGCGTCACGGAGAAGCCAAGGGCGTCGAGGCCTATCAGGAAGGCGCCCGGCGGTGACGGCCCGGCTGATCGCTGCGGCCGTCATTTTCGTCGTGCTGGCGATCGGGGCCTTTTGGCTTGTGCGGTCGATCCAGAACTCCGTTCTCATCAAACTCGAAAGGCAGAACAATGCTGCAGGTGACGCTTCCGACCAGGCTCGCTCTGATTATGACCGCTGCCGCGATGACGGCGGCGTGTACGACTTCGGCGCCCTCAAGTGTAAACGGCCTGCGCCGCGTGGTCGGTACTGACCTCATCGGCGCGCGCGGCGCGACGGACGGAGATCAACGGAAGATCGATCGGACGGTGGCGGGGATCTGCGCGGGCAAAGTGTGGACGCGGGACGAGTGCCGGCGGCACGGAGACGGCCGATGATGGTGTTCGCCCATATCCGAGATAACTTTGCTGCGGCCTTCTTCCCTCGGCTCTCCGAGTGGGCATGCGCGTTTGCGGTCTTTGGTATTGGCACCGTGCTGCACGCGAACACCGATCTGATGGCCAGCACAAGGACTGACGCCTATATCCTTACGCTGGCGATCGCCGAGCAGGCATCGTGGGCAAAAGGGCTCATTGGCTTTGGGCTTTGCCGGCTGATCATTCTGCTCATCAACGGCGCCTGGCGTCGAAGCCCTCACCTCCGTTCGGTGATGGCGATTTTTTCATGCTTCCCGCTGTGGGCCATAGCCTGGTCGTTCCTGCCGTCATTCGGCATAGCCATGGTGTTCGCGTGGGTTTTCCTGGGGATGGATGTCATCAACGCAGTGCGTGCCGCAGGCGACGCCAAAACTGTCGATCACGCGCACGCACGAGGGCAAGATGGACGCCGGAACAAATGAGATCCTCGCGGGCGCCGCATTCTTCGTCGGCACGGTCATCGCGACCATCATCGCTTATGTAACGAAGAAGCCGCCACCGGCCACGCATGATGCAGTCATCGCCGGCGTCGGGCTCGAATTCGGCAGCCGGCAGATGCACGGCGAAACGAATGAACATCTGAAAAGCATTGCCGACAGCCTGCGCATCCTTGCCGACCGTAAGCAGGCCGGGATCGAGGCGAAACTCGATCGGCTTATCGGCGATCTCGATGAGCGGGAAGAGCGCGCGGAGCGCGAGGATCGTCATCGCAGATAAGGAACACTCCATGCCGTGACGCGTTAATTGCGGTTCAGCCTTTATATTCAGCCCCGGTTGCCCTCATCAGCTCCGGGGCCTTTTTTGCGTTATGATCTCGCGATGAACGATTCTCTCCTCAAGCCGCGCTATCAATGGCGCGCAACCTTCGACGACAAGCCGGATGATTTTGCCGGCTGGGATGGCGATATCCGCTTTGGTCGGATCATGAAGCACCCGTTCGGGCATTGGGAATGGCATCTCAATGGGATCAAGCTCGGCAGCGCGGATGGGATCGCGGACGACGCTCGCTTGGCTGCGGCGGCCGTTGAAGACGAATATGACCGTGTGAAAGCCATCCTAATCGAGCGCGGCGAATTCGACAGCATCCCGCGGGTGCCGAGGGACAGCTAGAGGCCGGCCCGCCGCAAGGCCACCTGGATTTCTCGATCGGTCTGTGCGTTTGCTTCGTCGGCCAGCATGAGGTTGTCGGCAAGCGCGATCAGAGCGGTGGTAATGTCCCGCGTTGACCAGCCGGCGGCCCTTCCATCGTCGATTATGGCGAGGATGCGAGACTCGAGCGCTTCTTGGCATTCGAGGTGGCGATCGGGGTATGGGCCGGATAGTCGAGGGGCTTTCATTTCTTGATGAGCCATCGCTTGGCGTAGGCTTCGGCCGCTTTGCGGGCCTCTTCGATTGTCTCGTATGTGCCCGACACAGTGACCCGGCGATCGCCATAGGACACATCAACTCTTTTCGTCATTACGTCGTATTGGACTTTCACGGACCGCTCGACCTGCATGGGCGCCTCCATCGAAGCAGCGATTTTAGCACAATAATGGGATGCGTCACGTTTCACTTCGGCGAGGGCGCAGCGCGACGGCATCGCGGTCGAGTGTAACGCCTCGTTGAAATCGTTTAGCGTTCTCGAAGCTTCCCAAGCTGAATACGAGGGTTCGATTCCCTTCACCCGCTCGTTAGAATTCAATAACTTACGAGACGGGCGTTACACTCGTTACACTGCGCGTTTCACTTTCTGTTCTTCGCGCGTGCCTTGGCGATTTTGCGACTCGCCGCCAGACCATCGGTCCTGGAATAGCGGAGCGTCATTTTTGTTGAGGTGTGCGTGGCAAGATTTCGGCCGGCTTCCAGTGAGCCTGTCGCCTCGACTGTTTCAGTTATCGCCCCTGCCCGGCCGTCCATAGACCAGACGGTCTTTGGCACGTCGGCGGCCGTCGCGACCTTTCGGAATTTCGTCGCGTAGCGGTTTTCCCAGTAGGGCCGGCCATAATCCTCATCGAGAACGAGCGGGCCGATCTCCGGCAAGGTGTAGGCTTTGAGCGCTTCATTTACCAAGGGCATGGCTTTCAAGTCGCGCGCGACGGCGGCCTTGGTCTTGCTGGTCTTGATCGTCAACACCTTGTCGCGGTTGATGTCGCCGGCCGTAAGGCCGCGCCAGCGAAACGGACCACCATCATCGGCCGGTGCCCACTCGCCGATGATGTCGATTCGGCGAAGCGCACTTTCGAACTGGAGCGCCGCAACGAACCCAACCGAGGGGCATTTCAGCTCCGCGCTTTTCTTCACGATCGCCAGGCACTGATCATAAGTCATCGCTATCGTGCGTGGCTCCGGCTGATCGAACCTCAGATCAGACAGGATTAGGCGGACGGATGCGCAATGTTTCAGCTTCTCGCCAGCCCCATAGGAGATGACGAGCCGAAGCATCTTCATTGCCCCGGCGGCGCGGCGATGACCCTTCTTCTTCCATGCCTGATACCAGCGCTTGAAGTCTGACGCGGTGAGCGATTCGAGGTAGCGATCGCCGACATTCTTTTCGAGCACCCGCAGGCTTGGCTCGTAGTCCCGGATGCGCGTCGAATGTTTAACGCTGTGCAGGTTGCTGGTCGGATCGAGCTTGAAGCATGCCACCAGCGACTTGATCGTGCCGTCGAATTTCGGAGGCGCGCCCTCGACCTGCTTTTCAGCACGAATTTCTGCGGTTAGCCGCCGGCATTCGGCGACGATCTCTTCGTCGGTCAACCCATCGGGCAAGCGGATGGTGGCGAGCGCCTTCGACGCTCCCTTTACCGCACGTTGCGGGTTCCAATAATGGGCGGTCGTGCCGTCCCTGTTGTGCCGGGCCTGATAGCCCGGCCGATCATTCCTCATCCCAATTTTCCTTTCCGTAGCGGACTCCATTGTCCACATCGGAATCCGCCTCCGAAAACGGCAGGCTGTCAACCGGCATGCGGGCGGTGATCGTCAGCTCGCGCAGATCGAAACGGAACTCTGTCGCGCCCTGGCTGCGGGCGGCGCGCATGAAGCGTTCGGCATCTGCCTGACGAAAGACGGCGTGGCTCACGGCCGCCCTCCTGCACAAGCCCATGCTCGCGTCAGCAGTTGGCGGCTCGAAACCTCGACGGCGCCGAAGGCGATCGCGCGGGCACGGTTGGTCTTGCAGATGTCGTAATGCGGGGCGCCGGCCTTGTCCTGGAAGTGCTTATGAACCCCGAGGCGGACAGCCATGGCGTGAAGCTCTTCGAGCGAGTCGGCGACCATGTGGCACATCTTCATGCGGCCCAACTGATGGCGGGGGCTATCGACGTAAACGGTCATACTTCCTCGCATTCAAACTGTGCCTTGCGCGCGCGATCGCGGCGTCGACAGTTTTCCAGTTGGGTGACGAGTTCGAGATGATCAGGGTTGACGCAGAGGCGCCGGCGGCAGCCGTGGTCGACCTGCTTCTTTCCAGGCACGTAGCCGTGCTCGTTGGTGTACATGACGATATGGACGGCGACGGTCTGGCCGCTCAGGCTCATGCGCGGATAATTCTTGCCTCGCCCTTTGTCGCCTGACGTGGGGCCGGTCCAAAGCCAGCAACCCTTTTCCTCGTCGATCTTGACGCGGGCCAGCACCTTTTCCCGGATGGCGTCGCGGCGGCTCATCGGCGGTTCCTCGCCTTAAACCAGCGCTCGAAATCGTCGACCATCTTGCGCCAGCGATCGGCGGCTGCCTGGTCGGTGTTGAGCTGGGCGCGGCTCTCGATGTTGAGCAGAAAGCGAACCTTCGTGGCCGCGCGCGTGCTATCCGGATTTTCCAGTCCGTGAACGTCGAAAAGCCACCGCTGGAAAAAGCGGTCGCCGCACTTGATTCCGCATTCGGCGGCATAATCCTTCGGCTTGGGCTCGCGCCTGCGCAGACGGCGTATGACGTTGAAGGCTTCATCGAGCAGCTCCAGCAGGAAGCCGTGGTCGGCATGGGCATTGCAGACGAATTCGCGATCGGGATAGCTGCACTCTTTCGAGAGGGTCAGCACGATGTAGGGTTCCTCGACCGGGATGACGCGCGCGCTAACCGTCTCGCCCTGGTTGGTGAGGGCGAACTGCCAATCGCTCGACGCCTCGGCGTGGCGTCGGCGGATATCGGCCAAGCGTGCGGTCTGCGTGTCAGGCATCCGACTGGACCTCATCGCATGTCATGTTCGCGAGTTCGAGCAACACGTCGGCGTGGCATGGGTCGCCGGGCTTGCACCAGCATGCGAGGTTTTTGCCGCGTAGCTCGTCAAGAGAACGGCGCGCGGAAAACTTTCTCGCTGAGAGCATCATGTCCCAGCGCTCGCGAAAGGCCTCGACAGCCTCGGCCTGGGTGAAGAACTCGCCGACGCGGTAGGGATTGCCCCACGCGGAGGGGCGCGCAACATTGACGGCCGCCAAGCCGTTGGCGGCGATCGCTGCGGCTTGCAAGCTGTAGCCCTTGCGTCGCGACAGCTGGAGGCGGATTGGCTTGGTCATGTCGGCTGTCCCTCGATCGCGGCCGGCTGTGCATTTACTGGCTTTGCGCGCTTCTCCAGCATCTGCATCGCCTGCAGATAGAGACGGACGCCGTTGAACAGCTGCTTGGCGACGGCGGCGCGGGCAATTCCGTCCTGCGGACTGATCTTTTTGTCGCGAAGGTCCTGGAGATCGGTTGCCAAGCCCTTGATAACGTCGCCGAGTCCGAGCGCTTCGGCGACCGGTGCACTTTCGTAGTCACGCTGAGCCATATCGCCTCCCCCACTGCTGCTGCAGTGCGGTTTGTTCGAGCGCATTGGCCAATGCTCCGGCTTGAGCGAGTACGCGGCGGTCTCGGAAGGCGCCGACAGGGTCGATCCTGCCGCTCCATGTCGTCTCGCAATAGCGGCAGACCGGAGGAAGTGACCAGGTTTGGCGTGGACCGGGCCAACGATTCTCAATGTGGCGCTCGCAGATGACGCAGTCGAACGATGGCGGGCCGGGAATCCTGGTCATTGCACCATGCTCCCTTCCTGCTCTTCCGGCCCGCTGTTCTCCTCATTGTCGATCGCGAAATCGAGTTCGGCCTGGAGGAATGCCTTGACCGCCTCAATGTTGTCAGTGGCCATGCTAAAGGCAGCGGCGACGACACCCTGCATCAAGCCGCTCAGCACGGCTTCGCCAAGAAAATCGGGCGCGTTGCCGTTGACGGTGTGCTGGTTTACCCTTTCCTCTGCGAAGTCGAGCACAAGCTCGAAGGCGTCGTTTGCGACGTCCGCGAATGGCATGGGCTCGCCGCCGCAGCTGGGGCACTTGTCGCTCATACCGAGATCTCCGGATATTCGTCATGGGTGCGGCCGAGCAACTCGCGGCCGGCGGCGCCTTTGCCGACCTTGTAGGCATGAAGCCCGTCGGCGAATTCATGCCCGGTATGCCTGCCATAGGAGATCTGGCCGGCATCGTGGGTGACAGGAAGCCAGCTGCCCCACTGCTTGAAGAAGAAGGCGACGTCGGCGTCGGCGCATTGGTCGCGCAGCGAAATAGCCCAATCGGGATGCATGGCGCGCGGGCCGGATTCGCCGCCGGCGATGAGCCAATCAATGCCCTGCAAGATAGGCCCGTTTCTCCAGGGGTGCTCTTCGGGAAGCATGGCGGCGCTTGTCTTGTAGAAATCGATCGGGCCGAGCAGTGGCTCTGCGCTGATGAAGCGGACGGCCGCCGGCGTCTCCAGCAAGACCGGAATGCGCTCGTCGGCGCGCTTCTGGTCCTCGATCGAGACGCCAAGCCAGATGTTTGGAAGGGGCCAAGGCCAACCTCCGCCTAGACGGCCGCGCGAATAGTTCTGCATCGCTCCGCCTTCCAGAACGCGCACTGTGACGTGCTCGGTTCCGCTGGGCATGTTGCGAATAATCCGAGACTTGGCATCCGCCACGTAGCTACGCATCCGCTCCGGCCGCTTGGTCAGCACGTAAAAAACATGCTGCGGGCAAAGCGCCATGACGGCAAAGATTCGGTCGAGCTGCTCGTCGGTGACACCTTCGGCTAAGAGATCGCCATGGGCGGCGACGAAGATGCCGTGCGGCTTCTTCCAGGCGAGCGGCTGGGTCAGCCATTGCTCGTTGAAACGAACCTCACCGTTCCAGACCGGCCCTGCCTTGGTCGGAACGGTGAGGCCCTTGCGGCTCGGATGGCTCCGGAGCCGGGTTCCTGCGAGCTTCATGGCGTAGCAATTGGTGCAGCCGGGCGAGACGATGTCGCAGCCTGTGACGATGTTCCAGGTGGCGCCGAGCTTGGTGATTGGGTGGCGCGCCCATTCGATGAGGGTTCCTTCAGCCATTAGCGGACTCCTTGCGATAGACGAAGGGTTCCGGTATCGGCTCACCATCATTGAGAGGCTCGCCGTCAATGCCGCAGTAGCTTTCGCGCTCGGGACCGCAGCATGAGGCATGGATGTGGCCTCCCTCGCCATTTTCCCAATAGACCAGGTCACCATCTTCGAGCGCTTCGTCGCAGGCCACACAAGTTTCCACGTCGTCATCGACCATCCCCTTGGCCTCGGCGTCGGCGAACCAATCAAGCGCCTCATCGAAGTGCTTGTTGGCGTGGTAGAGCCACCAGTCGCGCCGGGGCTCGCGTCGTTCGATATCGCGCGCAGACAGAACGCCGATGCGGGCGGCGCCGGTGATGAGCGCGTTGATTGCGAGATTGAAGGCGATGTGCTGATCGAAGCCCATGGCGACGAAATCGTCGGCGATGGCAATCCCGATCGAATAATGTTTGCGCAGCGCTTCGTTGACCGCCGCGCGCATCTCGTCGGACATTGGGATTGCCGGCGGCTCGCTCATTTGCGGAATTGCATCATTCATCGGTGTCAATCTCCAATTCGCGCTCGATCTCGCGGCCCCGGAAATCGTGGAAGTCGGCGAAATGGCGGGTGATGATTTGATGATGGCCGCCGAGGAAGGCGCCGGCGAAGAGGGAGGCCTCGCCGTCGCGCGTGGCGATATAGGCGAGCGCCAAGCGATGATCGCGCTTGGCCTCGGCCTCGCGCTGCAGTGCTGCTCCCAACAAAGTGCGGTCGCGCCACCAGGTGATGACGATAGCGATCGTGATGACGGGAAGGATGACCAGTTCCATCAGAGCAACGCTCCGATCGACTGCGCAAGGCCGGCGATCAATGCCGTACCGCACGTGACGGCGATAACGAAGGGCAGCCAACGATCGTCGCTGGCCGTCGTCAGTTCGATCATGGGATTGAGGATGATGCGACGCATGACGCCCTCCGGTTCGATTGAGAAACCGGCGCAGCGGGGCTGGCCGGTTGCTCAATCGCGCCGGGATTAGTTCAAGCCGGCTGAGCGGCTGAGTGCGCGTCGGTTGGCGTCCTCGCCGCAGGCGTCGATCTGGCTCTCGGTGTAGCCGAGACGGCGAAGATCCTGGCGGGTCATGCCCTCGCCAAAGGTCCGCATATCATCGGCCATGCGCTCGACGAGTTCGGCGGAGCGCTTGACGCGCAGAGTGACGCGGGCCGTGCGGGGCTGCGTGGGCACCGAGGCGAGGAAGGCCTCAATGCCAGCATTCGTGATCGGGTTGCGGGTGGGATAGGTGGTGGTCGGCATCGGGCTCTCCGTTCGAGATGGTCCGGAGTGAGAGAGCGCTGCCGGCTGGGGAACATGGGCGGAACCCGGGACAGCGCTCTCCGTTCCGGAGGGAACGGAGCGTTTATGGCTCAATCAGCCACAAGATACAAGCCAAAAATGGCTGAAATAGCCATGACATTTTGCCCGTTTGGCTCAAGGCCTTGAAAGAATTGACACCTTTCTTGACACGACGGCGCGGTGTGGCAGGGTAGCTGCGCAATCGGGGATGGCACGCATGGAAATAATCTGGATATGGATCGGCTTCGGCGTCGTCAATGCGGTGATCGCTCACGAAAAGGGCAGATCCGCGATCGGCTGGCTGGCGCTCGGACTGCTTTTCAGCTTCTTCAGCACGATCGTGATTGCCGTATTGCCTTCAATGAAGAAGCAGAAGACCTACGTCCAAGTCGGCGACAAGTGGGTGGATGAGTCGACGGTCGTGCCTGAAACCAAGAACTGTCCCGACTGTGGCGAGAAGGTGCTGAAGGTGGCAAATGTCTGCAAGCACTGCGGTTTCCGGTTCGCGCCAGGGACGGATGACCAGAGTGCCAGCCAGCGATCCTGGCCGGATTTCACGCGCTAACGGCGGGACACGACGCCCGCCACGCGTCCGATGATTCTCAGCTGCTCAAGCTCGACCGTAAATTTTTGCAGGTTCGGGTTGTCCGAAATAATGATGACTTGCGCCGGATTAGAAAAAGGTACGCGCTGGAGGCGCTTGATCTGCGGTTCTGAATATCCATCACTGATGGCGTAGACCGTATCAGACACCAAACGATTCTGCGCTAAGTCGACGATCACCTTGTCGCCTGGTAGATATGTGGGGCTCATGGAATCGCCAATGATTTCCTCGATGATGATCGACTTGACGCCGACCTTCAGCTCGTTGCGCAGGTAGGTTTCGGGGAAAACCCATTCGGCAATGATCGGGTGGGCGGATATGGCATCCTTGCCGACCGGGACGTTCAGGATTTCACCCGACACAGTGCCGCTCCCGGCGCCGAGCTTCATGTCAACTTCCGGAACGCCTCCCTTTACCGACGGTCGCCACGTCTCGATCGTGTAGCCGATCTGCTCCGCACCACTCTCATCATCAGCATCCGGATCATATGAACGAACGAGAGGGCGCCGGTGAAACTCGGAATGTTCATCCGATGACGCCACGATCGCATTGTCGTCGCCCGTTTCATCTCCGCCGAGAGCCTTGATGTGCGCCGCCGGCAAGATCAGATTGTCAACCCGCGTTTCCAGCGCATTGGCAATTCTCGACAGATAGTCCGCCGTGAGCTTGTACTTGCCCTTTTCGAGCTTGTTTATGGTCGACGCGTCCGTGCCGATGGCGTCGGCAAGTTGCGCCATCGTCCAGCCCTTTGCCACCCGCAATGTTGCTATATTGTTCACCATGTGCCCCGTTATGGCTGATTTGGCCAAAGATATGAATGGCTGAAGCAGCCATTTATGGGTTGACAGTTATGGCTATTTGAGCCATTTCATGAGCCATGAAGCTCAAAGAGTGGCGACTGACGCAGCAAAAGACCTTGAGGGAGTGCGCCGAAGTGCTCGGCCTCGGTGATGCGCGCGTCTATCAGCGCTACGAATCAGGAGAGCAATGGCCCTCTGCGCCGACGGTCGAGGCGATCCTCGACATGACCGAGAAAGCGGTTTCGGTGACCGACCTGCATGAGCAGCGCGTGGACTGGCTGAAGGCTAACCGACCTGATGTCGTGTTTGCCGCCCGTATTCGCGAGGCCGCAGAATGATGGCCGGCTTACTTTCGCCCGCGGGCATGGCGCTGTTGCCGCGCCGCGTTGCCGAGGCACCCGGCGGGCGCACCCGTCTGCCGGGCTTTTCCCTTCCCGATGTTCCCCTGCGGCGTCTCTCCTCCTCCCGAGTTGACCGCAGACTTCGCGCCCCTGCCGCTCTGCCAGGTTGCGCTCAGGGGCGCGCTTTTTCTTGCACGCGTCCGGATGGGTCGGGGTGGTTCGGTAGCGGGTAGATTTCGGCTTGCTCATCGGCAGTTACATCGCTGTGTAACTGCCTGACACCTCACATTTTATGGCCAATCCCGCCACGGGATTAATCGCTGCGGAATCCCGTGGCGGGACGGAGTTCCTCATGTCGACAAATGACGCCTGGTTTCATCGCATCAAGGCCGCGCAACGCGACCTCATCCGGCTTTGCGGCGGACTCGATCGTTGTGTTCAGATCACGTCTATTTCACGCAGTCACCTCGGCCGCATGCAGAACGGCGCCGATGCCGAGATCATGCCAATCGCCGCTGTCCTGGTGCTTGAAGCCGATTGCGGGCAGGCGCTCATCACCGGCGTTATGGCTGGAATCAACGGCCGGCGCCTCTCCGATCCTGACGATGAGCAGGCCGTGAGCGCCTGCCTGATGTCGAGCTATGCCGGCATGAAGCGCGAAGGCGCGGAGCTTGATCTCGAAATGGCGCTCGGCATGGCCGATGGCGACATGTCGCCGGCCGAAATAACGCGCGCCGACCGCGCTGCGGCGAAGCTGCAGGAAAAACTGGCTGATTTTCGCGCGTCGCTGGCGTCGGGCAAGGCGATCGGCGGCGCCAAGGTCGGCCTGCGCGTGGTCGGAGGCGAGTGATATGACAGTCTCCCATCAAACCCTGGGGGGCGCGACCTGGAGCGAGCGCGATTTCAAGCATGTGCTGACGCGATGGAATGTCGACGGCCTGACCGCAGGGCAGATTGCGCGTGAGATTGGCCGGACCCGCAACGCGGTGTGCGGGCTGATTAATCGGCACCGTGACCAGTTCGATGAACGCACGCAGGTCGTTCGCAATGTCAAACAGGTCGTGACGGTGCGAAAGGCAATAGGCTCGCCGCCCGGCCGGCCGGGCGCATCCGCTGCCGAGGTCGATGCCGCCGCGCGGATGTGGATGAGCGGACTGCCGGTGCGGGACATGGCGGAGCGGCTTGGCAAGTCCCTGTCGTCGATGAAGCACTTGATCATGAAAAATAGATCGCGCTTCCCGAAGCGCTACGACGATGGCGGCGCTGGTCGGCGGCTGACGACGCTCGCGTCGCGCGGCCAGGTCAAGAAGGTGCGGATTGGGAGCCGGATTGCAGAGGCGACCGACGCGCTGTTTACCGGAGAGGGCATTCCCCTCGTCAAGCTGACCGACCGCGTCTGCAAGTATCCGATCTCCGGCGAAAAGGCCGCCATGCTGTTCTGCGGCGCGCTGGCCACCGATGGCTCCTGGTGCGGGCATCATGCGACCCGCGTGTTCGAAGCGAGGGCGGCATGACCTTTCACGGAAAACTCGTCGGTATCCAGATCAACGTTTCGGCCAAGGCGAAGGAAACGCTCGACCGACAGGCGCGCGAACGCGGGATCGCGTCGTCTTTATGGGCCAGCCAGTGCTTTGACATCGGCTTCGCGGCCGCCTGCGCGCGGGAGAAGGGCATGCCCGTGAGTGACGGGGATCTCGACGCCATCTGCGGCGCGACGCTGCTGCTCAAATTCGGCAAGAGCTGGAAGCCGGACGAGATTGCCAAGGGCCTCGGCGTCGACGAGGCGGTGGTCAAGCAGATCCTGGCCGGCTGGAAGGTATACCGCCGGGCGTAAGAGCCGAAGGGGAAGCGGGGATGACGAATTACGATCCATGGAACCCTCGGTCGTCTGCGGCACCCAAGCCCGCCGAGTCAATAAAGCCGCGCCGGAAGAAAAAGGATGCCGGCCAGTCGGAAGCGTTTTCGGCTGACGAAACCGGCGAGACGTCCGTCCAACGTGTTGCCGCGCAGGAATTGCGCAGCTTCATCGAGCGCATCGAGCGCCTGGAAGAAGAGAAGGCCACGATCGGCGACGACATCAAAGGCGTTTTCGCCGAGTCAAAGGGTCGAGGCTACGACACCAAGGCCATCCGCAAGATCATCAAGCTGCGCCGACAGGATGCAGCTGAGCGGCAAGAGGAAGCGGCCGTGCTCGAAACCTACATGGTCGCGCTTGGGATGATAGACGAGACGGAGGCGCGCCACTGATGAACGCCATCGTTCCAATCGAGCCTGACAAAGAGGTCCAGATTCTTCGCGATATCGGCACTATTGCCGAGAAGATCCGGCAGGCGCGCGATCTCTTCGATGAGGGCGACGCGATAGCCGCGAAGATGCTGGCGCAGGGCAGCTACGATCTTTCCAAGGCGCTGGCGCAATTCGCGCGGCGGGCAAAGGCCATGGCGTGGGTCGAAAAGAGCCGGAAGATGCAGGGCGACGCTCTGCTGATCGAGATGCTCTCGAAGATGCAGATCGCCCGGGAATGGGATCTCGCGCAGGGCGCCGGCGAGGCATCCAAGGGTGGACGGCCGAAGAAGAAAACCGTCGGAAACGGCGACGGTTTTACCTCGGCCGAGGCCGGGCTGACGCGCGACGAAATCGCCGAGGGGCGGAAGCTGCTGAAGGCCGAGGGGCGCGAGCCAGGGCTGGTCGAGCGGGCGATTGCGGCGCGCATCGAGGCCGGGCTGGAGCCGTCGCGGCGTGCGGTGAAGCACGCAATCGGCACCAAAACCGCGACGAAGGAAGAGCGCGGCAACAATCTCTATGAGACGCCGCCCGAGGGCATGGCCGTCATTCTCGGTTCGGAAGAGTTTCTGCCTATCGTGCTGGAGCTGTTTTGCGGGCGCGGTGCGATCTCGCGCCATCTCGAAGCGGCGGGACATGAGGTTATCCTCTCCGACCTCGTCGACTATGGCACGGCGGACAAGCACGGCCAGGTGCAACAGGTGCGTGACATCCGGTCGATCACCCATGACGACATCATGGAATGGACGCAAGGCGAGGATTTCGACTTCGTGTCGAACCCGCCCTATGGCGACGAGATCAATAGCGTCATCCTGCATATCCTGACCGAGATCCGGCCGCGAAAGTTGGCTCTGCTGGTCAATCTCAATTTCCTCTGCGGCATGGCCCATGACCGTGAGCGGGTGCTGGAGCAGCTGGCGCCGGCGCGCGCGATCATCAACAAGCAGCGGCTGCCGATGATGCATCGCGACGGCTGGGACGGCGACAAGGCATCGAGCCAGATGAACACGATGTGGCTGGTGTGGGAGCGGGACGCCGAGGGCGTGTATTCGGGCGAATTCCGCGTGGTGCGGGCGGCTTATTCGGATTTCAAGGCGATTGAGCTTGTGGCGCCGCAGGAAGGCGGTGCGGAGTGACAGAAGTGGGGCGGAAGGATGACAGCCTCAAGCTGCGGATGGAACTCATTCCGCCTGAGATCATGATCGCGCTCGGCGACATCCTCACATTCGGCGCGAAGAAATATGGCGACCGAAACTGGGAGAAGGGCATGGCCTGGAGCCGGGTGTTCGGTGCCTGTATGCGGCATCTTTGGGCCTGGTGGGCCTGTGAGCGTGTGGACGCTGAGACGGGCCGTTCGCATCTCTGGCATGCCGCCTGCTGCGTCGCCTTCCTCATCGCCTACGAGATGCGGACAACCGGTGTCGACGATCGTCCCGGGCCTGCGAAAGGCGGTGAGGACTGATGTTTCCGCAGACTAGAACCGAGATCGCCGCGATCGAGACGCATGTGGCGCTGGCCGAGTGGCTGGTGCGCTGTCCGGATGCGACGATCGTGCTGGAATGCGGCACGCTGCATGCCGAAATCGAAAGGCGGAAGTTCACTGAGGCCGCGCGCTTCGTCGAGAAACGACACGCCGCGGCGTGGTGCCATCGGCTCGCCGATCTCTCGCTGCCGCAGAGCGTGGTTTTGCCGGTGTTTGCCGCGCAGGGGCTGATGATGGCGGCCGCAAAATGGCGGGATGGGGGGAAGACCTGATGTATGCGAATACCCTTCTCGACGGGCACTATCTCACGTCGTCATCCCTGTCCGGTGAGCCGATCATCGTCGACAGCTTTGCCGGTGGTGGCGGGGCCTCGACCGGGATCGAGCTTGCGCTCGGCCGGTCGCCCGATATCGCCATCAACCACAATGCGGCGGCGCTGGCGCTGCATGCGGTCAACCATCCCGAGACGCTGCACCTGTCGGAAAACGTCTATCGGATCGACCCGCTCGACCATCTGCGCGGCCGGCATGTCGGGCTCGCGTGGTTCTCGCCTGATTGTAAGGATTTCTCGAAGGCCAAGGGCGGCACGCCTGTCTCGAAGAATATCCGCGACCTTGCCTGGATCATTCCCGGCTGGACCGAGCGTATCCAGCAATCTGGCGGCAAGGTCGACGTCATCATCATGGAGAATGTCGAGGAATTCGCGCAGTGGGGGCCGGTGATCGAGACGGCCAAGGGCATGATGCCCGACCCGGAGCGGCGCGGCGAGACGTTCCAGAAATGGTGCCGGAAGCTGCGCAGCCTCGGCGGGAAGATCCAGCGGCGCGAGCTGCGCGGCTGCGACTATGGCGCGCCGACGATCCGCAAGCGGCTGTTCATCATCATCCGGTTCGATGGCCAGCCGATCACCTGGCCAGTGGCGACGCATGGCGCGCCTGATGATCCCGACGTGCTGCGCGGACGGAAGCTGCCCTGGCGGACGGCGGCCGAGATTATCGACTGGTCGATCCCCTGCCCGTCGATCTTCGACGATGCTGCGGCGATTCTGGCGCGGTATGGGCTGCGGGCCGTGCGGCCGCTGGCCGACAATACGATGGCGCGGATTGCGCGCGGCATGCTGCGCTATGTGCTGGAGGCCGAGCGGCCTTTCCTGTTCAACCTGACGCATGGGGTGCGCTGCGAGGATCTTGCAGAGCCGATGCGGGTGATCACCGGGGCGAACCGGGGCGAAAAGGCTCTGATCGCGCCGCACCTGTCGGCCTTCTATGGGCCGGGTGAGGGCGGACAGGACCGATCGGCGCCCGTGAGCGAGCCATTGCGGGTGATCCCGACCGAGAACCGGCATGCGGTCGTGGCGCCGATCCTGACCTATGCGCAGCAGGGCGGGCGCAGCCGGCCGGTCGACGAGCCAGCGCATACGATCTGCGCCAGCGCGAAAGACCAGAATCAGACCGCCGTTGCTTTTATGGCGCAGCATAGTGCAGGCTCGCATCCTGGTCGGCCGGCGCGAAACATGCGCGAGCCGCTCTCGACGATCACAATGCGCGGGACGCAGCAGAATGTCGTCTCTGCCTTCGTGTCGCGGCAGTTCGGAACCTCGACGGGGCATTCGGTCGACGAACCGCTGAAGACGATCACCGCCGGCGGCGGGCGTGGCGGCGGCAAGTCGGCCGTGGTCGCGCCGTTCATGCAGAAATATTACGGGGCCGATCAAGATCCTCGCTATGGCGAGCCGCTGCATACGATCACCGCTCGTGATCGGTTTTCCCACTGCGAAGCCGTCATTTCGGTGCCGCCTTTCACGTCGGACATGGAAGCCCGTGCGCGCCAGGTGGCGGACTTCATGCGGGCGCATGGTGCCTGGGATGAGCGCGAATTCGTGACGCTGACGATCGGCGGCGCCGCCTATGTGATCGTCGATATCGGCATGAGGATGCTGACGCCGCGCGAGTTGTACAACGCGCAGGGCTTCCCTGGTGATTATGAGATCAGCCAAGCGGCTGACGGCACGGTGTTCACGAAATCGGTGCAGGTGAGCTGCGTCGGCAATTCGGTCTGCCCGCCGGTGGCGGCTGCCCTTGTCGCGGCGAACTGCAATCATCTGGCGCGCGAGCGGGAAAGGAAGGCGGCATGAACGATCAACCGCGCCTTTCCATCATTCCGGGCTGGTGCAGCTTCGATCCGCGCATGAAAGGCAAGGATCTGCAGGTGCTGTGCGTGCTCGGCAACAATGCCAGCACCAAGAGCGGGTGGTGCCGCCGCAGCCAGGTGACCATGGCTAAGCAGCTCGGCTGCGCGCGCTCGACCGTGCAGGCGTCGCTCGATCGCCTGATCGAGATCGGCGCCGTCGAGCGCATGGAAGTGCCGAGCAAGAGCGGGCGCGACAGCGCCTATTTCTACCGCGTGATCTATGACCGCGAGCCGCCCGGCGGCTATGCTTTCGATGCATGGCAGGGCGACGAAGACGAGGAAAATATTCTTCTCGATGCGGAGGAATCCGACACCCCCCCTGCCGGTATACCGGCACCCCCTGCCGGTCCAGAGTCGGCACCCCCTGCCGGTCCTGGATCGGCACCTATTAACGCCTCTACCTTAACGCCTGTTGTTGAACGGATGGAGAGAGAGGGCGCGCCAGCGCGCGATGAAGAGGGGAATGGGAAAGAAGACCCAAGGGCAATCGAGCGGGCATTCCAGCAATGGTTTGTCGGATACCCGACCGCCGGCAGCGACGACATGAACAACGCCCGGCGGGAATGGCTGAAGCTGACGCCAGACGAGCGGGAGCGCGCCCGGAAAAAGCTGTCGGGCTGGATTGCGACCGTGAAAGCCAGCGGACGCACGAAATGGCCGGCAGCTGCGACTTATCTCGCAGATCGCAAATTCGACCTGATCGACGATGTCCAAGCGCAGGCAGCCGTCCGGAAAATGGAGCGGGTGACGGTAAAGCCGTTCGGGCCGGTATGGGGTGGGATGCGGGCCTTTGCGCTTGTCAGGGGGCCAATCACGGTCGAGATGCCGGGTGATGTGCGCGGCGAGGCTGAAAAGCTGCATGCGGCGCTGATGGGCATGAGCGAGCAGCGGGCGCGGTCCTATCGAGAGCGCAAGGGCATCGATATCAACGCGCAAGGGCAGCTGGTCTTTCCCGATGATTTCGAGCGGGCGGAATATCGCCGGCGGCAATGCGAGGAAGGCTATCCCGTCGTCAACCGGCTGCACAAGCTGGCCACTGATCGAGGCCATGAGCTGGCGGATGGGCGCAACCAGGCGCTGGCGGATCTCTGCGAGGCCGTGCCAGTCGGTAGCGAGATCTACGAGGCGTGGCGGGTCTATCACCTCGATCACGGATGGCCGCTGTGGCCTGATCCTGGGCAGATGCCGGTGGTCTATTTCCCGAAGGGCGGGCCTGAGGGAATGGCGGAATTCATGGAAGCCGCACGCGCGGCGATGGCAGATGGGGGTCGGGATGCACATGCGGCATGATGGGATCAAGGATGCCAAGGCGATCGATCTGACGCGGTGCTACGAGGCCTCGGATCGGCAGCGGGACGTGTCGCGGCGGACGCAGGCGCTGCTGGCTGCGGCGGGGATGGATGCACCGGCACGCAAGTGGTTCGTGATAACTGTGGAAAACGGGATGGACCGGCAGCTGGCCGGTGAGCTCGAACGCAATGGCATCGAAGTGTGGTTGCCGGTCGTGATGGTGATGCCGCCGCGGCGTTCCGGCATGCCGAAAAAGGCGCGGGAACCGAAAGAGCAGCTTGCGCTCAAGGGCTATCTGTTCGCCAAGGTGGCGGCAACGGTGGATGCGTGGGCCGGGCTCGCGACTGCCAAGGGATTCAATGGGATGCTGGGTTCCGAGGGGCGGCCTCTGCCTGTCGCCGACGATCAGGTCGCGCGCTTCAAACGGTATTTCAAGGATGATCCGGAGGCCAAGGCGACAGTGACTGGAGCGCTTCGAATAGGCGATCCCGTCATCGTAAGGGATGGTCCGTTCAAGTCGTTTCCTGGCACAGTGGAGACGATCGACGAGGAACGCGGCGGCGTCATGGTGTTCGTCGGGATCTTCGGACGGGTCACTCCCGTGCATCTGGATATTGCGCAGATACGGAAACTGTGACAGGACTCGCCATGGATGAACCGCGCTGAGTCGCACCGCTTATGCGGGAAGCGCCGGCGGTCCCAGCCCCATCAAGGCCTTGCTCGAAAGGCCATCGATTCAGGGGCAGTGCGCAAGCTATGTCCACCTTATTCATCATGTCGGCGTAGAGCAGCTCGGTAGCTCGTCAGGCTCATAACCTGAAGGTCGCAGGTTCGAATCCTGTCGCCGCAACCAATCCACAAAGGGCAGTCCGATGGGCTGCCCTTTCGTTTGCATAGAGTATGGCAACCAAGCCCAAGAGCTTCCGCCCTGCAGGCCGACCGACAGCGCAGCAACGGGAACGCGAGTATGATCGCCAGCGTGATCAGCAGGAATGGCGGCAGTGGTATAAGTCCAGCCGATGGCAGGCGGAGCGGGCAAGCTTCCTCGCCGAACCTGACAATCAGTTCTGCAAACGATGCCTTGCCAACGGGATCATGAACGCGGGCCATCTTCGCAAGGATGGCTCACCTCAGACCAACCCTCGTCGCATGCACCTGGTCGTGCATCACACCATCAGGCATGGAGGCAGGGCCGAACTCTTCTGGGACCGCAGCAAGTGGGAACCCATCTGCCCTGATCATCACGACAGCGATGCGCAGGCGGAGGAGAAGGCAGCCCGCCGGCCATAGGGGGGGGTGGGTCAAAAGTCTAGAGGTTCGAGGGTCCAGACAGATCGGAAGAGCACACGTCTGAACTCCAGTCACTTAGGCATATCTCGTAT